>JGI24920J38491_100527_pt1 | contig 35688 bp, 35 predicted proteins | sample LinPFosmplate8_FD_38491 | JGI IMG/M metagenome (IMG submission 38491)
TGCAGGTCGACTCTAGAGGATCCCAAGAAGGCCCAATGTAAGAGAACCTATCCATAAGATCATGGAGAGTAACTCTTTAAACAGTCCGCGATAGAAAGCTAATAATACAGAAATTAGAATGGCTATAACTACTAGGATATCAAAAAAGATGGTTGATAAGTCATTCATAAATAGTTTGGTCTTTTCTCGATAAGAGCATTAGGGGTTTCCCAGTGCGAGATCTTGGGTGTTGATCGACTCAGTAAAAATATTTACTAACATATGTAAGTTGGAGATCTCTCGTATATTCATGCCTGGTAAAACTTTTAATTTTTTTGTGTCAGGTTTTCTTGTTGGAATTAAAGCATGTTTAAAACCTAACTTACTAGCTTCTTTTAATCTTGCGTCCATGTGGCCGATAGATCGAACTTCAGCTGACAGACCAATTTCCCCAAATATTACACAACTACTGCGACTGGGAAAATTATATAACGCGGATAGGATTGCAGTTGCCACTGCAAGGTCAGCGCCAGGCTCTGACACTTTTAATCCGCCTGCTACATTTAAGAAAACATCTTTTCCAGAAAAGGAAACGTTACATCGGGCCTCTAATACAGCAGTCACCATGGCTAATCGACCGGTGTCCCAACCGATTACAGCACGACGAGGAGTTCCAAATGGTGATGGAGCTACTAAAGCTTGTATCTCCACCAAGAGAGGGCGTGTCCCTTCCATACCTCCAAAAACACAGGTGCCTACTATATTATCTAAGCGATCACCAAGAAACAATTTTGACGGATTTCTTACTTCTGCAAGTCCAGATTGCGTCATCTCAAATACGCCTATTTCGTCAGTCGCCCCATACCTATTTTTAACAGACCTTAAAATTCGAAACTGATGTCCTCTTTCCCCTTCAAAATATAAAACGGTATCAACCATATGCTCCAAAACTCTGGGGCCTGCTATAGTGCCTTCCTTCGTTACATGGCCGACAAGTAGTATAGCGATTCCTCTATTTTTGGCTACTCGAATCAACTCCTGTGCTGCGGCGCGTACCTGAGAAACAGTACCCGGCGATGCCGCGAGAGAGTCGATGTACATTGTTTGAATAGAATCAATAACCGCAACTGTTGGGCCTGACGGTATGTCCAAGCACGATAAAATATCGCTTATATTTGTGGCAGAGGCTATTAAGGTAGTAGACTTATCTACTTTAAGCCGTTTACCTCGAGTTCGAACTTGATCTAATGCTTCTTCACCAGTGATATACACACAATTTAAAGTATTCGACAATTCAGCCAAGACTTGCAGCAATATGGTAGATTTACCAATTCCAGGATCACCACCAATTAGTACGGTGGACCCTGGTACAAGACCACCGCCTAAAACTCTATCGAATTCTTCTATCCCGGTTGTATTTCTTGGAGCCCAGTCTAACGGACCTGACAAGGGAACTAAATCGAGTTTTCCTTTTGTGGAGTTTGTCTTTAAACTGTTGCCAGGTAATGTAGGCCGTACAGATTCTTCTATCACGGAATTCCATGCACTACACGAATCGCACTGGCCACTCCAACGAGGTTGTGTTACTCCGCATTCTTGGCAAACATAGCGACGATTTGATTTCGCCATATGGCAGGATTTCCTCTCATTATTTTACAATTGGAAGGTCCATTAATGGAATAGGTCCGTCTATATAACCATTAGTAAATTGCTGAACTATAGCATTATCTGTATTTTTTATGTCCGCGGGTTTACCTGACCAGATAAGCTCCCCCGCATATAACATTGCAATTTTATCGCCCAAGCGTTTAGCACTTTCCATGTCATGTGTGATGGTAACTGCCGTTAGACCTTCGGTTTGGACACATTTAATAATAAGGTCGTTTATTTTCTTACTCATAATTGGATCTAAACCAGTTGTTGGTTCATCAAATAGAATTATATCTGATCCGATAGCCAGGGTTCGCGCGAGAGCAACAGCTTTACGGAGGCCGCTGGATATATCACTTGGATATAAATCCCCAATTTTCCGGTTTATCCCAACTAAAGATAGTTTTTCAAATGCAAGATCCTCAATGTCTTTCTTTGAAAGTTTTAATACATTTTTAGCTCCAAACATTATATTCTCTAGAACGGTAAGCGAGTCAAATAAAGCAGCATTTTGGAAAATATAGCCCAGTTTTTTGAAGCTAGTTGGTCTTTTTTTACTGGTTTTGGGTGATCGAATTTCTCCGTCCAGTTCTATTTCACCACTATCGAATTGATATAAACCAGAAATACATTTTAAAAGAACAGATTTTCCACTTCCTGATCCACCGATAATCACGAAAGAACTCCCACGAAAAAGTTCAAAAGTTATATTTCTTAATATAGCAAGGTCTTTAAAAGATTTTTGCAGGTTTGTTACCTTTAACCTGGGGGGGGTAGGGAGACTAGACAAAGAACAGCTCTGTCAACAAGTAATTAGTCACTAAGATTAGTATGGAACTCGATACAACTGCGTTGGTAGTGGCTGTTCCCACGCCCTGGGCCCCGTGATTTGCATAGTAACCATGATAGCAGCCCATTAGACCTATTAAAAAACCGAATGCAGCGGCCTTGACTATACCGGATATTACATCTACCGGCTGAAGGTACATTATAGTTTGGGTTAAATAAGTAGTGTTGTTAAAACCTAATTTATGAATACCAACAAGATAACCTCCATAAATACCAATTAGATCTCCAACTAATACTAAAAATGGCAAGCATAAAACACACGCAACGATCCTTGGGGCTACTAAATATTTGTATGGATCAGTCGTTAAAGTTTCGAGCGCGTCAATTTGATCAGTTACCCGCATAGTGCTTATCTCTGCAGCTATCGACGCGCCAATACGCCCTGCGACCATTAGCCCCGCTAATACAGGGCCTAACTCCCTTGTAATAGATAAAGCCACTACAGTTGCAACAGCTCCTTCAGCAGAAAATCTGGCGAAGCCAGTGTAGCTTTGTAATGCTAAAACCATACCAGAGAAAAATGTAGTCAGGCCAACTACTGGCAATGAATAGTAGCCAATCTCGACTATTTGTTTGCCCAACACACTTACATAATATGGGGGTAAGATACAGCTGGAGATACCTTTATAGGTAAAAATAGAAAGTCGTCCAATAACCGACAAAAAATTTATTATATTTCTTCCGATTAGCGCGAATACTTTCATAAAAATATTAACCCTGTCGTCTTAATATTAGACTAGTATTTGATGCAAAATAACTCCGCTGATGCCGTTTACCTAGATTGCTTAAAATTTCATGAGGAACAGTGTTAGCTACTTTGGCGATATCGTCCAAGGTGAAATTATCGCCGATAAATTCGATTAAGTCACCAATTTTTATCGTATCAGTTTTGATGCTACTGATATCTACTGTTATGTAGTCCATTGATATAGGACCTATAATAGGCAGTTTTGCTCCCTTAAAAAAAGCGTGGGAGTTACCCCCTAGAGAACGAATATATCCGTCGGCATAACCAAGCCCGACTGTTGCAATTAAAGTTTTTTTCTTTAGCAGGTGGGAAGCGTTATAACCAACAGTCGAGCCAGTCTTGGCATTTCTAATTTGCAGTACACGGCCGTATAATTTAATGACCTGATTTAGGGGATTAAAAGTCGTCGGATCAGGGTGGCTTCCGTAAAGTGCTATCCCTGGACGGGCCATGTCAAAGTGATATGGTTGTCCTAAAAAAATTCCTCCAGAATTTGCGAGGCTAAATTTCATGTTGGATATTTTATTCTTTGCACTCCTAAATATAGATAACTGTTTCTGGTTCATTTCATGCCCTGGCTGATCCGCACAGGCTAGATGTGATAGTAATAGTTTAGGCTCAACCCCCTCTAATTCGCAGGGGTTATTGACAATATATTCAAATTCTTTGGATGTTAGGCCAAGTCTATTCATACCCGTGTCGACATGAACCATGCTCGGTGATTTTCTATTTTTACTAGCATTAAAATTCTTCCACTGCCTAAGTTGTTCCAAATTATTTAAAACAGGCATAAGATTATTTTCTTCAAAAATATTCTCGCATCGTGCTAAAAGGCCACCTAAAACGGCAATAGTTACTTTTTCTTTGTGTAAGTGTGCACGTAGCTCGATGCCTTCGTCGATGGTTGCAACAAAGAAGGTACGACACCCTGTTTTCACTAGAGCCTTCGCCACCTGTGCCAAGCCTATTCCATAAGCATCTGCTTTTAAAGTAGCCGCACACTCTGCACCTCTGAGCTCTCTCTTAAGCAGGCGGTAGTTATCAGCAATTAAGTCAATATTTATTTCTAAAAAAGAATTAGCGGTGTCGCAAAATCTAGACAACGAATTCATTATTGGCGACGATCAGGTAATCGTTCTTCAGTAATAAAATCCGAGAACCTAGTAGTTGCTCCATCAAAATGCATTGTTACCGTCCCTGTAGGGCCATGGCGTTGTTTTCCTATAATCACTTCAGCTTTCCCATGGACTTTATTTCGTAAATCCATCCATTTATCGTGTCGTTCATGATATCGCTCATCTCCTTCTTCTGGGCGCTGAACAGGTTCAGCTTTATCTAGATAATACTCCTCTCTAAATACAAACATAACAACATCTGCATCTTGCTCTATAGAGCCTGATTCTCTGAGATCTGCTAAGACAGGCTTCTTGTCTTCTCTCTGTTCAACCGCTCTTGAGAGCTGCGAGAGTGCCAGAACAGGGACGTCAAGTTCTTTGGCTATTGCTTTGAGTCCTTGTGTGATCATCGATACCTCTTGAACTCTATTATCGGCTCTATCGCTTATAGACGGCCGCATTAATTGAAGATAATCAACAACTATTAGAGATAATCCATGTTGGCGCTTTAGTCGGCGCGCTCTTGTTCTGAGTGTTGACACTGTGATAGCCGGGGTATCATCAATAAAAAGAAGGGCAGAATCGATTTCCTGGCTTGATTGCACCAACTTTTGAAAGTCGTTACTGGATAGCTCTCCGCGTCGGATTTTTTCAGATGAAATATTGGTGTTTTCTGATAATATTCTCGTGGCAAGCTGTTCCGCTGACATTTCGAGGGAGAAAAAAGCTACCGAAAGTTTATCAGTAGATGTCCCCTTATTGTGTTTCGCTGCTACATTAAATGCGATGTTGGTGGCTAACGCAGTTTTTCCCATAGCTGGGCGACCCGCTAATATGAGCAAGTCAGATGGATGAAATCCACCAAGTTGTCTGTCAAGATCATTAAAACCACTTGAAACGCCAGCTAAGCCCCCATCTCTTTTATAGGCCGCCTCAGCCATCTTAATTGACTCTATTAGTGCGCTGTTGAAATCTTGAAGACCACCATCAATATTATCAGTTTCCGCCAAAGAAAATAATTTTCCTTCTGCAAGTTCAATTTGCTGAGTGGCAGGTAACTCTATAGTGTGTGTATAAGCTTCATTAACGACTTGTTCTCCAAGCTCAATTAACTCTCTCCTCAAAAAGCAGTCTTTGATCGCCTTTCCATAGTCATCAGCATTTATCACTGTAACTACTGAAGCCGCTAAGCTCACTAAGTATTGTGCACCGCCAGCTACTTGCAGTGCTTCATCCTGATCGAAAAGGGATTTTAACGTAATTGGGTTAGCTATCTGTCCACGCTCTATAAGTCTTCTACAAGACTCAAAAATCCTACCATGCGCAGGATCCAAAAAATGTTCCGCTGATAGGAAATCCCCAACTTTTTCAAAAGCTCGGTTGTTGACAAGAATAGCCCCAAGTAGCCCTTGTTCCGCTTCAATATTTCTGGGAGCTTCACGGATGGAAAGCGAATTATCATCTTTCCTATGTAATGAAGCGATATTTGAGTTTTGATTATCAAGTGCCATGTTAAGTATAGTAGCAGAATAAGTGGTAATCTACATGAAAAAAGAACTAACAGTTAATTGACAACAACAACATAAACAAGGCCCTAAGAGCTGTGGATAATGTTAATTACGGGGATAAAAATAATCTTGGGGATTTAAAAAGTTGTCCAAGTATTCTAGTACAAACCTTTTACCGTAATTTAACTTGTTACCGTTTGCTCTTTCGTTGTATTTTGCAGAGCCTTTTCCTGCGGTTGTGCATTCTCATCTGTAGCTATAACGGCTCGCCCTAATTTAAGTTGCTGCTTGGCTTCTTCATTAGTTCTAGCGATGTTGGCTACAATCTCTACTGATACTTCTGGATGGAGTGTTACCTGAACCGGTTCTAAACCTAAAGTCTTCAATGCTCTATTTAAAACTATCTGTTGTTTATCAATTTTCACCCCGGATGTGCAAACGGCTTCTGCTATGTCACGACTGGTAACCGAACCATATAATTGCCCACTTTCTCCTGCTGCTCTGATTATAGTGACAGACAATCCACTTAATTTATCACCGATTGTTACGGCTTCGGTTTTTTGAGTAAGGTTGTTTGCTTCTAATTGTGCTTTCTGATTTTCAAAATGCGCTAAATTTTGTTTGGTTTTTCGTAAAGCTTTATTTTTGGGAAGCAAGAAATTACGAGCAAATCCAGGTTTGACATTCACTATATCGCCCATCTGACCTAACTTTTCTATTCTTTCCAGCAGTATAATTTCCATGATCGTTACCCCTAAGATACTTTTTTGTTATCAATATTCTGACAAGCTTTTAAACTCAGTATTTAAATTTTACAATCTATCCACTTGGTTTTGAAATACGAGCCTTTATTTTCATAAAATGATCTAAAAGTCCAATCAAAACTAGTATGAAAGTCGCCCACCGACTCATAAAGACTACCGTATAAATGGCGAATAATATGCCTCTTTTGTATTTGGTTCTTTCGCTGGCAATATGGACGACACCTAAGCCAGATAAAAGTATAGGAAAAGCCAGAATAACCGATAAGTTTAAACAATATAAACTTATATCTCCACTTAAAAGCCCAGCTATCAAAGAACTTATGATAAATATTATTATTAACCAGTGAGGAAGTTCTATGTGCGCTAGTTTGACAGCGCTCAGCGAGATGGTTGTCACGCGGCTCAGTGCATATCGGGCTAACATTCCATTTATTATCAGGAGGATCATCCAAAAAATACCCATCACTGCCGGCACTGTGTTGAGAAGTGTATTTTTTAATAGAAGGAGCTGTGCTCCAACCTCCGGGTTTATGTCGAGATTTCTCTTTGATAGCGCATTTCGATAATTCTCTATTATTACATCGGCTTTTTCCGAGAGTAACGTACCGACAGATAGTTCCTGGTATAACCAACAATAAATAAATACCGCCGTAAGGATAAAACAAGGAACAACCGCTAGAAACGTACATAAATGTCCTGATAAGGAAATCGTCCAACGACCATTGATGACCTGATTCTGTTTTTGGTGGTTTACCTGGGTAGCCCACTGACAAAATAGCGTCACTGGACCAGCAACTAAAACAAAATATATGATCGCAACAACTGGAGTCGTCAGAAAAAACAACAACAGTGATGCCATCCCGCCCGCGATTCCAACACAATCTTTTTTGTGGCTTAAACCCAAGATTAAAAGAGGTAACGGCGTTAAGTAAGCTAACAATGTAGTCGCTAAAAACCCCGTCGCAGCCACTAAAAGCAATGCTGAACTTAAAATAGCTGTACCCCCTGCTAGGAGTAGATTTTTCCTCATAAAGCATTGCCTGTTGTCGTTAACATTTTTTTCCAGAAAACGCTCAGGTTAATAGATATGGAAGAAGTGCAAGGAATCGTGCTCGCTTTATTGCTTTAGATAATTCGCGCTGTTTTTTTGCAGATACTGCCGTTATTCGACTGGGCACGATTTTTCCCCGTTCTGATATGAATCGTTGTAGTAGTTTAACGTCTTTATAATCTATCGGTGGTGCAGCTTTACTGGCAAATGGGCACGATTTCTTTCTTCTAGTGAAAGGTCGGCGCACAGCCGGTCGAGAAATTGAAAGTGTTGTCACCGTCGTAACCCCTTATTCATTGATATTATTATTTGGAACTAGATTTTCAATCGGACTGTTGCCTAGTGGTCTATCTAAGTCATCGAAGTCATGACTGGAGTTTCGATCGCCAAATCTCTCTGGACGCCTGGTTTTATCCGTACGGTCATTTTTTGCATGCATCATAACTGATTGACCTTCAGGAATTTCATCAACTTTTAAAGTAAGGTAGCGAAGAATGTCCTCATTGAGCCCCATATTCCGCTCTAATTCAATTACTGCTGCTGAGGGGGCTTCTATGTGAAACATAGTATAATGCCCTTTGCGGTTCTTTCGTATCTTATAAGCTAGATTTTTCAGACCCCAATACTCCCGGTTTTTAACTTTCCCAGAATTATCTGTCACTATTTTTGAAAGTTCATCTGATAACTGATCAGTCTGGGTCACTGTGAGTTCTTGGCGTGCGATATATACGCATTCGTAAAAAGTCATATTAGCTCCTTATGGCTCATCGGAAACCGCCTGAGCGATCCCAAGCCGGTGCTACCGGCAAGGAGTTGAAAAAAATTTTGGTTTGATCGCCTAAAACTGAAAGACGGTGCCCGATTATACAGCAATTTTTGGCTTAAGCAAGGAGGTGTTGGAAAAAATTACAATAAACTTTTCTCTCAGCATATGTGGTCTTGACAGAAGTTAGATATCTAAGTTTTCTGTGGAAAGTTCGAACGTTACAATTCAAGGAATGGTTTGCAAGTGACAAAAAGATATAGAGCAATGGTTTTCCCTGGACAAGGCTCTCAGCATGTGGGCATGGGAAAAGAGTTAGCTGAGAATCATGCGGTGGCAAGAGATGTCTTTAAAGAGGTGGACGAAGCTCTTGGGGAACCTCTTTTCAAACTTATCTGTGATGGGCCAGAAGACGAGTTGGTTCTAACACGGAATGCACAGCCAGCCCTTATGGCCGTAAGTTTGGCTGTTGTTAGAGTTTTAGAAGCAGAGTCTGGAAAAAAATTACAAGAATTGTTTGATTATGTTGCAGGTCATTCTTTGGGCGAATATTCTGCGCTAGCTGCCGTCAATTCTATCTCATTAAGCGAAACCGCAAAACTACTTCGATTGAGAGGTGAATCTATGCAGAAGGCTGTCGCCCTAGGAGAAGGGGCGATGGCGGCTTTGCTTGGAGCCGATATGGATACAGCAAGCGATATCGTTAAAGTGGCGACTGAAGACGGTGTTTGTGACGTTGCTAACGATAATGCGCCGGGGCAGATCGTCATAAGTGGTCAAACCAAAGCGATAACAAAGGCAGTTAGTATAGCGTCTGAATTCGGTGTAAAAAAGGCCATTCTTTTGCCTGTGAGCGCCCCTTTTCATTGTTCAATGATGGAGCCAGCAGCTCATGTTATGGCAGGTGCGTTAGAGGCTACTAAAATATACCCACCCAATGTGCCGTTGGTTGCTAACGTCTCTGCCTCAGCTATGACAGGGCAACCGTCGGAGATTTGTAATTCACTTGTTGAGCAAGTAACAAGCCTGGTAAGGTGGCGGGAATCAATACTTTGGATGTCGAGGCAGCAAATATCGCTATTTATTGAGGCGGGAGCGGGAAAAGTTCTAACAGGCCTAAATAAAAGAATAGATAAAAACTTAACAACAATGTCTCTGGGGGATACAGGCGGTATTGTAAATTTTTTGAGGCAAATTGATTACTAGGGGTTATAGATGTTCAAACTTACTGGAAAAACGGCTCTCGTAACAGGAGCGTCAGGTGGAATCGGAAGTGCCATTGCGAGGGCTTTGCATAGCCAAGGAGCCGAGGTTATTTTATCTGGGACTCGGGAAGCCATTCTGAGCGAGTTTGCGGATCAACTAGCAATTAGGGTCCACGCGATCACTGCTGACCTGGAAAATCCCAAGTCTATTGAATCCCTAGTAAAGAAGGCAGAGTTAATCAGTGACGGCGGAGTCGATATTGTCGTTAATAATGCTGGGATTGTTCATGATAATCTTTTAGTTCGGATGAAGGATGAAGAGTGGCAAAAGGTTTTGGATATAAATTTATCTGCTGGTTACAAGATTACGCAAGGGCTTTTGCGAGGTATGATGAAACGCCGGTGGGGAAGAATTATTGGGATATCTTCTGTAGTAGGGACAACAGGAAACCCGGGTCAAACAAATTACGCTGCTGCTAAAGCAGGTATGGTTGGTTTCTCAAAAGCTTTAGCCCTGGAAGTTGCAACCAGAGGGATTACTGTTAATGTTGTTTCTCCGGGGATGATTGAAACGGCAATGACGAGTAATTTAAGAGATGATCAATCAGCTAGGCTGTTATCAAGTATCCCGACAGGTAGACTTGGTAAGCCCGAGGAAATAGCAGCCTCAGTTGTATATCTAGCTTCTGAGGAAGCAGCCTACGTGACCGGTTTGACACTGCACGTTAACGGCGGAATGGCGATGTTATAAATGCGTACATATTTTAATGGTGATAAAATTCGTTCGGAAATATACTTTTTATCAGGAAGCTGGCATAAACCTTTTAAGTGTGTTATCTCCGCTTCACTTTACTTAATCGACAGCAGTGCTGTGGTAGTTTTAAAGTTATTTAAATTTGAGTTAAGATTCCTTGGGGTCTGTCAATCGTAATTATTAGTTGAAATCGAGGACATTGTGATGAGTGACGTTGCAGAAAAAGTTAAGGCTATTGTTGTTGAGCATTTAGGTGTAGAGGCAGAAAAAGTAACAGATACTGCCAGTTTTATCGATGACTTAGGTGCTGACAGCCTAGATAACGTTGAGTTAGTTATGGCGTTTGAGGAAGAATTTGGTGTTGAAATCCCAGACGACGCTGCAGAAAAGATTGTTACCGTAAAAGATGCGATAACATTTATAGAAGGAGCGTCATAGACGCATTTATTGTAAAATTAATTGTGATTTCAACTTGGGCAATTAATTTTAGGTGATTTGATATGAGACGTGCTGTTATTACAGGTGTAGGTCTTGTTACTCCGCTTGGAGCAAATGCAAGTACAACGTGGAGTCGTCTCGTTAATAGCGATTCGGGGATAAGCCGCGTAACGCAGTTTGATGTGCAAGATCTACCCTCAAAGATTGCCGGAACTATTCCAGAGGGTGCTACCAGTGACGGTCTGTTCTCGGCCGATGATTGGGTTGAGCCGAAAGAGCAACGGAAAATCGACCGATTCATTCTTTTGGGGATGGTTGCAGCGGCCCAGGCGGTCGAGGACTCAGGTTGGGTGGCAGAAACTCCTGAAGCTCAAAATAGAACTGGTGTGATAATTGGTTCTGGGATCGGCGGACTGCAGCAAATCCATGATAATAGTGTTAAACTAAAAGAAGCTGGGCCAAGACGCATTTCACCATTTTTTATTCCTGCAGCCTTAATTAATTTAGTGTCCGGGCAAGTCTCAATTAGATTTGGTTTTAAAGGACCTAACCACGCTGTTGTTACTGCTTGTTCAACTGGCGCTCATGCGATTGGTGATGCTGCTAGGCTAATAATGTTAGACGATGCTGATGTGATGGTAGCCGGTGGAGCCGAGGCAGCCGTGAATAGACTTGGGTTCGCAGGATTTTCAGCGGCTCGAGCTCTATCTACCGGTTTTAACGATACCCCGCAAGTTGCGTCGAGACCTTGGGATAAAGACCGGGACGGTTTTGTCATGGGAGAAGGAGCTGGGGTTGTAGTAGTTGAAGAATACGAGCATGCAAAGAATCGGGGTGCGAATATTTATGCTGAGATTGTCGGGTATGGATTATCTGGTGATGCACATCATATAACGGCTCCTGCGGATGATGGTGATGGCGCATTCAGATCGATGAAGAATGCTTTAAAGCGTGCAAAACTAGGCCCAGAAGATATTGATTATGTAAACGCTCATGGCACATCTACGCCCTTGGGAGACATGATTGAATTGGGCGCTGTGACCCGTCTTTTTGGTGATCACTCAAAAACTATGGCAATGTCATCTACTAAATCGTCCATCGGCCATCTTCTTGGTGCCGCCGGAAGTGTAGAGGCTATTTTCTCTATACTTGCAATGCGGGACGGCATAGCTCCACCTACACTCAATCTCCATTCACCTTCTGATGGTTCGGAGAAAATAAATCTTGTTCCTCATGTAGCTCAGGAAAAAATAATTAAGTCGGTACTTTCTAACTCTTTTGGTTTCGGTGGAACCAATGCATCGCTTGTTTTTTCTAAAATATAATTTGAATAAAAATGCGCAAATCAATTAGAGCAATAGTGTTTGGTCTGATTGTCTTTGGTATAGCATTTTCTTTTCTTCTATTTTTTGCCCATTCCGCATTTTATCATTCGGGGGAAATGGGAAATGCTCGTCTGGTAATCATACCAAAAGGTTTTGGGTTGAGCGATATCGCAAAGTATTTAGAAAAAAATGGGGTTATAAAAAATCGGTATGTATTAATTTTTGGCGCTAAATTGTTAGGGGTATCGACTGAACTAAAAGCGGGTGAATACGAGTTCCCTGCAAGAGTGCAGCCTTCTAAAGTTCTTGAGTTCTTGAGTGCTGGGCGGACACTGATTAGACAAGTAACTATTCCAGAAGGACTAACCTCTGCGCAAATCGTGAGGTTATTAGAGAATGAAAAAACCCTTTCGGGATTTATAACAAAAATACCAAAGGAAGGAAGTTTGTTTCCAGAAACTTATAATTACTCATTCGGAGATACGCGGGCCACAATTTTGGCTAGAATGAAAAAAAAGATGGACATCAAATTAAGAGAGGCTTGGGGTAGACGGGATAAGACTATTCCAATCAAGAATGTCTATGAAGCATTAACGCTGGCGTCAATTATAGAAAAAGAGACGGCAAAAAGAGAAGAACGATTTTTGATTGCAAGTGTTTTTACTAACCGTCTTTCAAAAAAAATGCGATTACAATCCGATCCAACAGTCACTTACGGTATGTCGCTGAATGACTTGTCTCGCCCGATCAGTCGAGCGGACCTCAAGAGAGAAACTTTGCACAATACCTATGTAGTGAGGGGGCTTCCCAAGACCCCAATATGTAACCCTGGGGGTGCCAGCATTGAGGCTGCTTTAAATCCAGCCAGGACAGATTTTTTTTACTTTGTAGCGAAAGGTTCTGGATTTCATTCTTTCTCAAAAACTCTTGTAGAACATAATAAAAACGTCAGGAAATGGCGGTCAATGCGCCAAAAGTTGAAATGAATTAATAAAAACTATGCTTTTTAACGAAACTTTGTTGGTATTTATGTGATGTAGTTGACGCAATCCATTACTTAAACCCCTCGAATTAAAGGTTCTGCTTTTAATTTTTGCAAGCTAAGTGTTGCCAATTAAAAAAACCAAAGTATTGCTTATCTGATATATTAACTTTTTCCATTCAATAATTAAATTAAAAAATTCTTTTGAGTTCAATCATTGACTTGTTGCAAAACTGGGCACTGGATATAATGATTTTAGGTAGGAATGGTACAACAAATAGAAGATTTCAATGACATTAGAAAGTATGACTGGATATTCTGTTTCTGAGGGAGGGGTAATACTTGATACTCCGGGGAAAACTTGGCAATGGAGTTGGGAATTACGTAGTGTTAACAGTAAAGGCTTTGATCTTCGTTTTAGGTTACCTTCGGGTCGAGAATTATTGGAGCCATCGTTAAAGAAAAATATAATATCCAGTGTTAAAAGAGGCACAATAACAGCTATTCTAGAAAAAAAGTCTGCCTCATCAGAAAAAAAATTTATGGTTAATGAATCTTTTTTGCAACAAATACAAGAAATACATGAGAGATTGAAATTAGAAGGAACCATAGATGGATCAACACTAACTTTAGATAAGTTATTAATGGTGCCTGGTGTGATCGAGGTTGAGAAAACTGAGGAATTAAGTAATGCTGATAATGAGTTAATAAATGCTGCCATCATTGACGACTTTAAAAACACTGTGGGAAGGCTTACTGCAATGCGTTGCGCAGAAGGCAGAAAGTTATCTATAATCCTAGAAGCACAACGAAAAGAGTTAAGTGATTTATGTACAGAAGCACGAATTCTTGCAAACGCCAGTAAACACAAATATCGTGACCAGTTGAAAAATCAAATAAGTTCAATTCTCGAGGCTGATCTGACGATATCAGAAGACCGTTTAGCTCAGGAAGTAGCTATTATTATAACGAAATTGGATGTTTCCGAAGAAATAGATCGACTGTCGCTACATTTAGAAACCTGCAAAGAACTTTTAAATTCGAGTATCCCTGTGGGAAGGCAATTAGATTTCATTTGTCAGGAACTCAACAGGGAAGCTAATACGTTATGCTCTAAAAGTAATCATTCACGGTTAACGGCGATTGGTATCGATCTTAAGGTTGGTATAGAAAAGTTTCGCGAACAAATCCAAAATATTCAATAGGGAATGGCTATGACTTTAGCGTCTATAAAACGTCGTGGTTTGATGTTGGTTTTATCCTCTCCATCTGGAGCAGGAAAAACAAGTATAGCGCGAGAATTATTAGCACTTGATAAAAATTTACAAATGTCAATATCTACAACTACTCGGCCACGGAGACCTGGTGAAGTGCATGGAGTTGACTATGAATTTATCCAACCAAATACTTTTAGGGAGATGATTGATGATGAAAAATTAATAGAGTACGCAAAAGTCTTCGACTATTATTATGGCACTCCTCGTTATCCGGTAGAGAGTGCGCTTGCGTCAGGAAAAGATGTATTATTCGATATTGATTGGCAAGGAACTCAGCAGTTAGCGGAACATGTTGGCTCTGATTTAATACGTGTTTTTATTCTGCCGCCATCTACGCGGGAGTTGGAGAGAAGGCTTAAGACACGTGCCCAGGATTCCGTTTCCGTGGTAGATAATCGTATGGCTAAAGCGATGGATGAAATAAGTCACTACCCAGAGTACGATTACATAATCGTTAATACCGTTTTAGAGGAAAGTGTGCGGAACGTAAGATCAATATTAACATCGGAAAGATTAAAGCGGCAAAGGCAAATAGGTTTGACTGATTTTATTAAGAGATTGCGGGAAGGAAGTTAATTAGCTAGTTTTTGCGTATGCTCGAGCTAGCCGGCAAAAATCTTCGATAGATAATTCTTCTGGGCGTTTGATAGGATCAATATTGGTCGCGTTTAGTAAGTGTTCCCCACCTATTTTTTTTAAACTGCTTCTCAACATTTTTCGACGCTGACCAAACGCAAAGGCTGTGATTGTTTCGAGCGATTTACGGTCAGCTAAAAATAGGGGTTCGCGTCTTGGTATGATTTCAATCAATGTGGATGTAACTTTTGGACTTGGATAGAAAGCGCTAGAGGGAACGTCAAAAAGAATTCTTGTGTGCGCTAACCATTGCGTAATTATCGATAATCTTCCGTATTCTGAAGTTTTTGGCTCTGCACAAATTCTCATCGCAACTTCCTTCTGAACCATTACGGTTATACTTTGAAAAGCTGCTGGTGTTCTGAGCCATTCAATTATGAGTTTAGTAGCTATATTATATGGTAAATTTGCTATAATGCGTCGTGGTGAGGCACCCATTATGCCTACAGAGACTTTCAAAGCATCCTCGTTTAATAAAATTAATTTCCCATTGGCTATTGCCACTAGCTCCGCTAGCGCACTTATGGCTCTAGTATCTTTTTCTATCGCAATTATATTACCCGCCCCCTCTAAAAGAAGTGAGCGTGTTAATCCCCCGGGGCCTGGGCCAATTTCTATAATTGTCTCGTTAGATGAAAAATTAGCGGCTTTAGCAATTTTTCTTGTCAAATTTAGATCGAATAGAAAGTTTTGTCCCAGCGCTCGATAAGGTATCAGATTGTGCGCTGTTGTAATTGTTCTTAAGGAGGGTAAGTTCAAAATTTTAGACTTTAAATCTACCATAAAAAGTATTACCTCAAGTAAATTGATGTCTTGAGATAGATATCTCGCGTGCTAGGCAAATTGCATTTATAAGGCTTTCGGGGTTTGCTTTCCCTGTGCCAGCAAGGTCCAATGCTGTGCCGTGATCTGGCGACGTCCTCACAAAAGGTAGGCCGGCAGTCATATTGACTCCCCCCCAAAAATCTAGTGTTTTTAGGGGGATTAAAGCTTGGTCATGATACATACAAATAGCTACATCATAATTATCACGCGCGGCTTTGTGAAACATACTATCGGCAGGGTATGGGCCGGAGACATCAAGCCCTTGTTTCTGAAGAACTTTAATGGCGGGAGCTATGCTAATCTTTTCCTCTAAACCTATCGTGCCATTCTCACCTGCGTGCGGATTTAAACCGGCTATCCATATTTTTGGGTTATGTATACCAAAATCTTCCTGTAAGGATTTGGCTGTAATTAAACAAACCTTAACAACAAGGTCAGTCGTTACTAAATCCGCAATTCTACTAATCGGTTCGTGAATTGTCACTGGAACAACGCGAAGTTCTGAAGAGATTAGTAACATCACTGGCATTATTTCGCCACCAGCCAAATTAGCCAGATACTCTGTATGGCCGGCATATTTAAAACCGGATTCTCTTAACGTGTATTTTTGTATCGGGTTAGTAACAACACCGTATGCAAAGCCTTGGTCGATGAACTTAACTGCAATATCTATGGCTTTAACTATTGAAAGAGCGTTATCAGTTGAGGGTTTTCCAGGGGCACATTTAACAGGGAAGTAGTGGGGTAGGATAGGTAGCGCATTAGGGAAGCATTCTTTTGCCTCCGAAGGGCAGTTAATAGTCTTTAAAGGGATATTTAATCCTGCCAGTTTTGCTCTTTCAGCTACCCGATTTGGATCATCAAGCAAAAAGAATAAGCCGGTCCGACCGCTCTTCCAAGCTTTCAATGTGATTTCGGCTCCTATCCCTGCAGGCTCCCCCGGAGTAACGGCTAATGGCATACTACGCATTCATTTACCCATATTTCTGCAACTTCAATAATGATAGTAGTCTTATAATCGGTTTTCTACAAAAGCATTACGCCGGAGGTCCCGAAGATATTTCTTTGCCATGGTTTCGATTTTTTTTCCTTGCAACTTACTTTCCACGGATTTTCGGGTGGGAATATTACTCTTGGGTTGGGTTCGGCCGCACACCGTTATTATAGAAATCTTATTTTTGAGTGTTTTAGGTTTATTGGGCACTCCCAGTTTAGAAGATATAGCTATAGATCTTAGATATGGTGATAATTCCTGCACAAAAAAGTTTCCTAAACTATTAGTTGTAAAAGACTTGTTTGCTTTTGAGAGGTTTTTCATCTCTTCACACGTATTAATATTTACGATATCTTTATCAATTTGGTTGAGCTGTTCAGAATAATCGTTGTCATTATCTGATTGTAATAAAGGTATCAGTGTTTGCATAAGATTCACTTCAATAGTCATAGTATTAAACTTTTCAAACACCCTTTTATCTTCAAGTTTTATAATATGAAAGCCAGAAACTGTCTGGATGGGGGCGGTAATGGCTCCCTTTTTCAGTTTTCTCAACGAAATATCCAACTGGGGTGAAAGTTGGCCCTTAACAACCCAACCGGCTTGACCGCTATTTGCGGCACTTGCAGTAGCGGAAAAATCCCTGGCAATTTTTCCAAAGTTACCATCTGCCTGTATAGTTTTATATAGCTTACTTATAAGGTGACGCGTATCACTCTCGTTATTTTCTTCATCTATGGGAAGAAAAATCTCTGAAATTCGGTATTGTGTTTTTCCTATATTCTCAGTCAGTTTATTGATGACTTCATCAATTTCTTCATCAGTAATTTTCAGGTAATTATTATATTTACGTTGGACTACTTTTGTCCATCCTAGTGATGTTTTTATCTGGGAAATAACATCGCTTTTATCTATTTTACGTTCTTTAATAAACTCATCCAAAGTGTTTAATTTTAATCTAAAGCGCTGTTCCATAAGTCGTTTTGCATTATTTAATTCATTTTTTCCAATTTTAACTTTTAGACGTTCTATTTCTTGTTTTTCTAATTCCTCGTTAATTAACTGATTTAGAATTTGTCTTGTTAGTTGTTTATCAATTTTTGACTTTATTGGTGAGGGGGAAAGAATTGTTATTAGGTGTAATCTTTTATTAAGATCCAGGATCGATATAATTTTATCATTTACTATGGCGGCTATTTTGAGCTTACCACTTTCCTGGGAATGGGCTGGCTGCATTAAGGCAGAAAAAATATAAAAAATTGTGACAAAACTAGTCAGCATAAGACTTTGTAATATTTTCTTTGTCATATCAGTGGGACCTATAAGTTTGGGAGGCAGGATTGATAATTTATGCCTACATAAACTAGAGTTTTATTTTTTTGTCTATCATTTAACATTTTCTATTCCGGTAGTTATATTGAACCAAGGTTTTTAAGATTAATAATAAGAAAAAATTGATTATCTGATTCAATTCCATCAAGACTGAAATCTTTACGCTCATAACCCAAACCCAGAGTGAAACACTCATCAGAATATGTTAGGTTTAAAGCTGCCTTTCTAGTGTTGTTCGAACTATTTGTTAAGTCTTGGATTAAGGAGAGGGAACTTAACCATTGTTCGTCTAGTTGCGTATTTATTTCCAACGAGACTTGTTCCCGACTATCGAATGTTTCCGTTGAGATATACTCATCTAATAAGACGTAGTCGACTGAAACATTATAGGCACCATCACTTATAACTGCACCAAACTCACTTCTTCTTGGCGTCAAGTTATCTTTATCGAGACGAAACCGGTAATTTAAGTTTAACCAGTCGTTCGGTGAGAGGATAACTCTCCCGACAATATCAGATAGGTTTTCGTCTAATCCTGATTTAGGCGCAAAATTATTTGTCTCACTAAAATGATAACTTTGGCCTATGAATATTTCGGAGGTAAAGGAAGTGCTACTTAATATTGTGCCGTTTATTCCATAATCTATTCTTGACCCTTCCGTTATTCTTTTGGAACCAGTGTATCGATTGATCCTGAAAATGTTGGTGTCATCAAACTCGAAACCTTGGTTGTCTTCCATAGGTATTGTGGATGTTGTTATGGCATTAGGGGCAATAACTAAATTAACGATTGGTTCAAAAAACTGAAGGCTGTCTTTAGTTTCTCTGAAAAATGGGTATCGCCAGTTAAGGGCTAGTTGTGGAAAAACCCTTGTGGCGATATCGTTTTGATTTGAAGTTAATGGCGAAGAAATATTTGTTCCTTTGCTGGTGAAATATAAGTTTGATTGCAGTGAACTGGTGAGAGTATATATTTCGCCACTCTGACTGCGGTATGGAATTTGCCATCCGGCTAGTATTGAAAAATTCCGGCTGTCGTTTAGCTGCTGGTGGAAAATTGAATCAAAATTAACATCGAACTGGAATATCTCTCCATGAGGCCCGGGATCCCCAGAAAAACTATAAGAGATAGCGGGGGAAACTATCGGCTGACTGTCTCTCTCGTCGGTTGATCTCAAACCCTGAAATTTATAGCCTTCAATCGCGAAATAATTTCTGTTTCTGAACCCTTCCAGCAAAAGATGAGATCGTAAGATTTCTTTGTCGTCAGAAATATATTTTCGGTAGTAAGTTTTGTCACTCGCTTGCTCAATATTAACCTTTGCTCTCCAGGTATCGTTCAGTGAAAAGTCACTCTTTATTGTTACACTTCCGTCAACACCTATGTTGTCCGAGCTGGACATATCATTAGTATCGCGAAGCACACCTAATGTGAAATTTGAGTCAATTAATCCATCAAAAAATGCGTGCCTATATCGCGACTGAAGAGTAACGCCATCTTTTGTGTATATTGTTGGTTTGATCTCTAAGTCTCTGGAACGGTCCAGAGTTAAAAAATATGGTTGCCCGTATATGAACCCTTTTTTCTCAGAGTAGCCTTGGGTTGGTGTTAACAATCCTGACCTACGATCAACTGTCGGGTCTGGATGAATAAAATATGGTGTAAAAAAGATTGGTATGTCGAAAAACTCAAAGGTTGCGTCCTGGTATTCCATATTTTCTGTTTCTTCATTATGAATTACTTTGTCAGCTTTTATCTGCCAAATTAATGGGCGTTGTGGGTTTTCTTCACAAGGTAAACAGGGTGAAAACGTTACCTTATGCATTATTTTCCTTTCGTCTTTTATGAATTCAGCACTATTAGCAACTAGACGTGATCCATCTTTCATCCTTAACTTCAGGTTTTTTATGAAACCGCGTTTAAATTCATTGGTAAGTTCAATTGAGTCAGAAAATAAAACATCACCATTTTCTTCTAGGAGCGTAACATTGTTGTTTGCTATCACCCGACCTGTCGTCTGATTGTAAGAAATCTGATCTGCCAAAAGTACGCGGTTATCAAGTGATAGTTCTACCCGACCTAACGCTTTTACAATATTAGTTGCTTTTGTATGAATAATCTCGTCTGCCTGTAAAAGGACCGGATCGTTTGCAGCATCCTTGTCAATTGACAAGGCATTGGCGCAATTTATTATCAATGACAGAAAAGCAGTCAATAAAAGGCTGATGAAATGTAGATTTTTTTTATGGCTAAGTCTAATCATTGTTAACCATCTTCTAAATGCAATAAGCTCGCCGTACCCAATAATACGGTTACTGTTGCTGGCGTCCAGGCTGCTAAAATTTCAGGTAGTCTTGACGATAGGCCAAGTGCAAAAACTAGGTCTGTCATAAAGTACAGAAAAAAACCAAAAAACAAGCCAGTTAAGACCCATTTAAGATTTCCGCTTGTCCGACCCATACGTAGGGAAAAAGTGGCGGCAATTAATACCATTGCACACAAAAGTAGCGGAGATGCCAAAAGTGAATGCCAATGCAATCTATGTCTTACAGCGGTAAAGCCCGCTTCCTCGAGTAAAGTTATGAATTGAGGTAAATCCCAAAATGATAAGGTTGCCGGAGACGCGAAGCTATCTTGAATATTACTCGGGGTAAACTGAGTTGGTAGTTTGAATATTTGTTTCTTAATAGGAATACCGGCCCTAGAAGTTAGTATGGAGTTTTGAAGTTTCCAGTTTTCGGGTACAAGCTTTGCTGTTTCTGCGTCGATGCGTGAATGAAACTCGTCTTCATTATTTAATAAAAAGATAGTAACGTTCGAGAATATATCACCGTTTTCAGAAATATCCCGGGTATGAAGGATGGAATAGCCCGTTTCCGTCTTTTCTCGAATCCATAATCCTCCGGAAGACATGCTTAGAGCAGTACCTTTATTTCGTAAAGCTGTGTTCTCAATAGTCTCATATTTTGCAGTCACCGCTGACGCAATTGGGTTGAAAACGCCAATCAAAAAAAAGCCTAGAAACAAAACCACCAATAATGCTGGTAGCAGGAACTGCCATACTGAAACGCCGGCAGATTTCGCTGCTACGTATTCATGATTTCTAACCACTCTGATAAAGAATAACATGCTGCCAAATAGAACTGAGAACGGAAATATTTTTTGGGCAATGCCCGGTGCCTTCAGTGCTGCCATTTCTACTATTAAACCAATAGGTACATTATCCTTATTTGCAGATCGTCGAAAAAGCTCAATCATATCCAGTAAAAACACAACAGCCATAATTGCAAGGAACATACCAGCTACATTGAGAAAAAAATGCTTGGCAAAATATACTGATAAAGTTGTAGAGAGTCTCAAAGAAGTTATTCCTTTATTTAATTAAGTAAAAGGATTCAGAATATACTTATGTAGTACCAATCTTAGGTCTCTTTACTTGACGTGATATTAATAAAAAGAATGCTAGAAATACGGGGGAAATTATTGAAAAATACATGATAGGTATTAAAAAAAGTTCTTTCGCGGCAAAAAATTTACTCCCTAATCCTACGCATTCTATCAATGCGGCAACAGAAATAGCAGATATTATGCGCCAGTTTTGGCCACGCCGTGAGAACTCTCCCCGTAATAGAATAGCTAATCCAATTAATGGTAAAGACAATGCGAGTATCGGTGACGTCAACCTGTAGTGTCCTTCTGCGATATATCGTTTAGCTTTTTTAGGGTTTGTGATTTCCTTTCCTGGGTTTAACAGTTCATTTAAGTTTAGTTCGTTCTGATCTCTCGATGACCTTTGTGCAATTGATTTAATATCACCAAAATCAACGGTGTAACGGTCAAAGTATAAAAGACCTATTTGTCCGGTTTTATTATTACGAGCCTGACGATTACCTTTCTTCATAAAAACCTTTGGGCCTCTGTCGCTCAAAATCAATGCGCCAGTCTGGGCCATAAGGGTGATTTTTTGATTTGGGTTTCGATCGTCGTTCACAATTATACCAACTAGTTCTCCTTGGTCATTTCGTTTTCGAACAAAGACTGTTATGTCTTTTGCGATATTATTGAATACACCCTCTCGCAACAAGACGTCAGTATAATTATGTCGGATTTGGAATTGTAATTCTTTGAACGTCCTATACGACATTGGGATCATATATAGGGTCATCAGATAGCAACACGCCATTATTAAGCTTGCAATTAATACCGCTGGACGCGCTATGTATCCGGGACTAAGTCCTGATGAAATTAGTACTATAATTTCCCTGTCATTTAGCATTCGGTTGTAGGTAAACAATACACTGGCAAAGCCAGCTATGGGCATTACTATCGACAACCACGTTGGTAACAATAAAAGTGTCAAATAAACGAACGTGGTTAATGGTAATCCTCTGTTCACAATCATGTCGATAAATCGTAGCGACTGGCTTAGCCAGACAACGCAGGTTAAAGATAACACTACTATTGCGAAGGCAATCGTTAATTGACGGAGAATATATGCATTAATTCGCACGGATAACCTTTTTTCTAACCAGGATATTTTATCTTACCACTTACAGTATCTCTTTTTTGTCATAGTTATAGCAATAAGATAGATTAAGAGTAGACTAGATTGACATAAACTTCCGGTGTGTTTACGGGTTTATTGTGTTGTTTCATTAGGAGAGCATAAATGCAAATTGGGTTTAATAAACTAATGTTGGCTAAGACAGGGGCATTGGTCCTTGGAGTGTTAGATAAAAGGCAATTATTGCCATTTGGTGAAGACTTGAATGATAATCTGGGGGGGGTACTGGTTTCGGCTATGAAAGGGAGCCAATTTACTGGAGCGGCTCACCAAAGCTTAATGTTGTTCAGTCCTCAGGGGCGAATCGTGCTCTATGGTCTCGGTAATGGAACAGTCGTAGATGCCAAATGGTGTGAGGATGCTGGTGGTAAAATAACAGCTTTACTATCACATTCTGGTGAAAAAATGGTGACAGTCATTTTTGAAGACCACTCGAATTCTAAGGAAGATATTGAACAAAGGGCGGCTCATCTCGGATACGGCGCATTGTTGAGATCCTACAAGTTTGACAAATATAAAACAAAACTAAAATCAGATCAGAAGCCCACTCTAGTAAATATGAAAATATCGGTTGATAAGCATTTAAAAGCGGCTAAACATTTTCAGGAACTGAATGCTGTCGCCGACGGCGTTTTCCTTGCTCGTGATTTAGTTGCTGAGCCACCTAATGTATTATTCCCAGCCAGTTTTGCCAAACGATTAGAGAATTTAAAACAAGATGGTGTAAAAGTCGAAGTTCTTGGTGAAAAAGAGATGACTAAGTTAGGTATGGGGGCACTGTTGGGCGTTGGTTATGGTTCCTCCCGCGAAAGCAAGCTCGTTGTAATGCGTTGGAATGGAGGGAAAAGAGGAGAGAAGCCAATAGCCTTTGTTGGAAAAGGGGTTTGTTTTGATACTGGAGGTATTTCACTTAAACCGGCTTCTGGAATGGAGGATATGAAATGGGATATGGGGGGGGCTGCTGTAGTCTCCGGACTTATGAAAGCTCTAGCGGGTCGCAATGCAAAAGCAAATGTAGTTGGAGTAGTTGGGCTAGTAGAAAACATGCCCGATGGGAATGCGCAGAGACCTGGGGATGTCGTTACCTCAATGAGCGGTCAGACCATTGAGATAATAAATACTGATGCGGAGGGACGGTTAGTCTTAGCTGATGCACTTTGGTATACTAATCAACGCTTTAAGCCAAAATTTATGATTGACTTAGCAACATTGACGGGAGCTATGCTAGTAGCTTTAGGGCAAGTTAATTGCGGTTATTTCTCCAATGATGATAACTTAGCCAGCCAACTGGATGAGGCTGCAAGCATAGTTGGAGAAGGTGTCTGGCGAATGCCGCTAGGAAGCGAATATAATAAAATGATGGACTCAGATATTGCTGACATGAAAAATGCGGGGCCACGATTTGGTGGCAGTATTACTGCTGCATGTTTTTTGGAACGCTTTGTTGAAAAATGTTCGTGGTCACATATGGATATTGCTGGAATGGCCTGGTCCTCGAAAGATACGCCAACGGTTCCGAAAGGAGGAACTGGTTGGGGTGTTAGAACACTGAATCAACTTGTCAAAGCGGAGTATGAAGCGCGTTAAAATATATTAAATGACCGATATTAGCTTTTACCATTTAACAACGCAATCGTTGGAGCATGCCTTACCAAAACTCTTAGAATTGACAATTGAGTCTGGGGAACGGGCATTGGTAGTCATTGGAAATAAAGAACGAGTGGAGTTTTTAAATGAGCACCTTTGGTCTTATGAGGCAGGTTCCTGGCTACCCCATGGCACCCAGGATGATGGGGACCCCTCAGATCATCCAATCTACTTATCTCTCGAGAACGAAAATCCCAACAGTGCTACATTTTTATTCTTGGTTGATGGCGCATCTGGTTTGGAACTTGATTCCTTCAAACGTGTGTTTGATTTGTTCGATGGTAGAAATGAAGAGGCGGTTGCTGCCGCTCGTGTTAGGTGGGCTTCGTTAAAAAGTGGTGGGCATTCTCTATCATATTGGAGGCAAGGGGACGATGGCCGATGGAATAAAGCCTAAGCAGTTGAGATGTTTAACATGAAATATAAAAACTCAATTTTGTATATGGGGCACTAGAAGCTCCCTTAATCCGGATTGAAAGGTGAGAGTTAAAGATGAAATTACTACTTCTAGCTGGTGATGGGATCGGTCCTGAGATATCCTATGTAACCAGAAAAGTGTTAGAAGTTCTGGGTGACCGCTTTAACCTGGGGATAGAATTAATCCAACAGGAAGTTGGTCTTAGTGCACTCGAGAAATTCAATACAACCCTGCCAGATAAGCTTTTGCATCAAGCAAATGATGCAGACGGTATAATACTTGGGCCTTTGGATACGGCTGCATATCCACCGGCAGACCAAGGAGGTATCAATGTCTCAGCAGTATTGAGGAAACATTTTGATTTGTTTGCTAACATTCGACCGGCAAAATCAAAACGAGGTATTGATGCTCTTGCACCAGCAATGGATCTAGTTCTTGTTAGGGAAAATACGGAAGGATTTTACGCGGATAGAACAATGTTTAGCGGATCGGGAGAGTTTATGCCAACTAGTGATTTGGCACTCTCCATTAGAAAGATTAGCCGGGATGGTTCCTATCGGATAGGCAAGGCGGCTGCTACAATAGCAGCAGGGCGGCCCAGTCGCAAACTAACAATTGTGACAAAATCCAACGCACTCAAAGTTTCAGATGGTTTGTTCTTGGAGGCTTGTACCAAAGGGGCAGCGGAATGTCCAAACGTAGAGTTAGAGGAAATACATGTTGACGCGATGGCGTCATTGTTAGTCAGAACACCTGAAGCTTTTGATGTCGTTGTGACAACAAATATGTTTGGAGATATTCTATCTAACCTAGCAAATGAATTATCGGGTGGGCTTGGTTTAGGAGGCTCACTTAATGCTGGAAGTGAACGGGCGATTGCTCAAGCAAGTCATGGTTCTGCTCCCGACATAGAAGGTAAAGATATAGGTAATCCGGTAGCATTAATTTTATCTACCGCTATGTTGCTCGATTGGTTAGGAGAAAAGAAAAGCATAAAGGCATTTAAAGAGGCGGCACTGTTAACACACAATGCTGTAGATAGTATGCTATTGGATAGAAGAACCAGGACTAGTGATTTAGGAGGTGGCTTGGGAACAAAAGCGTTCGGTGAGAAGTTGGTGAATATTATAAAAGAGGCATAATGTGGGGAAAGTAGTAACTCTACCATCTGGGACAAATATACCGTCGATGGGCCTAGGCACTTGGCATATGGGTGAACGGATAAGAGACCCTAAAACTGAGAGAAATGCGCTTCTGCATGGGCTAGACTTAGGTGCTAACCTGATTGACACGGCTGAAATGTACGCCCGGGGGGGCGCTGAACGTGTTGTCGGAGATGCTGTTAAAGGTCGCCGCGATGATGTGTTTATTGTCTCCAAAGTTCTCCCACATAATGCAAGTTTCAACGGAACAATAAGAGCCTGTGAAAATAGCTTGCAAAGAATGGAGATCGAAAATATTGACATCTATCTGCTTCATTGGCCCGGTTCGCATCCACTTGAGGGTACAATTGCAGCGTTTGAAAAATTGAGGCTGGATGGGAAGATCAGATATTGGGGGGTTAGCAACTTTGATATTAATGATATGCAGGAGCTATACAAATTGCCTGCAGGGAAAAATTGTCAAATAAATCAGGTGCTATATAATTTAAGTAGAAGAGGGATAGAATGGGATCTATTACCATGGTGTCAGTCTATGAGGCTTCCTATCATGGCGTATTCTCCTTTAGAACAGGGGCGTTTGTTAAATGACCAAAGATTAGAAGATATATCAAAGGAAGCTGGGGTGTCTGTAGCCGAATTATCTATAGCCTGGACGATGAGGTTTCAGGATGTTGTTTCAATACCAAAAGCAAGCTCTTTAAAGCATGTGGAACAGAACATTAACGCTTGGAATGTCTCTCTGCCAAACTCTATTCTTAGTGCCCTTGATAAGGCATTCGAACCGCCAATGGGTAAAAAAGGGCTAGATGTTTTATAAGCGGGATAATAGATGATGTGGGGAGCTAACGTGGTTAACAAAGTTCTTGTGTTGACTATATTTACTTTAGTTTCCGTAGCTGGTTTAAAAAACACTCTGTCTGCGCAAGAGGAAACTAGAGGCCGTGCGATAGTTCTTTCCGGCGATTCTTTTAAGTTGATTAATGAGGAAGATAAGTCGGAAATAATGATCCGGCTTTGGGGCGTCGATGCACCAGAATTAAATCAACATTGTGAAACTGAGACTGGTAAATCGGTTGATTGTGGTGTTTTAGCTAAAAGCGGGCTGAAGTCGATTATTAGTCGTAAAAAACTGACCTGTGTTGATTTTGGCAAGGATCAGGAAGAAAAGATCACTGCCACTTGTTACATCGGCGATAAGATACTGAACAGTATAGTTGTCCGTTCAGGATGGGCGCTGGCGTTTAAAAAAGAAAGTAGTGATTATGTTGGGGTGGAAAAAACCGCTAGGTTAAAAGGAAAAGGCGTTTGGCAGTACCAGTTCGACAAGCCTTGGCTATGGAGAAAACTTCAGAGGAAAGCGCAGTAAATAGGCTACTGAACCAAATGAGTATTGATCCAGGTAGAGAATATATACTGTGCTTGGCCGTCTCTTTTCCGATATTTACGTTCTGAGTTAATAAGGACCGTTTAGCATAGCGTCAATGTTTGATTGACTTATTCCTGAATTTCTAGCTGTACTCAAAATATCCTCCCAAGCCTCAGGAGCTAAAGGCAAACCAGATTGCAGACGTTCTGCCATTACTTTTTTTTCTTTCTCGCCTGGTATTAAAACCTCTCCACCTGGCTCGGTTGGGCGAGAACTCTTGAGAAACTCAACATATGCCCTGACCTCAGAGATAAAAGAATCATCTGAATGACCGAAAGCGTCTGGGGAAAAATACATGGAGAACATCCCATTACAAAACCTGCGCTTTGGTTCGCTCAAGGTCCCAGCACAACCAGAACCAGTGAGAGCCCCTGCCATCATTTCCATTAAAAAATTCAGTCCAGAGCCTTTATGATTACCAAAAGCTCGTATGGCTCCTGGACCATTACTAGGGTTAGGAAATTCACCTTGCTTTGTCTCTCCGTATAAAGGCTTAGGGTCGCCGGTTATCTCACCAGTTTCTGTAATAATTGCATCTTCTGGTAACGGTTTGCCTCCTTTTAACGCAACTAATGCTTTACCCTCTGCAACAACGGATGTGGCCATATCTAAGATTATTGGATCTTCATCATTATCCATTGGTATCCCCGCACAAAACGGAGAAGTGCTCATTCTTCTATCAATGCCACCGAATGGAGCGACTATCAGACTTCCTCGGACATTTACCATATGAATTGAGATGAGACCTGCCGCAGCAGCGCGCTCTGCCCAATCCCCAATACGTCCCAGATGGCCAGCATTTTGAAGGCCTATAATAGATATTCCATTGGCTTTTGCTTTTTTTATGCCTATATCGACTGCTTGCTCTCCTACTGTTTGTCCAAAGCCAAATTTTCCATCTATAACTGCTAATATATCAGTCTCAGTTTTAATCTCTGCAGTTATATTTGCTACCTGGATTCCTTCCTTTAAATAATCTGCATACCGTGGAACCCGAATTACACCGTGACTATCGTGGCCGCGTAAGTTTGCACCAGACAACCGCATTGCGATCCGAGAAGATTCTTTTTGTGAACATCCACGTAAATTAAACGTCTGGGCCACGATAGATTTAAGTGGTTCAACTTGCACATAGATGGAACCATCCTCTTTCTTTACTGCTGCCATGTTTTTATTATGTTCCTTCAGGATCTTACTGCCGCGACTTGCGAAGATACTATTTGTGTGAGGAGCCTTACATCATTTGAGAGAGAGGAAAATTCGAAACCATTAGCATACATTTTCTTTATGTAGCTGGGTTCCATGCAGTGCAAACCAGCACGAATTCCTGCCTTTTTAGCTATCGCTAAAACGTGTTGAATGGCATCATACACTTTACCTGGTTTGCGATCCAATCCTGGTCCTTCTCCCATTGAAATGGCTAAGTCACTTGGCCCAACGTATATTCCTGTGAGCCCGGGCGTAGCGCATATTTCCTCAGCATTAGAAACTGCTTCTTCAGTCTCAATCATAGCCATACTAATAATTTGATCATTAGCTTGGTTATGGTAATCAGGATAGATTAGGTTGGCACGGACTGGTCCAGAACTTCGATATCCATCTGGTGAGTAACGTGTGGCCCCAACAAACGCCTCGGCTTCCTTTCGCGAATTAATCATGGGGCAAATTATTCCCATAGCTCCCGCATCAAGAAGTTTCATTATTATGCCGGCCTCCAACCATGGAACGCGGCATAACATGGTAGCATCACTTGCTGACATAGCTTGCATCATCGGTACCGCTATTGAATAGTCTGTTAAGCCATGTTGTAGGTCGATCGTTATAGAGTCAAAATCCTGTTTTGACATTATTTCGGCAGAGAATGTACTTGGAATGCCAAGCCACCCATTGAGCGCCGGTTTACCCGAATTCCAGGTTTCTCTAAGTCTATTCTTCATTTTATTCTCCCAGTCATTTTTTAGCTGCCTTTTAAAACTTTATTATTCACGACACAATCTGGATCAATATTGTCATCAAACACCCGCAGCACGTTGTCCACTGTTTGGGTTGCCATTCGTCGGGTCGACTCGACAGTTACACCAGCGATATGTGGGCTTAATATAATATTATTCAGTTTAAATAACGGATGGTCGGCCGTTGATGGTTCATTGAGTAAAACATCCAAACCGGCTCCGCTTATTTCCTTCGTCATTAGTGCTTCATAAAGTGCATCTTCATCCACTATGCCGCCGCGGGCACAATTTATTAGGAAAGCGTGGGGTTTCATTGTTTTAAATTGAACAGTAGAAAACATATTCGTCGTTTCTGCCGTTTTCATACAATGGATCGTTACAGCATCCATATTGCCAAGGACAGCATTATAATTGGATACGGGTTCGACGCCTGCATCTATCATTACTTTATTATCAATATAAGGATCGTACCCATAGACCTTCATGTCAAAGCCTAGGGCCCGTTTTGCTACTTTACTTCCTATCCTGCCAAATCCGACAATAAGGAGGCTTTTTCCTTCAATATCAATTGCCCGCGTTGGAAAACGGTCAGTCCAGTCATCTTTACGTGTAACGCCGTCATAATAAAACAGATCTTTTGCCAGTCCTAAAAGCAGGGCCATAGCCTGTTCTGCAACTGAAATCATGTTTGAGTGCACTGCTATACATAATGGAATTTTGCGTTGATTGAGGGTGTCTAAATCAACGGCGTCGTAACCAACACCGTGTCGGGAGACAACCATTAAATCTGGTGCTGCATCCATTATACGTTTAGTTATTTTAGCAGCTCTTACTGTCATTGCATGCACGCCTTTTGCTGCTTCTGCTATAACGTCTTCATCCAATGAGTCGCACTGAATCACCTCAATATCATCTCTATTTTGCAGCATTTCCATACCAGCGGAGTGTAGTGGTTGAATCACTAGGACACGCTTTTTATTTGTATTATTATCCATTTTCAAACCTCAATGTATTTCAGCGGAGTCTGCCATTGCTTTTTTTAATATTTCAACATTGAAATCGGGTGATCTGGCAACGTCTAATATTACGGCTTCTCGCCGTGTGAGAAGATCGATCGCGTCCGGTAACTCTTTTGCGCATTGATTAGGAACAACTACGGCACCATGCCTATCAGCATGAATTATATCATTAGGCTTAACCGCCATACCAAAAATATTAACTTCACATTCAATCGCTACGAGATGGACCCAGGCATGGCTTGGAGCCACTTTCCCCCCCAGTAATTGAAATCCTGGGGCACAGGCATCTATATCTCGAAAAGATCCGTTTGTAACAACTCCTAAACATCCAAGACCTTTATGAATTGCTGTGTTTACTTCACCCCAAAATGCTCCAAAACCTGGCGTTGGGTCCAAATCTTGAATAACACTTACGGACGGTGCTGGGTCGGAAGCTATTGTTTCGTAGTATTTTGCGCGCATATTTCTTATTTCAACCGCAGTACCTTCAGGCGGACTCATCGAGCGGATCATTGCTGTTCTGGCATAACCAACGATTGGGGCTAAATTGGGATCAAAACACTGCATTTGTTCAACCGTAAAACTTTTTACTCTATATTCAGCACTAAGGTGTTCCAATCCGTTACAAATAGTAGGCGTATCCCACTCTGCTAATTTTTTCAGATCTGCTGCCGTTAAGTTATCAGTTCCCATAATGGGTGCTCCCAATATTTACTAGTTGAAAATTACCTTAGCAAGGCAGCAGCAATAAAGTTAGACTGCTTTTAATTAATATTTAGTAAATCATAGCTAGGATGATGAGTGATTAAATCACAAGAGGAAATAATAATGACTTCTGCGAACATAGACATCGTTTGCATGGGAGAAGCGATGGTAGAATTCACTAGGATGAATAGGTCAAAAGGCGAAGCATTGTATATTCGCGGTCTTGGGGGCGATGCGTCAAATTGTGCTATTTCTGCTGCCCGTCAAGGAGTTAAGGTAGCGTACCTGTCTGCCGTTGGCGATGATCAATTTGGAAAAATAGCCATAGATACATGGTTAACCGAGGGTATCGACGTGTCACAGGTATTTGTGGACCCCAATTCGCCCACCGGGATTTATTTTATAGACCCGGTACCCGAAGGGAGAAACTTTACATATTATCGGGCGGGATCTGCTGCGAGCAGAATGAGTTCTATTAGCTCTTCTCAAACCATATTATCAAGAACGGCTATTCTGCACCTTTCTGCTATTACTCAAGCAATTAGTATTGCACCGAATGAGCCCAGTTTTGAGGCTATAGACATCGTAAAGAAAAATGGAGGTAGGATTTCTTATGATACAAATTTGCGCCTGAACCTCTGGAGTCTGGAAGAGGCAAGACGAGTCATTAATAAAACTTTACCACAAGCTGATATACTTCTTCCCAGTCTTGACGAAGCCCAAATATTAACTGGGCTGGATAATAAGGAAGACATACTTAATTTTTATTTACAATTTGAACCAGAAATTTTGGCTCTAAAATGTGGCAGTGAAGGGGCTATAGTAATCTTTGAGGGGAGGAAAGAATATATTCCAGCTTTGAATGTGAATGCTATAGACACAAGCGGGGTGGGTGATACATTTGCAGGTGCTTTTCTAGCTCAAATTATTCAAGGTGAAAGTCCCTTTGAGGCAGCCCGTTTTGCCGTGGTTGCTTCTGGGATTTCAGTTCAAGGTTATGGAGCTATGACTCCGATACCTAATAGAAAAGAGGTCTTACGGGCTATGGCGAGGTAATGCTCGTTTTGCATTAAATATGCAGAGATAACTGCATATGCCAATAATGGCTGTGACAAGAAATGTTGTGCTGTATGTATTGGTAATTGTGTAGACGCTTGCGAAAATAACTGGACCTAGAAAAACACCTGAGAATGTAATAAAGAAACTAGCTCCAGTTGTTCTTCCTACTTCCCCTGGAGGCGAGAGCCTCGCAATCTCGCTGGCGTATACACCGTTCCACCCCATTCCGACTAGACCAAAACAGAAACAAAGGCAGTAGACTCCTAGTTGTGGCCAGCTTGGTGATAAGAATATTGTGAATAGAGCGCATAACGTTGAAGCCATCGCTATTATTATCAGAGCAGTTAGACCATTTTCTATCCGATCAGCAAACCATCCCCATCCTACGCGACCAAATACGCTGGCGAGCTGGATAGCCGATAGACCAATACCAGCAGCTATTAGATTATATTTTACATCTTCAACGAGCATTGTAACGGTATAAGTGGTTAGAGTCGTTTGGATGGCGCCCATGCATAAACCGGATAAAGCAACCCATTTCAAGGCAGTTAATTTCCATACCAATTTAATATCGGCTATTGGATTCCTAATAATTTTGGATGTTTTAGATCTATCATTATCCCATTTTTTTCTAAAAGGTTGCATGCCTGTGGCGACAACTATCGATATCAAAATAGTAACGAGCATGCTCTCACGCCAGCCATATTCAAGGGCAATAGGGGGAGCTAGTAGTCCAGCTAGTATACCTCCGAGGGGAACTCCCGTGAACCGTATGGAAAAAACTAAATTTCTATTCTTGGGGGTCACTATTTTTGATAGTAAATGAGACGCTGGTGGGGTTAGAAGGCCGTAAGCACTACCAAGAATTATCGATCCTAACATCAAGAATATTAAGGACCCATTCATAAACATGAGATGGGATATGCCAATCAATATGAGTGCGGCTTGAGAGGATCTCCAGGCTCCAAATCGTGTTACAAACCCTCCGGCCATCAAACTGGATATCATAGCGAAAATGTAAAGAATTAGCACAGGGTATGCGATTAATGACGGACTAAGCCCCAAGCTTTGCCCAACTTCTGGCGCTATAGCAGGCAACCAAAAACCAGCCAATGCGCCAGTTCCTTGTACTAAAATTAAAAACCCGACGACAATGACAGTGTCGGTTTTCGATACGGTCATCTATTATTTTCTAACTGGAATGCATCGCCTCAGTCGCGCCCAATACCGCTTGTCTGAACTGGTTTTTTATATAAACACCATCGCGGGACGGTAAAACTAGGTTGGGTTTGGAAGCGGTGACTTTCACTACAGCCACCATAGGTAAAAGACTTGAAGAAAGAGCTGTGGTTAATTCTTTTAGTGTTTTTTCATCGTTAACGGTCATAGTCTTTGGTATCCCGGCACCTGCTGCGATTGCCGCAATATCGGTTCCGTATGACGTGTGCGTTCGTTGCATGCCAGTTTCGCCGTAATGTTCGTTATCGAGCACTATGATAGCAAGATTGGTGGGCCTTTGAGCAGCAACTGTTGCAAGAGAACCGAGACCCATCAATGCCTCTCCATCTCCAGTAATTACCCAAACCTTTTTATCTGTTTGAGCAAGAGCACATCCCAATCCCATTGAAATAGCACAACCCATTCCCCCCCAACTATAAAAATTGTCGGGTCGATGGTCGGAAGCTGCTAGATCCCAGACAGGAGAGCCAAGGCCAGTTATAACTAATGCATTATTTCTAACACCCATGATTTTTTTCATGACGTCACCGCGGTTCAATTTTAAATCAGACATGTGTCACCTCTTCTGCTACATCGGCGATAAATGATTTTGCGCCAATTAATTTTTGTCCGATCAAAACTGCAACAGCGGCATTTGAAACAAAAGCCATTTTCAAGCCAGCTTCGATAGCCTCTGCGGCCTCTTGATCCGTTTGTACCTCATAAACTTGAACACCCAGACTTTTCAAAACTGGAGCAACAGCTTGTCCCATGGGGATCTGCCATGGGTTGGACTCTCCAAATTGTCCGCGCATTGTAACGATCATGAACAACGGGAATTGGCAAGAAGCGATAATAGATGCGATAGCATTTACGGTATTTCCGACGCCGCTGCTTTGCATTAAAACGGCTGACTTATTCCCACCTAACCAAGCTCCAGCTGACAAGCCTATACCTTCTTCTTCTGTTGTCATTACAACAGCGTTGATATCATTATCCGCCTCGCATGAGTTGATAAGGTCAGTAAGGCCAGCATCAGGAACATAACCTACCGTTTTTATATTGAATTTTTTAAAGAGGCGATGTGCCTCTGTCGTCCATGGATCGGGCATTTTCTGATACTCCTGGCAAACGTAGACATTTGTCTAATTAATTTATATCATTTCGGTGGCTGTTGCTTGTTCTTCGACGGTCAGTGTATGGCATTGTCAGAAATGTCAGTCAACTGACCTGCAAATAATTCTGTGGTTGTGTTTTATAATAGGTAGTTCAATTTAAAAATTCTTTTTTTATACTAAAGGCGACGTTGTTAATGTGACAGTATAAAAAGTATAACAGCCAAAAAGATTGATTTTGGAGAAATTTATGTCAACAGATAATGAGCGGACCCAACACTTTCCGACCGCGACACAATGGGGCACTTACGATGCAGAGGTAGAGGGCGGACGCCTGAAGCAATTGAATGATTATGCCGCAGATCCGGCTCCATCGATAATAGGAGCAGGTTTAATAGATGCGATTGAGGATAAAGTCCGAGTAAGAAGACCAATGGTCCGCAAAAGTTTTTTGGAAAAAGGCTTACGCTCAAATAAAAGTGATAGAGGCTCTGAGCCCTTTGTGGCTGTTTCGTGGGATAAGGCATTAGATTTGGCTGCAAGTGAAATAGATCGTGTAAGGAAGCATCACGGTAATAAATCAATTTTTGCAAGTTCTTATGGATGGGCTAGTTCGGGAAGGTTTCACCATGCTCAAAGCCAAATTCATCGTTTCATGAATTTGGCTGGTGGTTATGTACGGCATAAAAATAGTTACAGCCATGCAGCTGCAGAGGTGACTTTAAAACACATCGTTGCCGACATGAAAGATATTATTCATGAACAAGCAACAGATTGGCCCTCTATTGCCTCAGATTGTGAGTTATTTATAGCATTTGGAGGCCTGCCTAGCAAAAATGCACAGGTTAATTTAGGAGGGGTTGGACGGCATACCCTGCATGAAGGAATGCAGGCTTGTTATGATGCGGGTGTGGAGTTTGTGAATATTAGTCCTTTAAAAACTGATATAGCAGAAATATTTGAGCCTGAGTGGTTAACCATACGCCCAAATACTGATGCGGCGATGATGTTGGCACTTGCCTACACACTTGTTACCGAAAAACTCTATGATAAAAACTTCATCTCAACTCATACTGTAGGATTAGACCAATTCCTGCCGTATTTGAATGGTGATAGTGATGGCCAGCCTAAAAGTGCAGAATGGGCGGCTCGAATTACTGGGGTGCCTGCAAAGTCAATAGTGGGATCCCCGGGTACCGAGCTCGA
>JGI24920J38491_100161_pt1 | contig 35594 bp, 46 predicted proteins | sample LinPFosmplate8_FD_38491 | JGI IMG/M metagenome (IMG submission 38491)
TGCAGGTCGACTCTAGAGGATCCCACGTGAAACCTTAAAAGCTTTAAAAGCCTTATATATTCTTTTTTTTCTTATAAAACTTAAAACCTTAGAGGCTATTTAAGTTGCTGATTTATATTAATTTTATTGTTCAAACATGAGAGCTTAGTACGTGAAACATGAGAGCTTAGTACGTTAGCCATGAGAGCTTAGTACGTTAGCCATGAGGGTTTAGTTCGTTAAACATGAGAGCTTAGTACGTTAAACATGAGAGCTTAGTACGTGAAACATGAGAGCTTAGTACGTACTATCAACAGGTTGAACTGCTGATCTTCGGATGCATTTTTTGTGTTTATCATCCATACCTTCGCATCCGTAGACGAAACCTGATAAATGTCCTTGGAGATCTTCTTACCTACGCGCGTGTCAAAGTGAAGTCCCATCTGCGATGGTGGTTCTTTACAATCAGATTTGATCTTCTCCTTAAACATATCCCAATCAATTCCCTCATTTACACCCGGGAAAACGAGACAACCCACCGTGTCGTGTGGCTGGAAAATTTGATCAAGGGATTCGTCATCGACACCAATCCCAAAATCTATGAAGACGATACGGTCGTGTGTTTTTATATATTTTTGAACAGCTTCAGCCTTTGCGTATGGGTCATCTACCACGTATGTAATTTCATTATTAATATTCCTTTGGAGGCATCTCATATTAAGTCGAAGAATAGCATGGAGAGTTTTTACTGAACACGATTTTGAGCGAGTCGTTATGATGGTAACAAGATTCATGTGTTATTATATATTCTAAACCTTAAGCCTATCATTAAGGCATCCACCGAATGGTAGATTTCCTACGTGTCCAAGGGTTGTATTCACGTCCGCGTAAATCTTACCTTCGCACTGTTGCCACCGCCTACAGAACGCATAATCTTCAGACAAATATCTACGAGTCACGGGGTCGATCATACAATCAAATGCTGCGTGATATTCATCAAAATCCCTGTTCTGATGATCATTCTTGCACCACAGTTCGGGAAACTTCTCTTCCAGTGTCTTAAACACTGATCGTTTAATCATCATGAAACCAGTTGGACCGTCCAGAATTTCTATAAATCCATCTTTGATTGGACGATTCTGTGCACCAAAATTGATGACGAGACTCGACGAAAGCATGGACATATCACGTTCATCTCCACTTTTAACCGCCGACGCCGCTTGATCCCACATCACAACCTTCTTTGGGTAACATGCGACCGAAAGATCGTGCCCAGACTTTATGAGTCGAACGACAGCCTCGGGGTCAAAGTGGACATCTGCGTCGATGAACATAAAATAATCACAGTCAGTTTTCTGCATGAAACGACCGACGGATACATTCCGCGCTCTATGAACGAGTGATTCATTTTCAGTAGTATCAAGGTACATCTGAATTCCTTCCTTTATGAGAAGGAGTTGAAGCTTGATCATACTAGACATATACTTTTCCAAACATAACCCACCATAACACGGGGTAGATAGAAATACCTTGGTCATATGTTAAGTATGACCTTTAACCTCTAAGTATTTTTTTATAATATTCTCTATTTTATTCAATGTTGGTATTGATACCGCACATCGTTCACACATCTCCGTTTTGGAAATTTTAGTTTTCAAAACCATATAAATAATGGATGAAGCTACACTGTTCGGTGTTTTACTCATGAGTTCTACACAATCTTCCACAGTGTTGCACATGTTTATACATTTCAAACGCTCTTCCCGTGTCACTTCAAATGAATTCAAAAGTCTATTCATAACATCGAAAGCTTTCGTCACATAATTCTTTTCAGTTGCACCCATGATAATATCTTTGAACATCTGTGTAGTCCTACTTACATCCTTGGATTGAATCCCAAACATATCCGAAATCTCTTTGGTCGTTCGAGAAACCTTCGCGAGACGACATGCGTATAAAACGCAGTTTGCTTTGATACCCAAACGCACCGCACCTCGTGTAAGTTTTCCCTCATTGAATTTCCTGTACATCATCTTCGCATCTTTCAATACCGCATCAGGAAGTGTGTGACACGCTTCATCGATATCCTTATATGCATGAAATAATGACCGATCCCGATGATTCATTGACATGTGAAAATTGATTTTAGCCATACGTTTGTTTTCGTATGTAGAGCCTCGTTGTGTGGAAATAACTGTTCCCTTTCCCCAATTTTGAGAAAAGAGTTCTGGGTTTGCATTTGGGTTCCCACATCGAGATGGGTCGTTTATTTTTCCATCGTCTGTCACACCACTCGTCCATTCTGCACTCTCATCTATAAAATAGGAATCGACGAGACCACATTCCGAACACGTAGGTAATCCTTCGCGAGAATACACCTTTACACCTGAGCATTCACGACAAAAATTTATATTCACTGGCTTTTCTTCATTTTCTTTTGTATTTAGTAATAGACGGTCTATGTCAGACCATATAGCAGCCAGCATCTTGGTATGATTGACGGTGCTTTTTTTAAAAAGCAAATTACGCAGAAGTACTTAGGTGCCGTAAATTCGTTTCAATCATATCGACAGTCTCTTTAAAACTTTTACCACCCGATGTGGTGGGTTCCCACGCATTCCATTCTTTATCAATAGCCTGATGCCCCGGGGGTAAAGGGATGTCCTGGCCGGTGATTTCACTGTCTGATACGATAAAGCCATCGAGGTCAGACTCTTCATCACCACCTTCGTCATATAGATCACTATCTGTGTCTTCTACATCAATTTCAGAGTACATGACATACTGACCGATACCCAATGCTTTCATCTCGAGATCTTCGAAACGAGTTCCACTTGGGTAATGTTCCATTAAACTTTCATAGGGTACGGGTGAGAGGGTCTCCTGTTCTAGTTCATATACACATGCACTCTTATAAAAGAGTTCGGTGGGATTGAGATATCTCAGGCCGATGGTATTGCCTGTATTCATACCAACAATACCATACATTTCGTCTTCGACTCCGTCTTCGTTTACTAATACTTTGACTATATCATTTTCAATTATTTCAGAGGGCACAATCATGCTTAGAGTTTTCGGACAAAAAATAATAAGGGATAATATCACAGATGAAAGTTATTATTTATTCGAAGGAAGGTTGTGAGTATTGTGACCATGCTAAAACCCTGTGTGAATCGGAGGGTTTCGATTTTGAAAAAATCATGGTCGACAAGGAAGAGCTCAAGGAAGTGTGCGGTGGCTCAGCATCAACTTACCCTCAAATATCTATTGACGGTCGTCTCATCGGAAACTATTTTGAATTTCAGGACTACATAGAAGACGAATATGAACCAATTTTGAACCCAACATTAAATCGATTTACTGTATTCCCACTGAAGTACCCCGAACTCTGGGAACTTTACAAGAAGGCTCAAATGTCCAATTGGACTGCAGAAGAAGTGGATCTCTCTAGTGATATGGATGACTGGAAAACCCTGAATGATAACGAACAAAAATTCATAAAATATATACTTGCATTTTTTGCAGGTTCCGATGGTATAGTTTTCGAAAACATCAACAATAATTTTGCTGATGAGGTACAAATCTCTGAGGCACGATCCTTCTACGCTTATCAGTGTCACAATGAGATGGTTCACGGTGAGACGTACTCTAAACTTATTGACAAATACATCAAAGACGGCGCTGAAAAGAAACAACTTTTCGAAGCTATTCAAACTGTACCCTGTATTGAGAGAAAGGCAAAATGGGCCATGAAGTGGTTCGATACTAAAACCCGTTCTTTTGCTGAGCGTCTCTTTGCGTTTGCTTGTGTTGAGGGTATCTTCTTCTCTGGTAGTTTCTGTGCTATTTATTGGCTAAAGAAAAGGGGTCTCATGCCCGGTCTCTGCTTCAGTAATGAACTCATCTCTCGGGATGAAGGTCTTCACCAAGAGTTTGCGGTTGAGTTGTTCAAACAACTTCGTAATAAACCATCAACTCAAACGATTCACTCTATCATAAAAGAGGCTGTCGAAATCGAGAAGAACTTCATTTTGGATGCACTGCCATGTAACCTCATAGGTATGAATTCTGATAAGATGTCTGAATATATCGAGTATGTCTCTGACCGTCTTCTTAAACAGATTGGACAACCTACCATTTGGAACTCTAAGAACCCTTTCGACTTCATGGAAAATATATCTCTCGATGGAAAGACAAACTTTTTTGAGAAACGGGTAGGTGATTATGGAAAAATGGACGATACATCCGATGAAATTGGATTTGATGAAGAGTTTTAAACATTTTACTATCAATTTACCCAAATTGACTGGAAAATGCACGAATTAAATTTACTTGAAAAGGGTACCTTCGGAATCGAGACCCTGGGGTTCTAACTGGAGACCACTGTCACCCATCTCTACCTGTGGTTCCGAGAATTCGGGCTGAGGAACATCTACCTCAACCATGGGCTTAGGTGCTTCTAACACAGTCCTAGAACCCTTCTTCGCTTTCTTCGCACATGGCGATTCCTTTGGTATGTTCATCATACCCCATACGACAAACATGAATACGACGGAATGAACCGCAAGGCCTAGTGTGGAGGGGCACCCGGTAGGGGTGGCGATCCTGGATCCTAAGACCCGCCTGACAATACGAAAAGTCTCTGGGTTGGCAATCACGAAAAATGTAAGAGCGGAAATGATAGAGATGACCAGTTTATCCTGTTGTTTTTTACCGTTGCATCCACAACCACAATCTTTAAATAAACCCATCTTAAATAGTTACTATAAATTAACAAAAAAAACCTACTTAAAGTTTGATCGCCTTGTATAGATATAACCAACTACAATGTCGCTCTCTATCCAACGCTCCTCCGATTTCACTACTTCTTCTGTAAACTTTTCGAAACTTCGTAAAAACAAGAATGGCGGTAAGGCCGTCTACCTCAACGCCGGCGACAACAAAAAGCTCTACATTCAATTCCCTTTCATGCGCTCTCCATATGGTCTGAGTGCTTTCACCGATGAGGGTACTGGTCGTACTTCTTACTCTCTTGACCTGTCTTTCGACCCCGATAACACCGAGGCGATGGAGCTTCATGACAAGCTCAAGGCTCTCGATGAGATCATCGTAAACACAGTCGCTGAAAACTCTAAGGAGTGGCTCGGCAAGGACTTCAATGTTGAGGTTCTCAAGCAAGCTCTCTACAAGCCTATGGTTCGCCCTGGTAAGGAGCAGTACCCCTCCACTATCAAGCTAAAGGTTCTCACTAAGCCCGATGGTTCATTCGTCCCTGAGACGTACAGTATTCAGAAGGAACAGGTTTCTCTGGATTCTGTCGAGAAGGGTCAGAAGTGTATGGCCATTGTTGATTTCAACCAGATTTGGTTTATTGATAACAAGTTTGGTGTCACTATTCGACTCCAACAGGTTCTACTTGAGCAATCGGTCAAGCTTCCCTCTTTCGCTTTCCAGGGTCTCGATCTACCTTCTGATGAGGTCGATGACGTTGAGGAAGAGGATGAGATCGAGGAGGTCGATGAGTAAATAAATCAAAAAAATCCCAAGTTCCGAGTCCTAATGGACTCGTCCCAACCCTTCTTGGTAAGTTGAAAATAACTTCTTACCAATAAGTAAGTATGTCAATCGAGAGTAACTTGAAAAAATTACTCAAAGGTGAGAAGGCTTGTGTACCAGAACACTTCTTGAAAGTTCCTAGTTACAACTCACCCACCCTTCGCACTGGTAAGGGTAAGCCACTGAGTGAAGGTGCATTTGGAAAGATGTACCGTGGAAGTATCAATGATAATGGAAGGCGGTATGTCGCGTACAAAGAGATAGATACATCGGAAAGTACCAATGGTGCCTTTGAGTTTGAATTCAAGGTTGCCGAAAAATTGAAGGAGTTTGCGGTTCCCGAGATGTACCTCTTTAAGAAGTGCCCCATCCAAGATAAAACACCTAAAAAGGTGCGTAAAAAGAATGGTACGTTGGTCGATCTAGGTGCGTTCCCAAAACGTACCAAACCCAAGGATATTCTTTATATGGAACTTCTTAATGGTATGTCGTTTAATTCGTGGTGGCAAACCAAGCCATCTCTTGATGCGATAAAGTCTGTAATCGTACAGGTTTTTGATAATCTCTACCGAATTAACCAAAAATTTCCAGACTTCCGTCACCGCGATTTACATGGAGGAAATGTGATGGTTACTCGGAACGAAACGCCATACACATGGGAAGTTGACCTCGGTCGTAAAGTAATTCGAAACGATCCCGGTGGATCTTTTAGGAGTCGTCTCGGTTCACCAGATATCAAAAAGTATAAGCGCACAAACGCTGGTGTTGAAGCGACTATCATTGATTTTGGTTTATCATACTGGTCCAGGCGTATGCCAAACCCAGAAACGGCTGATGGTGGATATGAGGGTGCGGGTATATACGGACATGGACAAGGTCCAGGTACGATTTACTATGATATTCATAGGTTCTTGTATATCATTTATGTTAAGGTGAGACAGCCAGAAAATGCTAAGGAGCGAGCTATTAAAAATTTCATCGAAGAGCTTATACCAAACAAAAAATACCTTGAGTTTAACGGACCCTTCACAAATCAGGGATATCTGGTTAGTAGTGACAGGGCTAAGCAAAACCTCCCCTCCTTCAAAACTATCTTGTCTCACCCATTCTTAACTGGTGAGAAATCACCAAATAGACCAAAGACTCTCACGGAGGCTCTCAAAATGATCGCTCCCCCCAAGCCTAAGCCTAAGACTCCCGTCAAGGTTAAGACACCCAAGGAAACCCGGGTACTTCCACCACGTAACTACGGTAAGCTTTCAACTACGAGTAGGAAGAAGGCTATGAACAATATGATTAAGAAAGCGGCTGCTATATTGGCTGCTAACAAGGCTAAGCCCAAAGCCAAACCAGTACCTCGAAGAAGACCCGGTGTTGTGCGTCCCAACCCAGTCCCCGAGATTCAACCAGCCAGTCCCGAGGCACCTTATGCTGTGATGTCCCCTTCCAATATGATGGAATATGCAGCGAAGATTGAGAGTGGGAGGAAGAAGGCTGCGAATAAGTTAAATGCTAGGATTCAAGCCATCAAGGCTACCAAGGGTAAAACACCTACACCTGTTCGTCTCAAGGAGAAGTTCTCTTTCGTCAATGCAAAGGGTAAGAAGCGTGAATTTGTCAGGAAGTTTGCATACGATAGGGCTTTGGCTAAGAACAAGGCTGAGAGGGAAAAGACCAAGGCTAAGAAGAATGAGTACTGGAGGTCTTTCGTTGACGTAAATGGTAAGAAGCAGGAATTTGAGAGTAAGTCCGCATATCATGAGGCTAAGCAAAAGAACTTGCAAGCTTACGGTGCCAAGTTCCAGAAAAAGATCAATCGTCAGATACAACTTGGACGTGATGCACGGTTCTCGTTCGTTGACGTAAACGGTAAGAAGCGTGAGTATGTGAGAAAGGGTATGTATGAGAAGGCTCTGGCTAAGAATAAGGCTGAGAGGAGTCTCCGTGCCAAGATCCGGGAAGCGTGGGGCGGCAAGGCCAAGACGGTCACACCCAAGGTCAAGACGGTCACACCCAAGGTCAAGTGGTCTAATGCAAATAATAAACAATTCATGGAATTGATGGCACGGGAAAAGAACGCACAGAGAAAACTTGCGAATATGATGAACAAGGCGAGGCCTCTCAAGAATGGACCATTAGACCCAGCTGTTGCGTACGCTCTCAAGACCCCTAAGCCTTCCACAGCTAAGAAGGTGGTTAATAGGTACATTAATAAGTTCGTAAATAAACTAGATAAAGATGAAGTCAATGCACTCAAAAAGAAGATTTGTAAACCTTAAAAAAATATTTACTTACAATAAAATGTTACTCACCATCCTACTCATCATTGTGAATATATACATTCTTTGTCAGACGGGGAAAGATCGAGTTTTCACTCCAAAGGTACAAGGCCTTAAAAAGTGGACTGTTTACGGGACCATGACATGCAAATGGACTCGTAAGCAGTTGGAGTATTTTAACAATACGAAAAGACATTACGTCTTCATAAATTGTAATGAAGAATCATGCGATAATATAGACGGCTTTCCTTATATTATCCACCCTGATGGTGAAATCAGTATCGGGTACACCGAATTTTAAAGACCTCGGACAACGCTAAGAGCGATAGAAAGTACGAACGCGTCACCTAGAGTGTTGACAGGCTTGAGGGTACTTATATGTTTCACGAGAGACCTGTTCCATAGAAGACGAATCAGGAAGGTGGTGATGAGGAGGGCGAGAACGTACAAGAGAACTTCCCTGACCATATCAGTACGAGTTTGAGATTTGGCAACGTCTTTAATCATTTATTACATGTTGATATTTTTTTTCTAAATAGACAGTAAGATGACCAATTTACCTCTGAGTGGTTCTGAACCAAAATTTACGAATAGACGATGGTCGACTAAAAGGGGTGTTGGAAGTAATAACTGCTATGCGTATGCTGTGGGAGACTACGAAGCATACAGGTGGCAGAAATCGATACCAGGTGATCGATCGGGACTTTCTAACAAAGGTCACAATTACACGTCATGTAAGGGGTTAGCTGACCGCGTTGTTTCAGACAACCCAAAAAAGGTGTACAAAGCCCGGGCGAATGAAAAATGTAAAAAGGGGTACTACAAAGTTATGATGTTCGTGTCACCTGGGCGACCTGTAAACTATATCAGACAAGGTGATTTTCACTTTTATAAACAACATGGTGTTGTTGAGTATAAGATCAAACCAGGTGACACAATCGCGTCTGTGGCAAAGTTTTTCAAAATTCCAGTGTCCCGAATTCAAGGTGCGGGATCATTTAAAGTTGGTAAACGTATTGTTTTCCGTGCCAATGTATTTAGTCATAAACGTGGGTGGGCCACAGGACCTCTCCTGAAAGATGCTCGGGGTAATATGATCAAGGATCCACGGACATCTTCGAGGGATTATTCCACGCTAAACTATAAACTATACTGTGGGTCATTCTGTGTCAAGAATAGAGGAATCAAAGTCGGCAAGACTCACCCCAAGGTCGGCAAGAATACTGTCTAGGTCGGGCTGATTTTCAACGTCAAAGTTGATATCAAATAGATCCAATACATCGAATATGGAATCTTCATTCAATGACACAGAGTTTGCAACTGCTGTGTGATTGTTCTGAATCGTAACTAAAACATTAAAGTGAGATGCATCAAAAACTTTTCTACACGTGGGACACGTGTTCTTACCTTGGTTTTTCCACGCCTGTAGACAGTGGGAATGAAATATATGTCCACATCTGATCGGAGGATTTGACCTCGTCGATCGGACTTCACCGAGACATATAGCACATATGGGCATTCTACAGTAGGGTAGTAAAGTATTTTTCGTAATTTAGCTCATGTAATTAATAAATTTTGGATGTATCGACTAGGGGTTTGTTGCAATCTACACACGGGCCCGTACCCTGGTTAGCCGCTTGCACTTTGTTGAAAAGTTCGGGACCAGACTTCTGGAGAAGCTGGCGGTAGGAGTAATTATCCTCGTATGTAATATTGTTCTGCTTCATGACATAGTTGTTGAACAACTGGGCTGAAGAGTTCACAGTGAAGCACCGTCCATCGGCCATTCCAAGTCGTTGAGACATATTGTTACTATAAATTTAGAAATTAATTTGCCGATTGTTAATTGTATGTAACCATGATTTGAATCCCTTATTTTTCAAATGTTCCACAAAAGGATCGCATCGGTATCCCAGATAAATATCAAATACATCAGTTTCCTGTGTTTGGGATACACGGATTGATTTGTTTTCATTTATGTGCTGGTTAATGATATTGTAAGCAAATGCGATTTCCTTGAGTGTCTCTGCTCCAGTGATAATAATCTTCCCGGTGCTGAAGATACTGCAAGTAATCTCCTTCATATCATTTGCTGGTTTAAACTTAATCTTCACAGCGGAGTAGCGATCTGGTTCAAATGACACTTTGAAAATATCAGAGTACTCTTCAAACCAGTTAGAAACCACGTGAAGGTTGATATTGTAGTTTAAACTGAAGTTGGAGTTAATCATCACTACACGGAAGGAATCTTCTGGTATATCATGATCGATATTAAGAAAAGTCTTGAAAATGTATGTGAGTTGTGTGATGATACGCTTACAGTCGAAGAGATCACAACAACCAGCGACTTGAATACTTCCATTGGGAAACACCTTTACAGACTTGGTACTGTAACTGTCATGATATGTCAACGTAACCTGATTGTAAAACGTCGTCGGTTTCAATTTCCAATGAAATCCTCCATCACCTCCAGAACCCGATCGTTTCATCGTGTAAGAACCAATCTCCTCGAAAATAGCTCGAAGTTTCTTGATGTTAATCTCTTGAACAAAACTTGATATCATGGTTATCGTGGTAATCTTTACCCACGATGGCCTTAACTCATCAGGTAAAGCTTTGCGGAATTCATCCAGTGTCAGTAGATAAGAAAAGCTGTTGTTTGCGATCGATGAATACATCTCGATTTTGGGACATACTTTATATGTTCCACACACCCCACTTAGGTGTTTAAAGATTAGAATATCTTTATATTCATATGAACTGCTTTGTTAAGAGTGCTACATCAGTTTATGATGTTGACTCTAAAATGAATTATATCGAAATCGTATACGAGCGATTCGTAAAGAAGGATAAGAAATATGACACGTATGTCGATTACATTTCCACCGAACCCAATGGAGATTGGACCATGATAAATTCTACCAAGAGAACCATCTTATACGTGAAGTTTCTTGATACTATGGTTAAAAAGACACTTGAAGTGCAACATAAAATAGCAGAGCTCACACTAGAAAATGTGTTTACACGAGACTATAACTGCATTCGTCTCGCACATTCGAGTAAAATATTAGATCCTACATTCCAGCCACCGATTATCAATGTGAACAGTGCTTGGCAAGTGGATTTTATGAAGAAATTTTGTAAGAAATACCTCCTTGAAATAATTCAGAGGTGTAACAATTTGGGGCGTCTAGAGTATTTCATTAACGTCCTGAATATAATACAATCAGAAGTATAAACAGTACACAAAGAAATATACCAAAATAAGGAATCCTCACATCCTTCTTCACAACCTTCTTCTTTTTCGATGGGCAAGTAAAACCGGTATCTATATTCCGTTTAGGTTGAATAGTGATATCACGAACAACTGGTTTTAACTGGTCGTTACATAATCCAAAATCACAAAATACACTACGATCATCTACAGATACTGGTTTACATACAGTCTTCTTCAGTTCTGAGAAATTTTCAAATTCACCTGTCTGTCGCATACCTCCTGGAAGGGAGAAATCATGTGTGACAAATGGATTGACGTCATTGATCGCATCTTCGTCATTGAGCATATATGAACTCATACTTGTTATTACTTCAGATTATATTTCTTGTCTCGCATTTTAGTCTTATGTTCACACCACATCTGATCAAGATCTACGTTTAGCATATGTGCCAGTTGAAAAAGGTAGCTGAAAACATCTCCCATTTCCATCATAATATCAGTACCTCGATCCTTTTTGAGATTTGTCTTCTTGAACGTTTTTTTGTGTTGACGAATTGCCGACGCCAATTCACCAAACTCCTCTGTTAGTAAAAGCCACACCGTATCAACGGGGGCACGATCCCACCCTTTTAATCGACAAACCTTTTCGGTTTCAGTTTTATAGTAATTAAGACTCATACTTAATGTATCATGTGACCATAACTTTAAACTAGTTGATACCGATTTTTGTATTCTTGTCCAATTTATTTCCCGTGGTGCTAGTATTCACTGGGCGGTCCAAAAGGTTCCTGGTTGTGTCAATTTCCTTGGCGTATGCGATATACTGAGCTACACCCGTTTGAATCTGACCGACAGCTGTATCAATGACACGACCGTTCATGTACTTGACCTGCTTCTTAACTTCCTTGTTGTGATCACCGGAATTGTTGATGAATACCACGCGCATGAGAGCGTATAAATCATCAGGATTCTGATAATCTATGGAGATGCCACTTTTATTTTTAAAGGCCTGACGAATCCCACGCTGAAGCAATTCAGTATTGAACTCAGAAAAAAAGAGTGAGTTCAGAGGAGTCTCGGTCTGTTTGATGGAATTGAGGTAACTCATTTAATATACTCGCCGAAAAAAATTATATGTAAATAGTAAATGCTGAACATGTCCAACTTCGACGAAGCGTATGCTCAACATCCAACATTAAAGAAGGAAGCTGAAATTAACTGCAAACCCCCAGCATGCTTTGTGGGTTCGTATGCCCCAGTCTCCAAGGCTGGTGAAGAGGGTGATTTTTTTGTAAACACGTACCTTCTTCAACCCAATCGCAAGATGGAAGTGGCGGGAACTGTTCCCGTCCGGAGTAAAGACTTAGAATGTAAGAAGTAAGTTAAAAATAAAATTTGAACAATAGGTATATGAGAGTTATTAAACGCTCAGGTCGTATTGAGGATATGAAATTTGATAATGTCACCAATAGGATCAAGAATTTAACGTATGATCTCTCAGGAAATTGTGATTCGTCCAAGGTTGCGCAACAGGTATTTTCTTCCATGTACGATAACATCACAGCTCAAGAAATTGATATACTTTCAGCCGAAATTTGTATCGGAATGATCACATCTGACCCAGACTATGAGATTCTCGCGACTCGTATTATTGCGAGTAACATCCAAAAGGTCTGCCCAAACAACTTCCATCTCGCCATGAGAAAGCTTCATAAGGCTGGTATTATCACCGATGAAGTTGTAGAAGTCGCACAAAAGGTCAAAGAGTCTATTAAAACTGACCGTGATTTTGACTTTGGTTATTTCGGTTTGAAGACTCTCGAAAAGAGTTATCTTCAACGCGTCGATGGAAAGTTAGTAGAGACGCCACAGTATATGTTTATGAGAGTTTCTATCGGTATTCATGGTAAGGATATTCAGGGGGTACTGGAAACATATGACAAAATGTCTCAGGGGTTTTTCATTCATGCGACACCTACACTGTTTAATGCGGGAACACCCAGGCCCCAGATGTCTTCATGCTTTCTCATCGCCAATAAGGGTGACTCAATCGACGGTATTTATGGTACACTAACAGAGTGTGCCCAAATCTCCAAATGGGCTGGTGGGATCGGTCTCCACGTACACGATATTCGTGGCAATAAGTCCCGTATTCGAGGCACCAATGGTCAATCCGATGGTATTATTCCGATGCTTAGGGTATTCAACGCCACAGCGCGCTATGTCAATCAAGCCGGTAGGCGCAAGGGTTCTATCGCGGTGTACATCGAACCATGGCACGCAGATATCATGGATTTCCTGGAACTTCGTCTCAATCAAGGTGACGAAGAAGCTCGGTGCAGAGATCTCTTCTCAGGCTTATGGATTCCTGACCTATTCATGAAGAGGGTTGAAGAAGGTGGAAATTGGTCACTTTTCTGCCCCGACAAAGCTAAGGGTCTCTCTGATGTGTACGGTGAAGAGTTTGAAGCACTGTACACGAAGTATGAAGAGGAGGGTCTCGCCAATTCAACTGTTCCAGCGGCTGAAGTCTGGAAAGCGATTCTCAAGTCTCAGACAGAGACTGGGACTCCCTATATGCTGTATAAGGATGCATGCAATACAAAAAGCAATCAAAAGAACTTAGGTACGATTAAGAGTTCTAACCTGTGTACGGAGATTATTGAGTACACAGATAAGGATGAGACTTCGGTTTGTAACCTGGCATCTATCGCTCTCCCCAAATATGTAAACAGGGAGGCGAAAACATTTGACTTTGATAAATTGCATGAAGTCACTAAGATCGTTACGAAGAACTTGAATCGTGTTATTGACCGCAACTTTTACCCAGTTGAGACGGCAAAACGCTCTAATATGAGACATCGCCCCATTGGTCTAGGTGTTCAGGGTCTCGCGGATGTATTCATTTTATGCGGTCTCGCATTTGACTGCGAAGAATCTCGACAGTTGAACGCACAGATTTTCGAAACTATGTATCACGCATCACTCGAAGCCTCATCCGAATTGGCGGAAGTTGATGGTTCATACGAAACATTCGAGGGTTCCCCAGCTTCTCAGGGTATTCTTCAGCCATCTATGTGGGGTGGTGAGGCTAAGTACCCACTTAGGTATGATTGGACTGAAATGGCTGAGCGTATCAAGAATAAGGGTCTTAAGAACAGTCTTCTCATGGCACCGATGCCTACTGCTTCTACTGCACAGATTCTCGGTAACAATGAATGTTTTGAACCGTACACGACGAACATCTATCTGCGACGCACACTCGCGGGTGAATTTGTAGTGGTAAACAAACATCTCGTAGATGACCTAAAGAAGGCGGGTCTCTGGTCCAAGGAAATGAAAGATCTCATGGTCAAGGCCGGTGGGTCTATTCAAAACATTGTCGATATTCCCGACGATATTAAGAAACTTTACAAGACTGTATGGGAAATTAGCCAAAAATGTATTATCGACATGGCGGCGGACCGTGGGCGTTTCATTGACCAATCGCAGTCGATGAATCTGTTCATGGAAAGTCCCACAATGTCCAAGTTATCTTCGATGCATATGTACGCGTGGAAGTCGGGTCTCAAAACGGGAATGTATTATCTGAGATCTAAGGCAAAGGCTCGACCAATCCAATTCAGTTTGGAACCAGACTGTGTGGCGTGTTCGGCTTAAAGTTTTAAGCACACTATAAATTAGAAATGTCGAAAATTAATGAAGCTATCAACAACCTTGAAATCGGGGAATATAACAATCGAAAAGTAGTTCTATCGACAAAACAGGGAACTCCTATGCGTATTCAGTTTCCGAGGTTGTATATGCCATTTGGTGTGTCAGGATTTACACCTGAAGTAGGAATGACGAAGTATAATATTGACTTTGCATTGAAAGGACATGATGAAGATGGTAGTTATATTAAAAAATTCTATGAAGGTATTCGTGAGATTGAAGATAAGATCATAGAATCAGTCGTAAATCAAAGTGAAAAGATTTTTGGTAACCAAATGACAAAGGATGAACTCGTACCAATGTTCAATTCCAATGTCAAGGAGTCACCTGATAGGGAACCCAAATTTAGGGTGAAGGTTGATACCGATCATCAAGGATTGATTAAGGCTGGTGTCTACGATTCCGATAAGAACACGGTAAAGGCGGAGGTTTCTAATGGCCTCTATTCAAGAAATTCTGGTCATGCTATTGCGGAGTTAAATAGCGTGTATTTCTTGAACAGGAAATTCGGTTGCACCTGGAAGCTTCATCAGCTCGTTGTATACGAGCCTCAAAATTTAAAAGGTTTCCAGTTTATTATTTAATATCGAAGATTTTGGGGGAGTCCAGCTTGACCCGCGACCGGTGTTACCATACCACTACCCACTTGGTTCTTAAAAGCCGCATTGGGCCTATAATTCCTGGCACCGCCGGGCATGTTTACATAAGCACCACCGTTGGGTCCCTGCATGATACGACGACCCATATTATCCATATAATTCATAGGCATTTCTTCACCAAATTGAAGACCATCAGCTTGTGCCTCCATACGAGCCTTCTCGAGTGCCTGGTTATGAGCTTGTGTGGCCATGTTAATAGCCTGGCGATGCGCCTTTTTGGCCATGTTACGCCCCTTTTCTATCGCTGAGAGAGCCTGTTTGGTGGTATTCTCCGCCATCCTGCGCCCATCTGCTTGGACCTTATTAGCTATCGCTTTACCCTTGAAATTCGCCCTCCCATTGGATGGCATCGCATTGGCAACTTTCTTCACTGCGCTGTTATTCTTAGGCTTGTTACCCACACTTGTAGCACCTGGTACAGAAGCCTTGGCCTTGTTCGCGACAGCCTTGGCTTGAGCCATCACACCCGGTGCGGCAGCCTTGGCCTTATTGGCGGCGGCCTTAGCTTGGGCCATCATACCTGGTGCGGCAGCCTTGGCCTTGTTCGCGGCCGCCTTGACTTGGGACTGAGCCTTATTGGCGGCAGCCTTAGCTTGGGCCATCACACCTGGTGCGGCAGCCTTGGCCTTGTTCGCGGCAGCCTTGGCTTTGGCTTGAATCTGGGCCATCATACCGGGACCCTGAGCCTTGGCCTTGGCAGCCATGGCTTTACCTTGGGACTGCGCTTGCTTGGCCATCGCAGCTCCCTGCTTTTTCATCTTATTCATAAAAGATCCAGCTTTTGCCTTTTTGACTGGAGCCATTTAGTATTTACTGACATTTTTTTATGAAATCTACTTTTTAGATTTTACACGACGCGTGGGCTTGGTTAATAATATATGATAAATTTCCTGAGCTTCTTTGAGTAATTTCCCCTGTACTCGCATAAACTTAGAACGATCAATATTCAACCGGTCCTTCGCCTCCTTAACGGAGTAGTTCCATAACGCTATGGTCATTCTTAATTAAGACACAGATTTTTTACTGATTGAGAAGTTTATCGTACGCCTTGGTTCCCTCCTTGGGAACGCGGTGGAACTTACCATCCTTCGATTTCGCCTTCGCCGCATCAACAAACGCCTTGAAGGCAGTCTTCTTGTAAGCCTTCTTAGAAGCCTTACTCGCCGCCTTGGAGATAATCCGACCATCCTTCATCTTTAGGTCTTTTTTGGTGAGACCACCGCTTGTCTGGGTGGCGTTACCATGGAATACTTCTGCACGAGAACCAACAGTCATTTATCTTATGCTCTGAAAATTTTTTTGATGTCCAGAATTGAAATTTTATCGGTAATTCGATTGACGGGGATTTGTGTTTTAACACGATCGTCGTTAAGAACTTCCGAACAAACTAACGATTTATGCCCCTGGAGAGCCATCATCTCTTCCTCCACACTGACAAATTGTACACATTCTTTGTATACCAACTTTTTCACAAAAACTGCGTGATTCTGACCCGTACGATGACTCCTACCAATCGCCTGGAGTTCAGTGGCTGGATTCCATGCGGGGGCGGTAATATATACTCTCGTAGCCTCCTGGAGATTAAGACCCTGACCACCACTTTTTATCTGAATGATAAAAACAGCTCCAGGTGGTGCGCGTTTAAACGCATTAATTTGGTCAACTCTGTCATCTCTTGAAACTGACCCATCGATTCTGAAAACTTGACACTTCAAATTTTTCTGAATATGATTCATTTCACCACGAAACTGGCAGAATACGAGACTTTTTTCCTTTGGGTGTTCTTCAATCAAACTGAATAGTTTTTCCATTTTTTTTGACCTTCCGGTCCATTTTGTTGGTGAAACACCATTTTTAGAAGCCACTCCATCGAGATACATCTGTGGCCAAATCATACACTGACGAGCGCGAAGAAGACACTCCAAAATGACCATATTTTTTGAATTCAAACTCACTGTATTTTTGAAAACATCTTTGATAATATCTTGTGCTTCCAAAAATACAAATTCGTAGAGAGCCTTTTCCTCTGGGAGCATATCAAGTTCAACATTTTCAAAGTGACACGGTGGTAATCTCAAACGTTCATTGATCGATGCCAGATCATCCTTTGTTCGACGAAGGATGTAAATATCCTTGATATCTTTGGTCATGGCCTGAACACTCGACTTGTGAAAGCCAAAGAATACACACAAAGAAACAAAATCGTTCATCGAGTTAAATACAGGTGTACCAGTCACGATCCACTTAATAGTTGAACGCAGGCGACATACACTTTTATACAACTTTGAACCACTGTTCCGTATTTCATGTGCTTCATCCAAAATGATTCGATCCCATTGCACATGGTGTAGAGGTGTAACACCACCATTCTCGGCACCCTTTACCGTAAGAACAGTATACGGTGCGATCGTAATGTTGCACGAGTGGTCAATCTTACGGTCGGGCCCATCGTACACATTCACAGATAAATTTGATGCAAACTTTTGAATTTCATCACGCCATTGGGTGATAATAGATTTGGGTACGATGATGAGTGTGCGTTGTTTCGGATTTCCAAGCATTGTGGAAATCAGTTGCACGGTCTTACCCAGACCCATTTCGTCACACAGAAACCCACCCTTGGGTCCTGATTCTTGATTTTCCATGTTGAGCATCCACATCACACCTTCCTTTTGGTACGGTGAGAATAGACGCCCGTTAAGGGTCTTTGTTGCCAAGGTGTATTGGTCTTCAGTCGTCATTGTAGGGGTCTTCATCAGGTAGTGCCTCAATTTCACAGACAGTTGGTTCAGGTTCCTTTTTCTTTCGAGTCTTCTTCAACTTAGGTGGTGGAAGTTCATCAATATGTTCTCTAAAATAGAGCACCTTTTCCCAAAATTCCTTCATAATTGGGAAATTAGTCTTCCACCATTCGGGATCCCGCTTAACATTAACGACATCGAATTCTTCTGGCTTAGGCCAATTCGTCTCTGCGGGTTTGTACTGAATAAAGTCCGCTTCTTCCAGATCTAAAATCTCCATACACAACTGAAGCTGTGGCATGTAATGGATAGGCACCTCACCGGGTACAATCTGTCGCATAGGAGGACATTTAATCTCCACAAGTTTTCCAGACTCGGATACACCATCGGGACTCCCACCAAGCCATTTATGTACGGGGTGGGGGCATAGACCAAGCTCGTGGACGACTTCCCCATGTCGCTCTTCGTATAAAATTCGTGCTTCATCTTCATATTTCTCACCGTGACGAGTGGCCGCATTGCCGGTAAATTTTTCACCGAGACCACATTTTTTCAACAAGAGATCGGCGGGTGTTTCGTATTTATTCACACCAATTGCCGTGGCTGCATCAGACGCAGTCAACATGTTACCACGGAGAGCGAGCCATTCTTCAGACTTCTGAGCGGCGAACTCAATTTCGAGTAGGGCTTTCACATTAGGGTGCATTATTAAATTATACACTCCTCAATCTTTTAAGCCAATCCTTGTCTTTTAAAGTGTTCTATTCTCTGAAAAAAATGCTTCGCAGCTTCCTGTTCAGCGTGTTTTTTACTTTTAGCGGTACCTCGACTTACGTACTGATTATCGATATATACATCTATGTAAAATAGACCCTCATGGTGACCAGCTACACGGTATTCGGGGAGTTGGTGATTGTTCACTTGACAATGACGCATGAGATGATCTTTAAAGTTATCGTCCACCATTATGGAATTCAGGTCAATCATAGCGGGATTTGTGTAGATCCTGAGTACGAATTCTTTAGCGTGAAGAAGACCGAGATCCATGTAAAGAGCCCCGATGAGGGCTTCGAAAACATCTTCTAAAATCTTGGGGTTGTTATTCCATCCGTTGCGCATACCCTTTTCATCCATGATAACCAATGCATTCAACCCCATCGTGTTGGCTATTTTAGCCAATGTTTCACCACGAACGAGCTTTGTACGAGCTTTCGTGAGGAAACCTTCTTGTCGACTTTCGTAACGATCAAATAAAAATTTTGTGATTACGAAACCCAAAACAGAATCTCCGATAAATTCCAGAGTTTCAAATGATTCTGTAAATTGTTCATATTCTTTTAGTGCGGATTTATGTGTAAAAGCCTTTTGGTACAAATCAAGATTTTTGATCTTTGTACCAACAAGTTGTTCTATTTGTTCTTTCGTTACGAAAGTAACCATCTTGTTGTTAATACTATGTTTTATTTTTTTAAGCCTTTACAGGTTCCTTCTTAATGTAATGAGGAGAAAGGTACTTCTGGAGGTTGAGGTAAGTTACAACGACGTCAGCGGGGGGTGCGAGAAGATCCCGAAGTGTGTCGTCTAGGATGATCTGGCGACCGTTCTCGGGGTGCTTAAGACCCTTCTCGAGGATGTACTTGTTGATGAACTTGGTCACCTCCGAACGAGAAATGAGTTCCTCAGCTGGGAGGGCAAGGAACGCGCGCAACTTAGGTGTGATTTCCTGCTTTCGGTTAAACCCGTTGTTCTCAGCACGCTTCTTAGCCTTCTCACCATCGGGATCCTCTTGGGTATTCTTGATCTTACGGATGAGCTTGGTGAGGGTCTTTACCTCGGAACGAAGAGCAACGATATCGGTTTGAATGGTTTCAAGAGACATTATATCTATCTTACTGACTTAATCTTTAAGTCATGGAACACGAGAAACAATAATGTAATTATCACAAAGAAACCAAATAGGTAATCACGGGTAAAGAACCTAGAATCATTTTTCGGTTTACGCTTGGGTCTCTTTAAAATTCGGAAAGGTTGTCCGGAACATCCACCAGCACAACACGCACTTGGGCATGGGGAAATAGTTGGACCTCTCCTCGCACCACAGAATTGATTCTTCGCACCCTTGTACTTGTAGCATCTACACTCGTCTATAATACCACAGTCCATAATATTATATCACAATATAATAATGGATGAAAAGATTTACCCTAAGGAGACTATCGAAAAATTTATGAATGATAATCTACTTTTCAAAGATTCAAAACTCAAAAAATATTTTGATAGAAATGAACAACGAGACTTAAAAAAGTTCAGGGACCGTGTCCATAGTTCATATCCTGATAAAGACTTTGAGAAGATGATTTATGTTTTCATCACAGACTCTATCCGTGATATCATCCTCCAAACGACTGGAGAATTGACAGAATTTCTCAAATCATCGGGTGATCTCATCATAAGTGGGGGTGAGGCGTTTAACATGTACGTAGACTTCAAAGATCGTATAGTCACGAGTGACATTGACGCAAAATTTGTACCAAATATGAAAACCAATGCGAAATACTTTGGAAAACTCCAGGCTTTGAAACTACTCTTATGGAATAAACTTGGAGAAATATCCAGTCGCTTAAATGCACGGATTAAAAATCGTGTATTGGCACAGAAAGGTAAATTGACCAAATTCCTTGGTGTGGGATTCAAAAACAAGGGGCCGTATGTGACTAGAAGGTACACATTGATCAAGAAGAAGAAGTCGAGGGAAAACAACAATCCAGGAAAGGGTGATGTTTTTATTGATGTAGAGTTATTCGCACTGGATCTCAATGTTAGATATTTATCACCTAAAACGGGTAAAATTCAGGATTTCACGATGGGTGGTATCTTAGATATTCCATTCATGCGCCCAGATGAGTTTGGTTCGGATGTCGCCTTAACGAGAAAGAAGGGAATAACATACCGCAACGCCAACACAGGAAAGATGGTTGTAAATAACAAAATTTTAGTTGCGAGTAAAGAATTCTTAATTGGAGACATTTACCTCATGCATAAGCTCAAATTGAGACCAGAAAAGAAAGAGAAGGATCGTCAACGACTTATAAAACTCGGAAAAATGTTTAATAAAGGCATCAAATCGAGTGACTCTATCGATGATATATTCAAAAAGGTTCGTAATAAGATCAAAAAGGTACGTGTAGTACGTACCAAACCCGGGAATGTGAACATTAAGAAAGCATCCGGTATTAACCCGCGTAACTATAGTAAATTCACGACAGAACCACTAAAGGAGCGTTTATCTAAGCAGTTGGTACACGGTATTAAGACTGTTACCCAGGGCACAAAGGTGGGCAATAATTACGAAAAATCATCAGGGAATAAACGCTTCAATGTAGAATCACTCAAGTGGAAAACCGTCAGTAATAAGTCATATGTAAAAAATGAACAGAATTACAGGCCAAAGAATGCGCAAAAAATTGATAAGAATATCAATGTTAAGAAAACATTGTATGGGTACAGAGGAAATAGAAATGACTGGCTCTCGAAATCAATTCTAGACAAGGCGTCTAATATACCATTTGTTGGGTTAAAGAAATGAAACACATATAGAGTATAAATGATTTTTGATACCCTCACCAAGGGTGAAGATGGCCTCCGAACCGTGAAGGTTCGCAATGATAACAAGCGAAAGGTTTTCGTTCAGTTGAATGGTGTTAAAATTTCTGACATTTCTGACGATATTCTCATTGACATCGTATCTGATGTGAATGTTGAGAAGATCAAGGTAATCGATTCAGGGAATGTCACGGCCGCCCAAGAGAATGCGGTTGATTGGTTTGGTAAGGAGTTATCCGAGGATGTTATCAGGGGAGCTTACACACAAAGTGCACCAGACAATCAGCTGAGATGCGAACGAATCGACGTCACCAAGGTTTTCAATTCTCAGCAGGAGGCGGTTGATTTTGAAACTCTCCAGAAGGATAAATCTTGTGATGTCATCCTCGAATTTTCCGAACTTTGGTTCGCCAAGAAATCATTCGCGTGCACATGGAATCTCGTTCAGGTCAGGCTTCACCCAGAGCCAATCGTCGACACATACCCAGACGAATATGCATTTGTTGATGACGACCAATAAAAAAATTTGTTACTAATATATAAAGATGATCTCTAATATGCTCAAGCGTCACCAGTCTAAGATACTTACTCTCGTGGCCATAGCCGTAGTTGTCTACTTACTCACTACTCTTAACAACACTTCCGACTACTCCATCAACGAGCGTGAGTACGTTGGCTTCGGTAGCGGTTCGGTCATTGGCCCCGCTGCGGCCCCAGTGGATGGTGGTATGCAGAAGGGTACCGGCCTCGCCTCCTCCCTCCTCCCCCGCGAGGTGGCTTCGGAGGAAGATTTTGGACAATTTGCTCCAGAAGACGTCCTCAAGGGACAGAACTTCCTCGAGCCCCGTGCCCAGGTCGGTTTCCCCGAAACCATCGGTGGTGCCCTCCGCAACGCTAACCAGCAAATCCGCGCGGATCCCCCTAACAGCAAGGACCCCTTCGTGTGGAACAACTCCACTATCGTCCCCGATCTCATGCAGCGTAGTTTGTGTGCTTAAAGATTAAATTACAGGATAACATATGACTTCCGTTGGAACCGACCTTTCGGGTAACGTTTCCAAGCTTGTCGAACTTTCCAAACAACTTTCTGAAGCGAAAGCTGATATCAAAATCCTCAACCAAGAAGAGAAGCGTCTCAAGGAGAATGTGAAGAAGCATATGGTTGAGCAGGGTATTGATACCATTAACCTCAGGAAAGGTAAAATAAGCCTCCGCAAATCTGTTCGTAAGGGCAGTATTAACAAAGACGCCATCAAAGATGGACTTTTGAAATTTTTTGGTGGTGATGAAGCAAAAGTGGAAGGTGCACTTAATGCTATTAAAGATGGTCTTAAAGTGAAAGAGTCCACCTCACTGTCACTAACTGGTATAAAGGATAAACCCGAGAAAGAAGATAAGTAACTAACCATGGTCTGGAGCCAATACGTATACGAAGCCAATAACGGATTTGATCCCGATGTCAGTGATGACGAAGGGTTCGAAAATGAACACACTCCTCTGAATATTGAAGACTGGGAAGTCGAATACTCAGATGAATTACAGTATATGTGGGGTACCATGAATACACTGTTATATGACGCACAGATTGAACACACTGGGAAGTTTTGTGACTTTGTCGAGTTTTGCTATGAAGAGCGCGACACTGGTTTGACACGTACAACATGGGAATATCAGGAACAAACTCTTTGGTATGAAGAGCGACTTGGTCACATTTGGAGAAACATCAGGCGCATTGTAAATGAAAATGGTGTACACGAAGATATGATGCGTGGAGCTACATTTAATGACTTTACTGCTTATGCTAAAAATTATATGTGTGTATATTAAATGTTACCCGATATCACGTCCCAAAAGGTCGCCATTCCTGCAGCTCTTTTTTTGTCTCTGAGCCCCGGTCTTCTTCTGACCACCGACGGCTCGAAGATTTCTTTCATGAACCGAAAGACTGGCCAAATGGCCGTATTTTTCCACGCACTCGTATTCTTTCTCGTGTACAGCCTAATTGCCAAAACAATGGGTATCGTACTCACAAAGACCGACTTACTGGTGACCACCGCTCTCTTTATCTTACTAAGCCCCGGTCTCTTACTCACACTTCCTCCCAAGACAGGGGGTGTCTTCGGATCCGGTCAGACGAGCATAGAATCCGTGCTCACACACGCGGTCGTGTACGCTCTAGTATTTGCGCTTTTACGCAAGCAATTTCCTCAATTCTATTAAGTAGGAAGATGAAGTATCTTATTCTCGGACCGGCGTCTATGGGAATATTTTCATTGATCGGTGTGTTAAAAGCACGGGAGTCCGAATTAGTCGATGTTAAGGAAATTTCAGGTTCTTCTGCTGGATCGATTTTAGCATTATTCATGGGGGTGGGAATGTCGGTTGATGAAATTCTGGAAACTTCATTAAATTTGAATGTCCCCAATTTTGTTAAGATACGCATAGGGTCCTTTTTTAACAAATTTGGTTTTGTTGATATGGCACCTATTCGTAAAAAATTAGTAGAAATATGTGGGTGTGATCCCACTTTCAAAGAGATTGATATGAAAATTTACATTTCAGCATTCTGTATGAATACTTCTGAAACGGTGTATTTCTCTAAAGATACCCACCCAGACATGAATATAATAGATGCAGTGTGCATGAGCATGGCGGTACCTTTCATATTTGCGTGTGGTAAGTATAACGGCGAAACCTATGTAGATGGGGGTATGAAGGAGGAATACCCAATGACACCATTTTTTGATAAAAAACCATACGAAGTTACGTGTATTAAGATTAAGATGAATCGAATATACCAAGAAGATATACAAACACCAAAGCAGTTTGTAGAGTGTTTGGTTCGTTCAGCACTTTCTAATCGCGTGACTTATGATTTACCTATAGAAGTACATGAGATCAATGTCGAAGACACGGATGTGTTTGATTTCAATATGAGTTATGAAGAAAAAGTTCAATTGTTCAATAGGGGATACATGAGCCATTAAATCACTTTTTTTTGTTAGTTTAAAATATATGACAGACCCGTGTAAAAAGGGCACGAGCGTTAAAATTCTCCGGAATGTGGTTAAAATCAAAACCGGGAAAAAAACCAAACTAACAAAAAAGAACATTTGTGAAGTATACACCAATATCCAGGAAGGAAAGTTACTCTTACCACCCCTGGTTCTTACACCAGATAGAACGTATCTACTGGATAAGAAATCACCATTCAATTCGAATGATTATGAGAAATTATTTGACAGGTCTTCGAGTAGAGTCATTTTGAAGAAGTTAGCTGAAAAGATCAACATCAAAAAGGTTGATACGTTGACGAAGAAACAGCTCACTGATACAATTCTGAAACGACTTCAGTTTTTGAATATATCCGAACCCGTCAAACTCAGTAAGCGGTCTTCAGTCGCAGCAGTGATATGCCCCATAGCAGCGAAACGCCCCACAGCAGTACAAAGTACAGCAGTGAAAAAGACTGTACAAAAACGCCCCGCAGCAGTACAAAGTACAGCAGCGAAAGTTGTAACAATTTTCAAGGGACCAAATGCACCCGTGAAACCCTTAGTACCTGAACAGGCTAAGGTTGTATTAGGTAACAGGAATTATGACCTATTATTTGATCCCAAGACTAAGAGAGAAGAACTTCTCCGGATAGCCAATAAGGTTGGCGTTGAAAATGCAGAAAATATGACAAAAAAGGAGTTAATTGAAGCGACCACAAAGCGTGTGAGATTTATGAGTAATAGAGGCTTAACTCCCAAAAATATAAAAAGTGGTGCGAAGGTACCATTTTTCCCTAAACCACCTAATCGACCCCCACCTACAACAACTCCCGCATTTTTACAACAGAAATCGGGTAGTGCTGGTGGCCCACCTGTCGGGGGACCACCGAGTGGAACACCAAATTTCTTAAAAGGACGCGCAGTTGTACCAGGACCTCCACGACCCCCTAACGTGAAGCCCAACAATGTGAAGCCAAACAACGGGAAACCAAATAATGTGAAGCCCAACAATGTGAAGCCAAACAATGTGAAGCCCAACACAACCAACACTGGAACTGGTAACAATAATGTGAAGCCCAATACTACCAACACTGGAACTGGTAACAACAACGTGAAGCCCAATACTACCAACACTGGAACTGGTAACAACAACGTGAAGCCCAATACTACCAACACTGGAACTGGTAACAATAATGTGAGGCCAAACAATGTGAAGCCAAATGCACCCCCTCCTAAAAAGAGTGGTAAGAGCTTCTTCAATTATTTCAAGGGTGGTAAGAAGAAGAATGCCACTGCCACTGCCCCCACCAAGAAGGGTAAGAGCTTCTTCAATTATTTCAAGGGTGGTAAGAAAAAGAATGCTGTTGCCACAGTTCCCGCTAAGAAGGGTAAGAGCTTCTTCAATTATTTCAAGGGTGGTAAGAAAAAGAAAAAGAATGTCAATGTGAAACCTAACAATGGTATTGGTAAGAATACACTCCCACCCCCACCCAGTGTGAAGCCGACTCTACCCAACGTGAAGCCCAACAACGGTACACTCCCACCCAACGTGAAGCCCAACAACGGTACACTCCCACCCAACGTGAAGCCCAACAACGGTACACTCCCACCCAACGTGAAGCCCAACAAGATTGAGAATAACAAAATAAATAACATGACTGAAGAGTTAATAATCCGTGCAGTCAATGACGAAATCGTAAATTCTATGCGTAAAAATATCAAGAATACGATTAATAAGAAGAATGACGTTAAAATAAATAACATGACCGAAGAGTTAATAACTAACGCAGTCAATGAAGAGTTAAATAACGAACTTTCCAACGTGAAGCCCAACAAGATTGAGAATAACAAAATAAATAACATGACCGATGAGTTAATAACTCGTGCAGTGAATAAGGAAATCGTAAATTCTATGCGTAAAAATATCAAGAATACGATTAATAAGAAGAATGTGTCTAAAAATACAGTAAAAAATAATAAGAACGTATCTAAAAACAATGTAAAAAACAATAAGAACGTATCTAAAAACAATAAGATTGAAGTCAATTCTAGCCAACTTACAAACGAAATTATAAACACATTGAAAACCGACATTTCATCTGACATTAATAAAATGAAATTAAACAATAACAAACCTATTTACAATAACTCGAGTAACAGTAATAATAACAATAATAAACCTATTTACAACAATAGTTCCAATTCTAACAATAACAATAACAAAACGACTACACAGAATAATCCCCTATTTGAACCAAATATGACAAATAACCCGATATTTAACAACAAAAAATCCGAATCCAATGAATTAAGTAAGCACATAAACAATTTGGGTTTACCGAATGCGAATAAGAAGAAATTAATGAACTTATTTAATACCACTAATCAAACTTTAGGAGCTGCTAAACGAAATGCGAATACGTTAAGTAATACTCGAAAGTTACAAAACAAGAACAGCTTTAATGGGGGTCTTAGATTAGGTGCCAACAACAATAATGTGTCCCTCCCACCCTCTAATAATGCCGTAAATGTAAATAATGTGAAGGTAAATGTCAAGAATTTCAACTCCGAGAGAAACAAACTCAAGAATAAGATCACTAAGGAACTGAACATGATACCTAATAATGATGGTAAATTTCAGGAAAGAAAGGGTTTTACCAAGGGTCGTATAGGCCTTTGGGCTCGTGAGTTGAGGGCTGCGAAAACAATTGGAGATCTCGATGCGATCGAGAATGCGCTCAACAAAAAGGTCGAACTCCGTAGGAACATAGAGAACAAGTACACCAAGGCGGGTCTCACCAAGGTTGAGAAGATGAATCACCGGAGGAAGGTTGTGAAATTCATGAATAATGTGAATAAGAGGCGTAATGAGATTGAGATGCAGATTAAGAACAAGAACAACAACAAAAACTCTGTTATTTCAAACTACAACTCCAACGATAATTCTAACCGGGCTAAGAAGATGAAGTATAAATCACGTGAAAACTTCGTGGAAGCCAAGAAAGTTGAGTTGAGGAATTTAGCCAAAAAGACTGATACGAACTTTGGTAGAAACATAAATCGTATGGAAACGAGGAGAAATGTGTTCAAACTTCGTGGTAGAATCAAAGGCGCGATTCGTAGAGATGAAGCCCTAAGTCGGTTGTAAAATTTATAAAAAGTAACTAAAATGAATCATCCCGACGACGACTGTACCGTGATTACCGACATGCCTCTCAGCGACGAGGTTGTCGATTTCATCGAAAATGGTCTTCACCGTGATATGACTGATGAGGATGTAGTGAATTGGTGCGACAATAACCTTGATGGTCTCGCATCCATATATGAAAAGTATCGGGATACATACTTGTCATACGGACAGGCCGAAATGACTCTCTTTTTTACACAAACTGTATACGGTCGAGAGGACGCGATGGAGATTATTGGTAGTTTTGTAGATGGATTGTAATTTAAAGAAATAAACTTCCTCACCTCCGCCTCATCTTCATCTTTTTCATCGCTTTCAACATTTTGGCCCTAGCAGCTTCAGCTCTTTTTTTGGCAGCAGCTCTAGCTACTTCATTAGCTTTAGCAATACCCTGGGCTCTAGCAATGGCTTGAAGCTTGGCCTTGGCAGCATTCTTGGCAGCTCTTTTTTTGGCGGCAGCCTGGGCAGCAACAGCTCTTTTTTTGGCTTCAGCCTTGGCCTTAGCCGCTCTGGCCCGGGCTTCAGTCGCGGCCTTAGCAGCCCTAGCCCTAGCGGCGGCAGCTCTAGCAGTGGCATCAGCCTTGGCCTTAGCAGCTCTAGCGACGGCAACAGCCCTCGCAGCCGCGGCGGCCTTATCTTTAGCGGCTCTATCGGCATTAGCTTTAGCAACAGCCCTCGCAGCGGTGGCAATCTTAGCATCGGCATCGGCTTTTGCTCGACTAGCATCCCTGGCAGCGGAAGCAGCCTTGGCTTCGGCGAAGGGGTCAGATGTTGATGTGGTGGGAGATTTTCGTCTCATCGCTAAAAACCCACTTGAGGAAGAACAACAGCATAATACCAAAAGTCCGAGTATGACTAGAAGAGCTGTCTGATTTTTCGTATTACCTTCCATTAATATACTGTACCATTTTTTTTGTGATTTAAAGAAATAAACTCCCTTTATATTAATGACCAGTTGTGATGTGTGTTGTGAGAAATTCAATAAGATAAATCACAAAAAAGTTGAATGTCCCTTTTGTGATTTATCGAGTTGTCGCTCGTGTAGTCAGAGATACATACTCTCTTCGTTCGAAGATCCACACTGTATGGGCTGTAAGACTCCATGGAATCGTGAATTCATAGATTCATTTTGTACGAAAGTTTTTAGAAACAAACACTATAAAACACATCGTGAAAATATACTTTTCGAAAGAGAAAAACAATTGATGCCACAAACACAGCCAGAAGTAGAAAGAATACTTCATATGAGACAATTGCGTAAGATTCTCTCCCGTCAAAAACAAAAACTCATTGAATTACATCATATACACAACATAACGTACGACACACTATCCATTCATCCCGAAGTTCTTGTATTGTACAGAGAAATGGAAAATACATATCGCCATTTAAATGAGATACGTAGTCAAGTTACGAGTTCGGATTTTGAAACGCGGTATTTTACACGCCAATGTCCATCTGAGACATGTAAAGGGTTTTTAAGTGAAGAGTGGTATTGTGGATTGTGTAGTACGCAGTATTGTAAAGACTGTAATGAACCCGTGAGTGATGATCACGTATGTGATCCAGAAATGGTAAAAACTATGCAACTTTTGAACAAGGATAGTAAATCGTGTCCTAAATGTGGTACAGTTATACATAAAAGTAGTGGTTGTATGCAAATGTGGTGTGTAAACTGTCATACCGCATTTAACTGGAGAACTGGTGAAATAGAAACTGGTCGTGTACATAACCCACATTTCATCGAATTCAAAAAGAAGTTGATTTCATCCCGTGAGCATGGTGATATTCCATGTGGTGGGGTACCAACCTTTCGAGAACTGAGAGAAAATAACGCATCAAATGAAATGCTTCAGTATATGATGTTAGTGAATCAATTAGAGCGTGAGCTTTTATTTTTGAATATAGAACCAATCGATAACATATCTATGCGAATTTATTATATGTTAAATGATTTATCTGAAGAACAGTTCAAAACATTTCTACAGCGACAAGAAAAGTTTCTCGATAAATCAAAAGAAGTGTATCATACAATTGAACTCATCTCTCATACATGTGGTGATCTTCTCAGGCAGTATATTATTGAACCAAATAAGCATGATGAAATATTAAAACATATGGAATTAATTTTGGAGTATTCCAATGGTATATTTCAAATAATAAGATCTAGGTATAATTCAGCTACACCGAGACGAATCGATGTTTTATAGAAATCCACTAGTTATAAAAGGGTTTCTTTCTGAGAAGGACCGACACTATATAATGTCGTGTGCAGAAGATAAACTAGAGGATTCTAAGATAACATCCGGTAAAATTGTTAATGAGAGTATTAGGAAAAGTAAAACAGCATGGCTCTCGAAAAAGGATCCAGTAGTAAATAGTATCATTCAAAAGTGCCTAAAGTATACTAATACACGTGTAATGAACTTTGAGAAGTTACAGGTTCTTAAATACGAAAAGGATGGTCATTACAAATACCACCAGGATTGTTTCATGAGTGATAAAAATAGACGAGTACATACATTCATTTTAGCTCTTAATGATAACTATGATGGTGGGGAGACACATTTTCCCAATTTAAATAAATCGTTTAAATTGAGTGCTGGGGATGCTTTATTTTTTGACACACTCAATAAATGGGAGTGTATGACGTCCAAGGCTTTACATGGTGGGTTACCTGTAAAGTCTGGTGAAAAATGGGTTTGTAATTTATGGGTCAGGCAATACCCATATTTATTCTAAGTAACTCGAACAGAATCCTTCACATTCTGGTGCATCTGCGTTAAGCGCGCAACCAACTTTACATGCACCCGACAAGAATTGGTCGCAACCTACTTTGCATTTTTTCTGCTGGTCTTTCATTTCTGGGTTAGACATAACATCTGGACCACAGTTTTCCATACAGTGTACATATGATTTAGGGTCACTAGTTACCTTTACCTCGCGCATCAAATCTTCGATCATTGCGAGATCTGTGAACTTTATACTACCATTAACGCCGTTGAGTTCAGCTACAAAACCAGACACATCCGGATATGCGGGTTCGGGTTCCTCGGTCTCCTCGGGTTCCTCGGTCTCCTCGGTCTCCTCGGTCTCCTCGGTCTCCTCGGTCTCCTCGGTCTCCTCCTCGACCTCACCATCTAAGTTTTCCGTCTGGGTTTTGAGGGCGATGATGGTTATGAGTGCGGCAACCAAAACCAAAACAAACCTCCAATCAATCTTCATTATTTATATATACTTATATTTTTTTACATCTGAACCTCGCCACGTTCGATAAGTTTCTTACGATTCTCAAGATGAAGCCCTTCGACTAAAGACTTGTTCTCGGCTCCATATGGAACGGCATATCCCTCATCGACCAACCATTTATTGACATTGGTCCACACTCCATCCTCTGAAACCCAAACCTCTCCGAGTACGCGACCAAACTTACCCCTAGAATCCGCCTCTGGGCATCTGAGTTCGATATCGATATCATCCTTCTCAGATGCGACAGCCTTTAGACACCATTCCTTGAGCTTCTTCTTCGATAGTAGACCGAAGACCTTCTCCTCCTTGTCCGAAGTGCGAGACTCAGGTGTATCGATCCCTAGAAGACGGACACGCTGCTTCGTGCATACATCAAAACCTAGATCAATATTCACATCAATGGTATCACCATCTACAACCTTCGCGAGGGAGGATACACGATAGATGAATGTACAGGGTTCAACACTATAAGAGGACGACATCTTATAATAGTAGTTGTACTTAAAACTTTAATACCTTCGTAAAGTATGACACTTTTATCGACATTCCTTTCCATATTTCGAGAAAAGCATAAATATTGGAGTAAGCAACCCGTTTCACGCGATCATACTGAGGAGGGTATAATATCTAATCTGATACCATTTCCACTTCGAATTAAACAACCAAATCAACTCGTGAAAGTCGATCCCAATAATAAATCATTTCATAATGTTTTAGCTAACTTTTTATCTATACATTACGTCAAGGGTTACGTTTTCAATGAAGATGACATTTCTTGGTATTTATCACACCCTTACTTAAACGGTGACAATATTTTAAACCTAAAAAACGAAAATATGCTTATAGCCAATATAGTGGCTAAACCATATAAACTATGTCTAAAAAATGATATTATAAATACTCATTATGTTGATTTGTTAACCGTACACAAAGATCATAGAAGTAAAAATTATGCCCCACTTGTTATATCACACACAGCTAAAGAGTCTTCTAACAAATATTCAAAGGTGTTCATTTTTAAAATAGAACAAAAAAGGTTACCATTTAATCACATATGTAAAATGAAATTTTATTCATACGCAACAAATAATACATCATCACCAAATAATTCTCATGTTTTAAAGGATTCGACCTCGACGGACATGATGTATATAAAACAATTATACAATACAATCTGTTCCGGGTATAAATGTTACCCAATATTTGACGAATACCAGTCAAAATATATATACTCCTCTAAATCGGGTGTATACGAATCACTTATAATAATGGAAAATGGTATACGTAAAGGTGTATTGACATACGTGGTAAATGATATGATGAATTATAAATATCGAGTCATGGAAATTGTTTTACTTTTATACGAGGGAACCGATTACATAGATTTATTCAAACAAATAAATAAACACTGTCATGCTAAAAAAATAAATGTGATATTATGTTTAAATATAGGTGAAAATAATAACTTTATCAACAATTTTGATTTCTCACCAGGTTTAGATACGTATCTGTATATGTATAATTATCACATTAACGGGATATTGAAACCGAATGATATTTTATTTAATTTCATCTAAAGCTTAAAACTTTAATACCTTCATATATTAGATGAAGTGTGTGGCTACCTTTTCTGAAAATAGTCTGTATAAAATAAAACTAGCAAAGACTCGTAAGAATGTCCTTGAGTCTATGTACCAGCGACCAAGTATCACAGAGGTGAGGCCAATCAGAGAGAATCTGAGACTTCGTTTACGCTTCACTGAAGCGATAAAAGAAGCACAGGAGATGTGTGAAATGGATAAGGATTCGTCGGAGTGTCATTGGGCTTGGTATGAAGTTGATGAATTAGAGGATTCTATGCTACGTCTATATCCCGATAGACGGTAACAATTGGGGGATCGTCGTCATATCCATAATAACGAATTGATACTCCATACAGTTTCAACATTTCTGGATCAATGTACTCATTAATTTCTCTTTTCCAGTTTTTTACAGTGGTTTGAAAATATTCAATTCCATTATCTGAAAATACGCAAATGCGCATAAACGGCTTACTACGCACCTTTCTCATATATTCGTGTACAGCCTCGGGCAAAGGTGATGCTCTCATGTACGCCGATTTAAGAATATTAATAACGTAATATCCATGTGAATCACAAATTATATTGACTTGCATTTCAGGAAACCCTTTGATATACGCGTCAAAATCTGCATTACTGGGAAGAGTTGCGAATATCGGCGTGTTTTGACACACGGTCCCATCATGATGACCGATTCCTGGGTGTGTATGAAATGACATTTCAGAATACCAAACTTTATCTATTTCAGGACCTTCGACTCGGTTTCGTTTTTTTGATGTGACAACATTTGGTTTACTAAACTTGAAATTTTTGTACTCGATATTACCCGCAAATTCCCACTGTTTGACACAAGATAATTTACTCACTTCTTTCAAATCGTGAACCACTTCACGGGACAACTGTATTCTCTTTCTTCTTACGACCATGTTTGGACGCGCAAGTCTAAATTTCATCGATCCCTCTATTATACCCTGAGACTTTAACGAGTTTTGTTTTTAACTGTAACTAATCCCTGTATATTTGGGGGGAAGTCTAGGAAGTATTTTCTCCTTTCTATGGAATCCTGTGCCGCAAAACTGGTTATTCCATTGATGTTTTCTCCAGCTATGAGTGCTTGAATATAATCCATGAACGTCACGTAGAATGTAGTGCACACACCCCGATTGTTATTAGCTTGTAAATTTGGACCATTATAATATTTGGTCATTCGATTATTGGCATTCGTGATTCCCCACATCTGTTTGATGATTGGTACTACTTTCTGTCGCATAGTTCTACCCCAGATAGATTCTCTCGATGCTTCACCATGTGGATCAAATACCCAGATTCTAAAATTTGGTGCATAAACACCCGGATCAACCAAAACACTAATGGCGTGTGCATTGTCTACATTCCTTAAACCTACCATGAAAAAGTACACTTGTTTGGAGGTGGTAATCCTAGAAGACGTGTTGGGTACACCGTGGCGTTTGACGATAGTGTTTATGTTTTTCACTATACCGTATTGATTCGTGGCTATGGTGTAGTCTAAAAAGGCAGACACGACATACGCATTATCAAATCGTTCCTTCGCCCTTTTCATATACCGTGGAATACCGGCATATCCGCACCCCATACCACTCCCACCGACATTCAGATTTGGTAAGTTAATCTCCCGCTTTCTGTATGCCCTTGCCTGATTATTGTTACTATTACTGTTATTGGCGCGGCGTTTCTTGGTACCATTTTTGGTCCTGTTAGGCCCGTTGTTTATGTTCATGGATGTGGGAGCCATCTTAACATATATAGAGAAAATTAACCATTCTTTATAAATGAAGTGGGATATAGAGAAAATCGTGAAAGAAGTATATTCTGAACTAGGTCCTGGCTATAGTGAACGAGTGTATCACAATGCAGTTGAGGTTATACTGAGAGAAAAAGGTATTCCATATGAATCTGAGAGACACATTTTGGTTAGGTTTAGGGGTCACGTTGTTGGACAGTTACGAGCTGATATTATTATAGACAATACCGTGATACTAGAACTCAAGGCTATTAAGACTCTCACTGATGGGATGGATCAACAGGCTCGAAAATATCTTGACTTGACAGGACTGAGGTTGGCGTATCTGGTAAATTTTCCTCTTCAACCGGATCGGGAGGTTGAGATTCGGAAACTTGCATTAGGACCATCAGCGGGAGAACTCGCGAAAGCCTTTGATAAAATACGAGATCATCATCGTGTCGTGTCTGCGGACTTAACACAGCTGCTTCCAGGAGTTCGTGGGCCGTTTTCAAATGAAACTTCGCCTGTTCCATGCAATACCGAACAGCCGGGTCCGTTTGACTGATGTTATCGAGGTGTGGACACACATGAGCTTCAAGTTCATAGAGTGCCAACAGGGCTTGATTATCTTCCTCAGTCATTTTGTTACTAAATACGATTATTCACCGCACTTAGGTATAGAACATTTCCTATTGTTATTGAAACACCTGAGACAAACGAAATGTGAACATTTTCTATATTTGACACATTTAATAGTCTCGTGACAAAGTGAACATTCCCCAATTTTGAATTCGAGTACTTCATTCTTGAATCTCCAAAAACATGAAGTACATACTTTCAACCTTGGATCATACCTTTTATGACATACATCAAAATTTGGACACTCCATTATTAAAGAATCATTTGATTAATTCTTTAAATTGTGGGTATAAACTCCCATTTAAGATCGTGGCAAATCTTTTTCCAAATGACATCTTGTTGATACAACTTCTCTTTAGATTTGAGGAGGGGAAAGTATTGGAGATATTCATCCTCACTTAAAAGGTGGGATCCCCGGGTACCGAGCTCG
>JGI24920J38491_100221_pt1 | contig 35540 bp, 33 predicted proteins | sample LinPFosmplate8_FD_38491 | JGI IMG/M metagenome (IMG submission 38491)
TGCAGGTCGACTCTAGAGGATCCCACCCCACCGTCAAGACGATGGGCACAGTAATTACACTTTGCTGCCGTATGAGTATCAGGATCAATATAAAGGGCATCATAGGGACAAGCCTGCATACAGGATTTACACCCAATGCAACGGTCATTATCAAAATCCACGATGCCATCTGCGCGGGTGTAAAGAGCAGTGGTGGGGCAAATTTCCACACAGGGCGCATCGGCACAATGATTGCAACGATGAACAGAAAATTCCCGAGTATTATTGGGAAATTTACCTTTTTCAATGTATTTCACATGGGTACGATTCACACCTATTGGGATATCGTGTTCGCTTTTACAGGCTACAGTACAAGCATGGCAGCCGATGCACAATCGATTATCTATAACAAACCCGTAATTCATGTAATTTTATCCGAAGGTCTATGGAAAAGTAACAAATCAAACTGTAAATTTTTCACTTTTCTATTATCAAAAATTATATTTCAGTAGATTTTAACGATCAAACTGAATACTTTTTAAATATAAATAAATGAAAAGATTCGATATTAAGAGTAACCTAAAAATAAATAAATAATGGAATCATTGATAGAAAAAATGAAAATGTTTGCAAAACAGAATTTCCCTGTAGCGGAAGTTTCTTCTTACCTAATTGATTTAGATATTCCCCGAGAAAAGTTGGAAAAATTTTGTCATTTTAATGACGGGTTCTATACGCGAAACCTTGTGCATAAAGAACGGGACTTTGAAATATTAGTTGTTTGCTGGCCTGCAGGGGAAACAGCGCCTATTCATGGTCACGAAGGTGAAAAATGTTGGGCTAGAGTTGAAAGTGGTACGCTTCAAATTTGTAATTACGAACAAAAGTCTTTAAATCCACTCTTACTTAAAAGGGTAGAAAAAGTATTGGGCGGTCCTAACTATTTGGATGGACCAGCTGATATTCACTCTGTAGAAAATCTTTCCAGTGACTCTGCAATTAGCTTACATATCTATGCCAGACCTTTCGAAAGCTGTGATGTTTACAATTTAAAAGATAACAAGATAGATCGTTTAAAAATGCAGTATTACAGCAAGTTTGGATATCTGTGTTGAGGCGTGCAGCAATGAAAGGTAACCTGACAAATTTATCAGGATTAACCAGATAATTAAAACCCTTCCTCCTGGTTTTTTACTAAAGATCTAACTTTTCAATCCGCCGCTGGTGGCGGCCTCCTGCAAATGGCTCATTAAGCCACAAATCGATAACATCATAAATTTCTTTAGCTGTCATATAGCGCGCACCAAGAGATAAGACATTAGCATTGTTATGTTCACGGGACAGTTTCACAATTTGTTCAGGACCATTATAATATACCGCAGCGCGAACACCCTTAATTCTATTTGCTGCCATTGCCTCTCCCTGACCAGACCCACCAAGTATTATGCCGCAGCTATCATCTTCTGCAGCTATAGCTTTGGCGCAGGGAAAAATAAAATCGGGGTAGTCATCCAACGGATCGTGATCATGAGCTCCGTGGTCCATAACATCATATCCTTTATCGATGAGATAAGTCTTGATTGAATTTTTCAGTTCAAGCCCGGCGTGGTCTGTGGCCAGATGTACTCTCATAACAATGCTGCTAAATGATCTCTGACTTTTTTCTCAACTTGAGCAGCGGTAAAGCCAAATTCCTTGGCTAAATCTTTATACGGAGCCGATGCGCCAAAATGATCAATACCAATGGCTAAACCATTTGTACCAATATATTTTTCCCAACCATAGGTAATTCCAGCCTCCATTGAAATCTTTATACAGCCTCGTTCAGGTATTATTTGAGATTTATATTCAGCTGGTTGCTGGTCAAATATTTTCAGGCAAGGCATACTTACTACCCGGATACGTTTATCATTCATTAAATCTGCCACTTCCAATGCAAGACTCACCTCAGAACCAGTAGCAAGAAAGATCAATTCCGGATGCTCTGCATTTTCTTTAACAACGTAACCCCCTTTTTGCACTCCGGCTACTATTGCATCAATATGCATTTCACTCACAGGCACACCTTGCCTTGTAAGGAGCAAAGCGCTTGGGGTGTGCATTGTTTGCAAGGCTAGTTGAAAGCAGGCAGCAGTTTCCTGCGCATCAGCAGGTCGAAGTACGTGAAAATTAGGTATGGCCCGCAGGGCCATAGCATGTTCGATAGGTTGGTGCGTCGGACCATCTTCACCAACGTAGAAAGAATCATGAGTAAATTCATGAATTACTTGTAAATGCTGAATTGCCGCCAAACGTAGCGCAGGGCGTTCATAGTCAGCAAACACAAGGAAAGTACCGCCAAATGGTATTAAACCACCATGCAGCGCAATACCATTTATTATGGCTGCCATGGGAAACTCACGCACTCCAAAAGCAAAATTTCTCCCACCGCGATTATCCTTAAGGAAATCTCCATAATTCGCCGCAAAATTTCCTGTATAGTTTGATGGTTCTAAATCCGCTGAACCACCAACCAAATTTGGCAACTGCGGTGCAAAAAAGTCCAATGTAGAACCAAAAGCCTTACGTGTTGCCAATACTGTACCTTTTTCAAATTCAGGCAATTTTAGATCTGGTAATTCTTGTTCTATGCATAAGCGCCATAGTTTATCAACATCTTCATTGAGCCTTGCGGTTTCGACATTTTTTGCCCAAGTCGCAACTTCATTCCTTAAGGTATCAAAACGGTATTTAAAATGGATTATTACTTCTGTAGGTAAATAGAATTTTTCATTTGGTAAACCTAATTTTTTTTTCGTCCCATCAATTTCTTCCTGAGGCAAGGGCGCCCCATGAGTTTCATGATTACCTTCCATTTCAGCTGCCCCATGGGCCATAGTTGTTTCACCAATTATAATGCTTGGTCGGTTCACTACCTGTGCTTTTTCAATAGCTGATCTGATCTGTTTGTGATCATGACCATTAATACGCTGAACATGCCAACCGTACCCTTCAAAAATGGTTCCATAATCAGCTGAATCGGACCGCTGTGTATTTCCAGAAATTTGTGCTTTATTAGAATCGTAAAATATTATAACCCTGGATAATCCCCAATGTCCAGCCAAGGCAGCCACACCCGTAGAAATCGGTTCCTGCAAATCACCATCACTAACCAGGATGTAATTAAAATGACCAATAATATCATCAGCTTCATCAGTATAGTGTGTAAACATTTCACGTAATTTTGATTCCGCAACTGCCATGCCAATTCCCATACCCATACCTTGTCCAAGAGGTCCGGTAGTGGCTTCAACACCATTTATTTCAACTTCCGGATGACCTGGCGTTTTACTGTGCAATTGTCTGAATCTTCGCAGATCGTCAATATTGAGCCAACCAATCAGGGTTAATAACACATAAAGCAATGCTGATTCATGACCTGCTGAAAGAACAAAGCGGTCACGCCTGAACCAATCCGAATCATTTGGATCAAAATTCAAATATTCTGTAAATAAAATATAGGTAAAATCCGCAGAGGACATTGGACCGCCAGTATGGCCTGAGTTTGCATTCCGAACTGTATCCATTATCAGGCCTTTAATCACTGCCAAAGAAAATTGATCTTTATCATCCTTTGCCCAATCGGAAAAAGAGCTTATATCTTTATAAGTCGGCACAATTAAATCAAATACTAAATTGCATAGAAATCTTTTATTGTTTGTGTGGGGTCTTGCGTACCAAAAACTGCTGAGCCCGCTACAAGCACATCACCACCAGCAGAAATTATTTCTCTGGCATTGTTCAATTTTACACCACCATCTACCTCAATAATAACCCGATCAAGACAAAGCTCATCCAGTCTGGCTTTCAGTTCCGCGATCCTTGCTGTAGATCCTGGCAGATAACCTTGCCCACCGAAGCCCGGATCCACGCTCATGATAAGTACCAAATCAACTTTTTCAAGATGTGGTTCTATTGCACTGAGAGGTGTTCCTGGTTTAAGCGAGATACCAACTTGTTTGCCATTTGATCTAATTAAATCAATGACTGCAGGTGGATCATTTGCTGTTTCAATATGAAAGGTAATTCCATCTGCACCAGCACGAGCAAATGGTTCCACAAGTTTCTCTGGTTCGATAACCATCATATGTACATCCAAAAACTTTTCCGTATAATGTCTTAGAGACTGCACAACAGGTGGACCTATTGTGAGATTAGGTACGAACTGATTATCCATCGCATCAATGTGAATCCAATGAGCGCCACCATCTTTACAATAACCTAATGCAGTACGTAAATCGCCAAAATCAGCAGATAAAATTGATGGCGCTAGTTTGAATGAATTGGAAGGCATCTAGGGCCTAAGTTTAATAAAAGGTAATATCTTATTCATATCAATTATCCAACCACTTGGCGGAAGACACGTTTAAAGTTCTCTCCCAGTATTTTTCTAATATTTTCTTTTGTGTATCCTCTTTCAAATAATCTCTTCGTAATAGCAGGAGTTTTTGAACAGTCCTCAATGCCCCTTGGTAAAACCTCTACACCATCAAAATCAGAACCAAGACCAACATGATCAGGCCCAATCAAATTCACAATATAATCGATGTGATCAATTAATTGGTCCAATGATGGTGCAACTGCAGCAAGATCTTTATCAATAATATCCTGGCTTTTATACCAGTAATCATCACTTTCTTCACTATATAGAACCTTTAAGGAATCCAGTGCACGTTTGTGTTTTTTCCGTACCTTATTAGCGCGTTTTTCAAATGTACTATCAATATATGCAGGATAATAATTAACGAATACGACACCGCCATTTTCTTTGATAGCCATTAATTGTGCATCATTTAAATTTCGAAAATGGGGGCAAATATTATATACTGAAGAGTGGGATGCTATGATTGGATGGGCAGTAGTTTCAAGAATGTCATAAAATGTTTTTTCACCGCAATGGGATACATCAATAATTACACCAAGTTCATCGCATTTCTTGATAACATCTTTTCCAAATTTGGTCAGACCTCGAAATGGTAATAAACTTTCCGATGTCTCATCTTTTGCTGATGTCGCCCAGTCAGTTGAATTATTCCAGGTGATCCCTAAATAACGCATCCCACGATCGTAAAAATGCTGCAATTTATCCAAGCTATTTTCTAGGGGGTGTCCACCCTCTATACCTATCATTGCAGATATTTTACCATGGGCATCATTTACTAATAAATCATCAAATGTGAATGGTATGGCTATTTTGTCAGGTGCGCGGGTACATATATCTTCCAGAGCATCAATCATTTTATTCGCTTGATCATAAGAACCAACGGGTACATACTCATCTGGGTTAACCCAGATGACAAATACTTCTAGATCAATACCCCCCTCTTGTAAACGGGGCAGATCTGTATGACCTTTATCCGATCTAGTTAAAATATCTTCGCCATTAAGAACACGGCCCAGGACATCATTATGGGTATCTGCTACATACGATTCGTAATGAAAGGCCATTTGATCATGTTGGCAGGCAAAAATAATGATAGCCCCGATTATTACTATTCTGAGATTATTCAAGCGTATTGGTTATCTAATCAAGTCTATAATGATTGTGTTCGTCCACCATCAACAGGTAGGTTAATACCATTAATGTAAGCTGCCTGGGGAGCAGCTAAGAAAACAACGGCAGCTGCGGTTTCATCAGGATCAGCAAATCTACCTGCTGGGACAGAATCTTCCATTGCCTGGGTAACTTTAGCGATGGATTGGCCTTTCTTTTCCGCAATATTTTGTAAAAAAGACCGTAATCGAGCTGTGTCAGTAAAACCAGGTAAAATATTATTTACAGTTATTCCAAACCTACCAACTTCTGCTGCCAGAGTTTTTGCCCAACTAGCTACAGCACCACGAATCGTATTTGAAACACCCAAATCAGGGATTGGTTGTTTAACGGAAGTGGAAATAATATTGATTATCCGCCCGTAAGATACTGCTTTCATTCCTGGTATTAATGCCTTTGCTAGATTGTGGTTATTGATTAAATGTTTTTTGAAGCTATCAATATATTCTGCAGGGACAGCATCCATAACCGGCCCCGGCGCCGGACCACCAGTATTATTTACCAAAATATGAATCGGACTGTTTTTATTTACGAAATCTGTTACTTTATCAATAAGAACATCCGAGGAATCAAAATCTGCGCAGATAAAACTATGAGCTTGTTTATCATTAGTTTCTAATTCACTAAAAACCAATCGTAAACTGTCCTCATTCCTTGCAACTAGTGTTACGGAAGCACCGCACGCAGCTAAACGCAAAGCAGTTGCTTTACCAATACCTTGCGTACTACCGCACACAAGTGCCTTTTTTCCTTTTAAGTCTATATTCATTTCTTAACCACCTGTAGTTATTCTAGTCCCATTCAAAGCCGTTTACCTTTTTTGAAGTAATATCTATTTCCACAGAATTATAATCATCCAGTGATTCAATAAAATAATATAATACCTTGTATTTTTGAGAATCAGCCACCCAAACAGAATCAGGCAATCCTAAGATTCCAAATACTTCTGTTTCTTTAGGTTCTCCTTTTAAATATTCCCAAACATCGTACTGTGTAAGCATGCCCCTGGATAGTGGAGATGAAACATGCAGAGTCGGGTGAGATGATTTTGTTGGAGTAGGCAGAAGTGGCGCTGGCGGCTTCGTGCAGGAAATTGTTAACATAAGGATAAGAATAGAATAGAATCGCATAGCCTAAAATACAGTTTGGATTAGGTTGAATCAACTGCGGGAATAGTTACGTTTTGCGATTATTGATGTTATTTAGTCTGTAAATTGCGTGAAAAAAAGGATACAAATGAATAAAGACAGATTTTATACCGATGATGATTTTTTAAATAGTCCTGATGGCAGAACTATCAGAATTCTCTCAGAATACTTTGGCCCTTTTCAGCGCTTAAGAAAAAATAACATCAAGGACACCATCGTATTTTTTGGGTCAGCAAGATTAAAGTCAAGATCCCAAGCAAAGAATGCCCTTGCCAACAAGTCAAAAAATATTACTGCTACTAAATTCGCAGAGCTGAAACGTGACTTGGAAATGAGCAATTATTATGAAGCGGCTCGGGAATTAGCATTTAAACTCACGAAATGGAGTAAAGGATTAAAGAACCAGAAAAGACGATTTATCGTTACATCTGGAGGCGGACCTGGAATAATGGAGGCTGCAAACAGGGGTGCTCGGGAAGCAAAAGGACTCACCCTTGGTCTGGGCATAACTTTACCTAAAGAACAACAGTTAAATCAATATATACCAAAGGATCTAGGCCTAATTTTTCATTATTTCTTTATGCGTAAATTTTGGTTTTTATATCAGGCAAAGGCTATGGTCATTTGGCCTGGAGGGTATGGCACCATGGATGAATTGATGGAATCACTTACTTTGATTCAATGCAAAAAGCTGCGTAAAAAGATTCCTATAGTATTGTATGACAGCGAATTCTGGAATAATGTCATTAATTGGAATTATTTAGTTGATAAAGGTGTTATTTCAAAAAGTGACTTGAATCTTTTTCAGTTTTGTGATTCCGTGCCAGATGCATTCAATTTTCTGACAGAAAATATAACTAAAACACACATTCAGGGTCCTAATTTTTAGATTATTAATTTAAATCTAATCTTCTCTTTCCGGGACCGGATCGTAACCAAAAGCACCCCAGGGATGACACTTACTGATACGCTTTATTCCTAGCCACAAACCCTTAAATGGTCCCCAGATTTTTAGCGCTTTAATCATATAATGAGAACATGTAGGATCAAACCGGCAGGATCCTGGAAATAATGGTGAGATTACAATCTGATATATTTTAATCGGCAAGATCAGAATAAATATTATTATAGTACGGCATATCTCAAGCATATTCACATCCTGATTTATTTAATCCCATTGATAAATCATAAAATATCCTGTTAAATAACAATAAAATACAATTATTTGTAGAACATCCGGGATAATAACAGACCATTTATTTACTTGCCAAAACACAGTATGTAAACTAAACTAGACCGACCAGTCGGTCTAGTCTATGGATGTTAGAAAACAAGATTTAAGAAAAAACCAAATTTTGGAGGCCGCCATGGAAGTAATCACCCGGCATGGATATGAGAATAGCCGTATGGATGATGTGGTGAAATCTTCAAATATGAGTAAGGGTGCTATCTATTGGTATTATAATAGCAAAAAAGATATTTATCTCGATCTTGTAAACTACTGGGTGATACGCTATAGTGATATGGTTAGCAAAATCTTGGAAAAAGATCAAAAAGCTTCTCTCCAACTGAAAAAAATATTTAGCTATTTTATTGATGAATATGAAAAGGACCCCGAGCCATTTAAAGCTTTGACTGAATTCTGGTCTATGGCGCAAAAGGACAAGGATTTTCGTAAAAAACTACAAAAAGTATATGGCGCCTTTTTGGACGTTATCGAATCAATAATTTCTAATGGGAAAAAATCAGGTGAATTCAAAAATCTGGATACCCGCATTGCCGCTCTATCAATTATGATGAATATTGAAACAATCAATTGGTTTACTCTTTTTGATGAACACGGTGTCAGCGCCAGGGAATATTTTAACACACTAACAGATTTCATTCTTTCAGGACTATTAAAAAAATAATAGGGAGATTATTAGATATGGAACAACCAATACAAATCACTGAAACTGGCGGTAGATTTTTAGTTACACCTATCACCGATACAAATATTTTTACCCGGGAAGATTTCACAGAGGAACAACGTGAAATCCAAGAAATGGTTCAAGGTTTTTGTACAGAACACATCGCTCCGGTTAAGGAAGAATTAGAAAAAAAGGACAAGGACTTGACCTTTAGCTTATTACAAAAAATTGCTGAACTTGGATTGCTTGGTATTGCTGTTCCAGAAGAATATGGCGGTATGGAATTAGATAATATAACAGCAGCAATAGTTGCCGAAGCATCCTCTTATTCTGAATGCTCATCTTTTGTTGTTACCTGGTCGACAAATTTAGGTATCGGATCATTACCAATTGTATGGTTTGGTACTCCTGCGCAAAAAGAAAAATATTTACCAAGATTGATTGATGGTACATGTCTTGGTGCTTACGGTTTAACTGAACCATCAGCGGGATCAGATGCGCTCTCGGCTAAAACGACTGCTGTACTTTCTGAAGATGGGCAGCACTACATTTTAAATGGAGAAAAGGTCTTTATTACCAATGGGGGCTGGGCGGATGTCTATACTGTGTTTGCGAAAGTAGATGGTGAAAAATTTACTGCCTTTATTGTTGAAAGAGATACGCCTGGGTTTACACAGGGTCCTGAGTATGATAAAATGGGGATGAGGGGATCATCAACAACACCATTGATTTTTCAAAACGCTAAGGTGCCGGTTGAGAACCTTCTTTACGAGGTCGGCAAAGGACACCGCATCGCCTTTAATGTGCTGAATATGGGCCGTTTAAAGATGTCTGCCTCATTGCTCGGCGGTGCAAAGTTAACTACGAGTGCCTCTATTGAATATATTCTGGAAAGATGTCAATTTGGTAAGGCAATTGCACACTTTGATACTACTATTGGAAAAGTTGCCGATATGGTCGTTGAGACATTTTCCGCTGATTGTATGACCTACAGAACGGTCGGCATGATCCAGGATGCAATTGATGAGCTTGATAATACAGATCCCAACTATTATATCATGATGGGGGAGGCCATGGAAAAATATGCTATTGAAAGCTCCATGGCCAAGGTGTATTGTAGTGAACTGAATGGCAAGGTCATTGATAGCGGATTACAAATGATGGGTGGCTATGGATTCATAGAAGAATACATCATGGCAGGGCTATACCGTGATTGCCGGATCGATCGCATCTGGGAAGGTACAAACGAAATAAATAGGCAAATTATCACCGGTTACATAATGAAAAAGGCACTGATGGAAGAACTACCCATTCAAAGCGCAATTAGGGAAATCGAACAATATATGAATAATGGTAAACTAGAGACAGATAGCGAAATCTTGCTTGCTGAAAGTAATGTAGTTGAGACGAGCAAAAGACTCGCCCTATACTTACTGAATGAAGGTATCTGCGAATTTGGCCAAGATCTAAAGCACCAGCAGCAGATTACTGATATTCTGGCCAATATTTTCATAGATATCTATGTAGCCGAAAGTACGGTGTTACGAGCAAAGAAAATGCTCGGGAATCCAACAAGCCCCCCAAGTGTTGAAGGTGTAGCAAAAATATTTGTGGCAGAAATGGCCCAGCGAATGGTGCAGCTTGCTGAAACAGCATTAAAAGGTATTTATAATGGTGATTTATCACCACTGATGCATGAAAGCCTTAATGCATTTCGTTCACGAATGTATTTGCCAACCAATACTATTGGGCTAAAAAGAGAAATTGCAGCATATGCATATTCCAAAACAAGCTATCCATACTAGGAGAAAAATATGAGCAATAAATCAGTAATTATAGATGGTGTCCGATCACCGATTGGTTCGAAAAATGGCGAAATGATTGGCATGCGCCCTGATGACATTGCAGCGCAAGTTGTCAAAGGCCTATTAGAACGAAATAAAGAAATAAAGAATGAAGAGGTAGAAGATGTAGTCGTCGGCTGCGCTTTCCCTGAAGGTCCTCAGGGTATGTTGATTGGTCGTAGTGTTGCCATATTAGCTGGTTTACCAGTATCAACAGCGGGAAAAGTTGTTAATAGGTTCTGTGGCTCTTCCATGGATGCACTGCATCAAATCTCTACCGCCATCGAAAGTGGTGACATTGACGTTGGTATTGCCGCAGGTGTAGAAGATATGTTCTCTGTACCTCAAGGTGGCTTCGCTCCTGATTTCCATCCTGAACTCGCTGAACAGGAATACTACATTGGTATGGGCGAAGGCGCTGAGATATTGGCCGAGAAGGGAAATATTTCTCGGGAAGACCAAGAAGAATTTTCCATTAATTCCCATAAAAAAGCTTTGGCCGCAATTGCAGATGGGAAGTTTGATAATGAATTGATCTCTATCGATAAATATGGTGAATGTACAATTGATACAGATGAGGGACCCCGAGAACCAGATGTTGATAAGATCAAAAGCTTGAATCCAGCTTTCATTGAAAATGGCACCGTAACGGCAGCCACAAGTAGTCCATTTTCAATTGGGGCAGCGGCTCTCTTGCTTACCAGTGATTCTTTTGCTGAAAAACGCGGGTTAAAAACACGGGCGAAAATTGTGAGTCGAGCTGTAGCTGGTGTCGATTGGAAATTATTTGGTATGGGTCCAATTCCAGCAGCGGAAAAAGCCCTGAATAAAGCAGGCGTAACCATGAATGATGTAGAAACTATCGAATTAAATGAAGCATTCGCGGCCCAGTCACTATATTGTATCAATGAAGGCAATTGGGATAATGAAAAGATTAATCTAAACGGTGGTGCAATTGCCCTGGGGCACCCTCTAGGATGCTCAGGAGCGCGTATTACAACGACCCTAATTAATGTAATGGAACAGCAAGGTACACATCTGGGTCTGGCAACCATGTGTATTGGTACTGGTCAAGGAATTGCCACAATCATTGAAAGATGACTTGGCATGAAAATTAAAGAACCATTTAGTGCTGTTTCCCATGCTATCGGCGCAGTACTTGCCATATTGGCTTTAATCCTGTTGATCCGTGAATCTATTGACCCCATTAAACCCTGGCATATTGTAGCGTTTTCTGTTTTCGGCTCTGGAATGTTTCTTTTATATACAGCAAGTGCAATTTACCACTGGCTTCATCTTGCCCCAAAATATGTAAAATGGCTGCAAACGATGGATCACGCCATGATACATGTACTCATTGCTTCAACTTATACTCCTGTATGTCTTATTCCTTTACGCGGAGTTTGGGGTTGGAGTTTATTAGGGATGATCTGGAGTTTGGCCATCTTTGGCATTCTGCTCAAGATCTTCTGGAAGAATCTACCGGACTGGTTCTCAGTAACATTTTATATTTTTATGGGTTGGTTGTCAGTAGTCGCTATTTGGCCCATGATCCAAACCCTCCAAATAGGTGCGTTGGTCTGGATTTTTATCGGCGGATTTTTCTATACTTTTGGGGCGATCATCCACAGCCTAAAAAAACCAAATCCAATACCGAACGTTGTTGGCGCACACGAAATATTCCATTTGTTTGTATTGCTTGGCAGCGCGGCACACTTCTGGGTCATGTACAACTACATCACGAAATTTTCTTAATATTAATCCGAGGATAATCTAATGAGTAATAAAATTGAAAAAGTGGCGGTTTTAGGAGCGGGTACTATGGGGGCTCAGATTGCTGGGCATCTAGCTAATGCTGGCATACCATCTTGTTTATTTGATATATCTCAGGAACTTGCTGAAAAAGGTGTAGGAATCCTTACGTCACTTAAACCAGCACCTTTATATAAACCAAAAAATACAGGTTTAATCAAAGCATGCAATTATGATCAACATCTTGAAAAAATAAAAGAGGCCGATTGGGTATTAGAAGCAGTTGCCGAGAATCTTGAAATAAAGCACAAAGTATATAAAAAAATAATGGACTTTATAAAAGATACGACAATAGTAAGCTCAAACACTTCAGGTATACCATTAGCAGATCTGACAGAAGTTATGTCAGAGGATGTAAAGAAAAGATTTCTTATCACCCATTTTTTCAACCCGCCTCGATATATGCATTTGTTAGAACTGGTTAAGGGGCCAAATACGTCCGATGATGTCTATAATAATATGGCTTCTTTTGGCGAAAATATTCTTGGTAAAGGGATTGTACACGCCAAGGATACACCAAATTTTGTTGGTAACCGTATTGGTGTCCATGGGGGCAATAATGCGGTTAGGCTCGCAATAGAAATGGGCCTCACTTGTGAGGAAGTTGATAAACTGACCGGGACAATTGTTGGCCGCCCTAAAAGTGGAGTTTTCCGTACGACGGATATTGTCGGCTTAGATGTCCATGCCAGCGTTTCAGCTACCAGTTATAATAATCTACCAGATGATGAAGCACGGGATATATTGCAAGCTCCTGAAATCCTCAAAATATTAATAGATTCTGGCCGGCTTGGCCAAAAAACAAAAGCGGGCTTTTATAAAAAGACAGAAGATGGTATTCTATCTGTAGATCTCAAGACAGGAGAATACGGACCGCAGAAACGGGTAAGATTCGATGGATTTCGTCTGGCCAAGGATCGTCAAAGTGTAGGTGAACGCTTAAAAGCGCTAGCATCAAGTGATGATAAAGCAGGCAAATATTTTTGGGAAATAACATCAGACTCCCTCATATATACTGCCAACCGCCTTCCAGAAATCAGTGATGATATTGTCAATGTAGATAATGCTATGAAATGGGGATATGGCTGGGAACTGGGTCCTTTTGAAGCATGGGATGCTATTGGCGTGGAATCTTCTGTGGAACGCATGACAGCAGCCGGAAAAAAAGTACCGCAATGGGTATTGAATATGCTGGATTCAGGTCAAAAAACATTCCACACATTAGAGAATGGAACAAGGAACTATTTCGAATTTGGCAATAAATCTATGAAACCATTACAACAAAAAGAGAAATGCTTTAGCCTCATGCTACAAAAATCTGCAGGAAACCTTGTAAAGCGTGGTTGGAGTGCCAGTTTAGTTGATTTGGGTGATAGCGTTTTGTGTTGTGAATTTCACTCCGTACTGCAATCAACATTGAACCCAATAGATGGATCCATGGTTCAAACCTTTGTAGATGGTCTGGATCTTGTTGAAGCAGGAAAATACAAGGCTATGGTTATTGGGCACCAAGGACAAAACTTCTGCGCCGGAGCAAACTTAAACGGGATAATACAATATTGTGAAAACAACGACTATGATACCATAGGTGCAAGAACCAAAATACTACAAGATGTAACCCAGCGAGTTCGTTTCTGCGAGGCACCTATCGTAGCGGCACCATTTCACCTAGCTTTGGGTGGCGGATTTGAACTTGTGGCGCCAGCTGCACACAGGGTTGCTCTTGGTGAATTATATATTGGTGCTGTAGAGGTTGGCGTTGGTTTGATCCCTGGTGCGGGTGGGAATTTGCGCCTAATACTTAATCTGATGGATAATTCTGGAACAGGTGGACGAATCAACACATTCCAAATTACTCAGAAAGCATTTGAAACAATTGGGTTTGCCAAGGTTGCAACGAGCGCTGAAGAAGCAAAGCATTTGGGTTATCTCTTAAAAACGGATACAATAATACTTAATAACGATCACCGTATTTGGGCAGCCAAACAAAAAGCTCTTGAATTGGTTGATGACTATAAACCACCTAAATATAGAGACGATCTTAAACTCCCTGGTGCAGGTGGCAGAACTGCAATGGCTGCAGCTCTAAAAGGATTTAAGGTTCAGGGAAAGATATCCGATCATGATGAATTTATTGCAAATAAATTAGCTTACGTACTTACGGGCGGAGATAAAGCAGGGCTCACAAAAGCAGTTGATGAACAATACCTCCTAGATATTGAAAGAGAGGCCTTTGTATCGCTGGCCGGGGAAAAACTTTCGCAAGAGCGGATTCGCTATATGCTTAAAACAGGGAAACCACTACGCAACTAAGTATGGTTAATCGCCGCCATTTTCTTAAACAATTTGGAGTCTTTTCTTTAGCATTTTCCGGGTTTGGTTGCTTTTCGGGAAAAGCAGCCAATTTAAATGACCTTCTTGAACAAACTAATGGCCAAGGTTATGGACCGCTTCTAAAAGACCCCAATGGTATTCTTGACTTACCAAAAGGATTCTCCTACACAATTTTTTCAGAATATGGAGAGAAAATGGACGACGGTCTACTTGTACCTGCAGCCCATGACGGCATGGCCGTTTTTAATGGCTCAAATGGTAACCTCATAATTATTCGTAACCACGAACTACGTGGCGAAGCACACCTTGAAGGTGGTCCATTTGGCCCGAACCTTGAATTACTATCGAAGGTTGATAAGAACCTAATATACGATACCGGTCAAAATGGGGTTCCTGGTCAAGGAGGTACTACCACAATCATTTATGACCCAAGACGGCAACAGGTTGTCCGTCAATTCCTTAGCTTGGCAGGTACTACTATAAACTGTAGTGGTGGACCAACACCATGGAAAAGTTGGATAAGCTGTGAAGAAACAGATATGCAAGCTGGAGAAGATTGGAAGAAAGACCATGGTTATAATTTTGAAGTACCAGTAACTGAAAATCCTGGGCTGACCGAACCGGTACCTATCAAGGGAATGGGTCGTTTTACACATGAAGCCGTAGCTATTGATCCAAAATCTGGTATTGCTTACCAGACAGAAGATGAAGGCAATAGCCTTATTTATCGCTTTAAGCCAACGGTTAAAGGTGCATTACATAAAGGCGGAGTTTTACAGGCCATGGTGTTTAAATCTAGTTCATCAATGGATACAAGAAATTGGAAAGAAACCACTGTTTTGAAAAAAGAATTATATGATATTGAATGGATTACACTGCAAGACACGGATAGTCCTGAAAATGACCTGAGAGTTAGAGGCCATGAAGCTGGGGCGGCTATTTTTGCGCGTGGTGAAGGCATGTGGTATGATAATGGTAAAGTATATTTTACTTGTACCAGTGGTGGAAAAAAGAAACTGGGGCAATTGTATGTTTATCACCTCAGCCCTTTTGAAGGCCAATCAAAGGAAGAAGAGAAACCAGGAAAACTTGAGCTATATTTAGAACCGCAAGATAGCGATGTTATGGATATGTGTGATAACCTGACTGTCGCGCCATGGGGCGATTTGATTATATGTGAAGATGGTCGTGGAACGGATTACTTACTTGGTGTCAAGCCAGATGGTATACCATATAAATTGGCTAGAAATGCTTTGAATAGTAAAGAATTTGCGGGCTCGGTCTTCTCGCCAGATGGATCCATACTTTTTGTTAATATTCAATTACCGGGGCTAACCTTAGCAATCACTGGTCCCTGGCGAAGCTAAATTCCCCTTTCAAGCCTTTCTGTTAATAATTTGTTTATTTCAGTATAATAATTTTTCCTGATACTTTATCTAGATGGGATTATTAACAATCCTCTGGCTATTGTTATTTTCCTTTGGAATCATGTTTGATATACTATCCTGGTTACAGGAATAAAATCTTATTGCCAACGATTTGGGTTTTTATAAAGGGCTTTTTGAATTAATATTAGGATTGTTACTTTTATTTGCGGTCCCAAACAGAATGAGTAGATAATGCAAGCACCACTAATAGTATATAACCATACCGAATACAAAGACTTACCATCTGAATTATATACGAAGGAAAAGTATAGGCTGCAGGTGGAATTGCTGAAGATGCAGCAATGGATGATTAAAGAAAAGAAAAAGATAGCTATCGTTCTTGAGGGTCGTGATGCTGCTGGCAAAGGATCTACTATTAGGCGATTTATTCAACACATGATGCCCAAAAATACAAGGGTTGTCGAATTAGGAGTTCCTACACGTAAACAGAATAGGAATTGGTTTAGTACCTATAAAAAGCACTTACCACGTGATGGCGAAATTGTATTCTTTGATCGTTCATGGTATTCTCGCGCTGTTATCCAGCCTACAATGGGTTACTGCTCAAAAAATCAGTACTATTATTTTATAAACAATGTTAATGATTGGGAAAAAAGATTAATTAATGATGGTTTAATATTATTCAAATTTTATTTATCAGTATCACAAGAAACACAAAAGTATAGATTTTTCCTAAGACAAAGCAGTGAATTAAAATATTGGAAGGTCACGGATAATGATCTAAAAGCAATGGAACACTGGCATCTCTACACACGCTACAAGGAACAAATGTTTGAACAATCTTCAACGGAACACGCTCCTTGGATTCTAATTAACAGTGATAACAAAATGGTCGCTCGTTTAAACACCATGCGCTACGTATTGAAAAGAGTAAATTATACTGATAAGAAAAAAGTAAAAGCTAAACGCTATTTTAAAGAACTTGAAGATTACCAGATCACAATAAAAGGCGTAAAGTTCGAAAATCTGACTAAAGAACAATACGAATTTCTTTTCAAGATTAAAGCGCACGAATAAAATAATTGCACATAAATTTTTTATATAATTAATCTATTTACATTGATTCTGTTTACAATTTGTTGATTTTTAAATACCAGTTCTAATAAATAATATCTTATAACAAGTCATGGAATTCATATCTATAATAACTGATTCAATTATATTCCATTAATTCTCAAACAATATTTTAATATCTTGGCTAACGATAGATATAACACTATTTTGAAGATTGTTGGTGTATTCTGCTTCCTCTATTTATTCTTGGTAGGGATTAAAGGTCTTTCCATAGGTATCAAATATCTTGGCGGTGATTTTGCCAGAACTGTTATATCTACTACCAGCAATTCCTTCGTAGCATTATTTATTGGTATTATTTCAACAGCAATTTTTCAAAGCTCATCTACAACTACTTCACTGATCGTTGGAATGGTAAGTGCTGGTGCATTGACATTATCAGGCGCCATCCCAATGATCATGGGTGCAAACATAGGTACCACAATAACTAATATCCTCGTATCAATAGGCCATATTAATAGAAGTAATGAATTCAAGCGTGCTTTTGCAGCAGCAACAGTACATGATTTTTTTAATGTGATTGCAGTTATAATACTATTTCCATTAGAAATGGCGTTTGGGATTTTGGAAAAAAGCGCTACAGGTCTAGGAAATATACTATTTGGAAAGGTTAGCACAGCTGAAATATTTAATAGTCCAATAAAAACAGCAATTAAATGGGGAACGAACCATTTGGAGACATTGAGTTTTGGTAACAATGTTCTGCTTATCATTTTTAGTGTTCTATTAACTTTTGCTATGCTTTTTGGAATTGTAAAGATATTAAGAAGCTTAGTTTTAAATAAAGTGGGAATCTTTTTTGACCAATATTTTTTCAGTTCGGCAATCACTGCATTTGGCTTTGGTGTAATCCTTACGATTCTAGTGCAGAGTTCATCTATTACAACTTCTACAATAATTCCTCTAGCCGGCGCAGGAGTCCTGACTCTCAGACAAATATATCCGTTTACATTGGGAGCAAACATTGGTACTACGGTAACAGCGTTGCTGGCATCATTAACGCTTAATGTAACTGCAATGGTCGCAGCTTTTAGTCATCTGTTTTTTAACATTTTTGGTATAGTAATCATATATTTGAATCCATTGTTACGTAATATTCCTATAAAACTTGCGGAATGGATCGCTAATGTGGCGTTAAAAAACAAGGTGCTACCAATCATTTATTTACTAATAATATTTTTTGGAATACCACTAATAATTATTATTCTAGGGAGTTAAACTATGTCAATATTTACAGATCTATTAAGTGTGTGGCGTAAAGAGGATCTACTTTCCCAGGCATGGGATGAATCATTACAAATGTTGGATCTATCGCATAATATGTTTAATAAAGCAGTAAAGAAATCAAAAAAGCAGGAAAACCTTTCTGTTTTAAAGGAGCTGAAAAACCGTGATAAAAAAATAAATTCCTTTCATCGGGAAGTCCGTAGAAAAATTATTACGCACTATTCACTTGAACAAAGTACCCATGATATAACTAGTTTAATGGTCCTGGTAAATATGATCGTAGATATTGAACGAATCGGCGACTATTCAAAAAATATTCTTGATCTGGCAATCAATTATCCAGATGCGCTAAATACGAAACATCTTCATAAAGATCTCTATGATATAGAAAAAGCTGTTAAAGAACGCTTTGATCATACAATAGATGCTGTTAAAACACAGGATGTAAAAATCGCACGTAACTTACTGAAAGGTTTTAAAGAAAAAGTAACTGGGGCATCGGATAGAGTAGTCAACAATATAATTGCAGGAGATCTTGAATTCGAATCTGGGTCAGAAGCGGCTGCTATAGCTTTATATGCGCGCTATCTTAAACGTATTGGCAGCCATTTAAAAAATATAACGACTACAATCGTTAACCCCATCGATACAATTGGATATAAAGTGAAAAAATAACTGAATGATTATTCGGGACTAATTGTTGTAATACCAAAAGAAAAAGTTGATCCTTTTCCTTCAAGGCTATCGATATATATGTTTGAACCATGGGCTTCAATAATGTGTTTTGAAATGGCCAATCCCAAGCCGGTTCCACCCTTTATCCTATCCCGTGCTTTATCTGCCCGATAAAAACGTTCAAAAATTCGATTGATTGATTTTCTTGATATACCAATACCTGTGTCAATAATTGAAAATACTAATTCGTTATCACGTCGTAAAACCTTTATTCTGATATGTCCTTGATCTGTATATCTCATTGAATTGGACAATAAATTATCAATAACCTGTTCTAACCGACCCTTATCACCGTAAATGAATAATTTTTTATCAGGTACTTCTAACTGTATCTTTATGTTTTTATTACTGTTTCTCTGCTGTGCATCTTTATGTATATCATTTAACAAATTATAAATATTAAAATAATCATAATTCATTTGTAATTCACCAGTTTCAATCCTGGATATTTCTACCAGGTCGGTAACTAATTCTTCTAATCGTTGTACATTTTCCAGGGCCCTTTCAAGAAAACCGATATTTACATTTTCGTCCTTAATAGCACCTTCAAGGAGTGTCTCGATATAGCCAGATATGGATGAAATAGGAGTTTTTAACTCATGCGTAACATTCCCTAGGAATTCTGAGCGAACTTTTTCCATGCGCTTGATACGTCTAAAATCTTGATCGAGTGTCATCGCCATTTGGTTCATATTCATTGCCAAATCATCAATTTCTATCCCACCGGTATTAATATTTATTCTTCGACTTAAATCCCCCTTACTAATATCATCAGCAGCTTGAGTAAGTTCATGGATTGGATCAGTTAACCAATTTTTTAGTAAGAACCAGGCAATAATAATAACGAGAATCATAAAGCCGATAATTAGATAATAAAACTCACGATATGTACTAGCTAGATTTTCAACAGACTTTAATGATTGTGCCAGACGCACGTATTTGAATCCATAATGATTTTGGTCCACTTTTTTAGCAAAATAGATGAATTGAATTTTTAAGGTATTACTATAGCGAGTTGAAAATCCTTCCCCAAATTCCTGAGCTGCCAGAACTTCAGGTCGCTCATTATGATTATCCATTTGTTGCAATTCTGTAATTGGTAAAGAAGATTCCCCGATTACTGTTCCATCCGCTGCTATTAATGTTATCCTTAAACTAGATGCACCAGAGTATTCAGTAGCCAATTCTTGAAACGTGGTTTTTTCACTTGAATTGCTATAAACCAGAATTGCATTAGCATGAGATCGTAACTTGTCAAGAATCCCTTCCTGAGCCTGGCCCAAGGCCAGTGAATTGGTGTAAAGTATTGGTGTGATTATTCCTATTAGGCCAATAGAAACGATGATTGCCAGTAATCTATACTGAATCCGTCTCACTATTTGATATAGTATTTAGTTTTAAAGCTTTGGACGGAAGCGGTACCCGATACCTTTTACCGTTTCAATCCAATTTTTATACGGACCTAATTTGGATCGAATTCGGTTAATATGCACGTCAATGGTACGATCAACCACGAAAACATCTTCTTCCCATATTCCTGAAAGGAGATCGCCGCGTCTAAATATGATATTTGGTTGACTCATGAAAAAGGCCAATAATTCAAACTCTTTACGAGGCAAATGCAATTCTTTCTCATTGAGTTGGGCTATATAAGTAGAAGTATTTATTTCCAATTCACCAAAACAAATACTAGTACCCTTGGAATTAATTTGATCAATTCTGCGGAATATTGCATTGATCCTTGCAATAAGCATTTTTGGGCTGAATGGCTTTCTGACGTAGTCATCACCGCCTACTTCCAATCCCCTTACTTCATCAAATGTACGGTCCATTGCTGTGAGAAAAACAATCGGTAGCGTATTCCCCTGCTCACGAATTTTACGGCATACCTCGTAACCATCCTTACCTGGCATCATTATATCTAAAATAGCAAGGTCTAAATCTTTAGAAACTTTATCTAAAGCATCATTACCATCTACAGCCTCAGTGATAGAAAAGCCTTCTTTTTCCAGGTTATACCTGAGTATTTCACGAATATCAGGTTCATCATCAACTATAAGTATATTCTTCATGACCCCTGATCTATTTCATCATCGTAAATAAATTATAAATTAGTGGGTACTATTACCCCCTATATACACAGCCTGTAGAACAGGTCTCACTGACAATAATTTTTTTTAATCCAGGAAGTTCGGGTTTTACCTTTTCCCAGATCCATTTAGCCAGGTTTTCGCTGGTGGGATTATTCAACCCTTTTATGTCATTTAATACCCTATGATCTAGTTGTTTAATCACTGGATCACAGATTGTCTTTATTTCAGCAAAATCCATAATCCAACCAATTTCTGGATCGACAGCACCAGTAATATGAACTTTTATATTAAAAGTATGTCCGTGCATGCGCCTGCATTTATGATCTTCTGGCAAATTGGGTAAATAGTGCGCCGAATCGAAAGAAAATTTTTTATATATCTCCATGATTAACTTAAGGAATCTCTAAATATTTGTGTGTTTGCAGGCTCAGACGCCATTCCGGATGCGTACGGCAATAGACCAAAGTTTTTTGAAGATTATTATTATACTCTGGACCATCCATGGGTTGCAGTGAAAATACATCGAAATCTAAGTCCAAAAAGTTACTTGGGTCTAACCCATCCTGAGGATAAACTATTTTTAATTCATCCCCTTTTATTACTAATAATTCTGCTTTCTGCTTAGGGCTTACACAAATCCAATCAATGCCATCGGGCGGTATTAATGTGCCATTTGTTTCAATGGCCATCTCAACATGTTCTTTTTTGAGTGCCTCTACAAGTTTGTTATCCATTTGTAATAGTGGCTCACCTCCAGTGAAAACGACAAAAGGTGCATCTGTCCCATTCCAAAATGATAATATATGGTTAGTCAAATTTTCTGGGCTGTCAAATTTTCCACCGCCACTGCCATCTATTCCAACGAATTCTGTATCGCAAAATTGGCAAACAGCAGTTGAACGGTCTTCTTCCAGGCCACTCCATAAATTGCAACCGGCGAATCTGCAGAATACCGCCACTCGGCCCGTATAGGCACCCTCACCCTGGATGGTCAAATAGGTTTCTTTAACGCTATAAGTCACGGCTGAATTTCTGGATAATTTAATGGATCAACCATTCTCGCTTCCATAAAACCCTTCAATCGTAACTGGCAGGCATCACACCTTCCACAGGGTTGACCCTTGCTGATCGGATCGTAGCAACTGTGGGTTATGGAATAGTCCACGTCTAACACCATCCCGGTTTTGATAATTTCTGACTTTTTCATCTTAATTAGGGGTGTATGAATTTGCAGTTGCTCTTTTTCTTCTATTCCAGATTTTGTTGCTAACCTGCCCATCGTTTGAAACGCCTCGATATATTCAGGGCGACAATCTGGATAACCGCTATAATCCAGGGCATTAACACCAATAAATATATTGAATGCCCTTTCCACTTCTGCTAATGCCAATGCATACGATAAAAATATTGTATTTCTGGCAGGTACATAGGTTATGGGTATTTCTGAATTCATTTCATCGAGGTCACGATCTTTTGGAACATCCAAATCATCTGTCAAGGCAGACCCACCAATGAATCCCAAATTTATATTCGTGATATGATGAGTTTTTATGTTAAAGTGTGCAACTATATCTTTTGCACAATCAATCTCAAAATCATGCCGTTGTCCATAATTGAATGTCAATACTGAAATCTCATAGCCTCGATCGATCGCAATAGCTAGAACAGTAGTAGAATCAAGGCCGCCACTAAGTAGTACAATAGCTTTACTCATAATTTATTTTAACTAATTATAGGTAAATATTGGCAATAATTATTAATCAGAAACTATAAGTTAACTGTAGTTGATAATGAGAGAAGTCTTCTAATTGTTCAAACCTGTTTTGCGGATTATCATCCCCTTTGAAATAACTGACCGATCCATCTATAGACAAATTTTCAATCAATGAATAGGCTGCATTTACTCCAACTATTTGGCCTTTTTCCTCCAAATTTATTAACAGGTTATAACCTAATTCCAGGCTTTCATCAAAAAACGTTTCACTGCTCACAATTGACAGCGATTGTTCAGCTATCATGGCAAAGGGCGTCCCTAATCCTGGAACAAAATTATCAGTATTTATTGCTACTGGATCCATTGTTACCCAATCAACAGTCTGCCCTACTGCATTTAATACATGGTTACCAATCAATTGTGCACCAATGGTAGATGAGCTCACTGTACGGTATTCAAACTGGATTACATACTGTACATATTCTGCTTCGGTATCAAAGAATCGGAACCAGGATTCTTGAAAATCATTTTTGGTGGTGAAGTATCCTACCTCGGCTCGTATGGTGATATCATCTATGAAAGTTACCATATTTAATCCAAATACTGATGTTGCGCGATAGCCAAATTTTGGATCTATCTTTATAATATTAAACGTATCCACTCCTAAAAGACTGAAAGAACGGTCTCTACCATCAAAGTAAGATATTCCAATATCCGTTTCCCCAAGCGTTGTCTTTAACCTTACTCCGTATTCCAATGAATTATCAATTTTTTCATATTTACTAGGTTCAATTGGTATCTGGAATGGAAAGTCTGGCTCATCAAATGGCATGCGGTTCGGTATGTGGTCTGGAATGATTACACCTTCCAGTTGCCAATCACCCCAATAAACAGTCATGGCTGCAGATAAAGACCCGACCTTTCTATCCGTACCTGGTAAAAACATAAAATAATAATCGTAGGCATTTAGATTATCTGTAGGATTATTGCCATCAACGACACCCCAGGCATGAATCTGTTTCCCAAATTTGACTTCACCCCAATTGGGAAACCAAACCGTATATGCTTCTCGTAAATCAAATACAGGATTATTTCCCCCCCAGCGATACTCTACAGCAGAATTCAACATGAAATCGAAATCACCCATTGTATAACCGAACTTTAACTCTGCCAGACGAAAAGGAAGATCCATTCGCGATTGATCTGAAATGTGAAACATGCCGGTAGGCTTCAATGATCCTGTAATGGATAATTGACCAAACAGTATTTTGCACGTGAGGAACAAAAAAATATAACGATAACGCATATTACGTCAAAATATGCAGAAAATTAATTTCGAGGTAGACGTTTTAAATTCTTTTCCTGGAAAAGACTTTCATCTAAACCAGAATCAACTTTTATATCACCCATGGTAAGTTTTGTGGTGTGATTTTTTTGAATGTCCTCAACAAATATGTTACTAATCACATTGTATCCAGATAATGATTCAAAAAGGAATATCTTTTTTTTCCTTAAATTACCTCCCAAATCATATGATTCTTCTTTAATTGCAATTAGCGTTTCTTTTTCCACCCAGGTAATATGCTTTGAATATGTTGATTTTATTTCTGCATTAGGGACTACTTCTAAAACAAAACATTCTTTACCCTCTACCATATCATCTTCTAATCGTTTATAATTATTTTCATCCAGGGCACGGTTGGTCATATCTTCATAACTGAGGTCCGATCCCATAAATGAATCACCCTTTTTTGATGAAGATATCCGTCGAACTTTTTTAAACGCTGGAAGCCACATACGCATTTCATCTGCTTTGTCATCATGTTCGATTTTCAAAAATGCAACCCCCTTATCATCAGCTGGGTTCAAAAACCATAAGATCTGCTTAGAACCATTATTTATTGATTTTGATAAGATAGTAGAAGTCCTGGTTTTTCCTTTACTATTGGTCAATAGCATTGTTGTTTTGGATACAATATCCTGAGGCGCTTTTCTTTCATCGACCATCTTTGCTATAGCTATCCCATCTTGTGGATAAGTGATAGAAAAAATAATTACCAATAAAAATACTGTTCTTATCATATTATTATTCCCCTAGCAATTTTTTCATAACCTTTTTCCGGCGTCCTGTGAGTTCCAATAAACTGGCTAGAATGGTAAGTGTACCGAATGATGTTGAGAACATGGCAAACACCATCAATCCGCCCATATGTTGCAGCGGAACGAATTCCGAGAATAGCAATGCGCCGAAAGCCATGTTTGACAATGCGTCTAAGATAATTGGATAACCTACCTCATCAATGACTCGATTACTTCGTGTTTCAATAGGTACTTTGGCGCGGGCCAAGCGACGATACTGAGAAATATAGTGAATGGCAAAATCAACACCCACACCAATGATAACGGACGATAGTAATGCAGTTACATGGTTCAAATCTATTTTTAGAATTCCCATGAAACCAAAATTCAAAATTACGGCTGCCGATAATGGTATTACAGCCAAGATACCCCAACCAAGATGTCTAAAAAATATTGCTGCAATAAAGGTAATGACAACAATTGATACACAGATACTGATTACAGATGATTTAATTACCAATTCAACCATATCGCGCAGTACTACAAGCTGACCAGTGGCAGTTATATCTTTATATTTCGTGAAGTTTTTATCCACGAACTGTTCGATATCATTTACAAAGAGTACACTACTTTTTGTAGAAACATTTTTTAGGATCGCTGTTACCAGTGCTTTCGAATATTCATAGTCAACCAGGGCGGTAAGGTCATCGGGATCACCTGACATGGAATACATTGTGTATAAGTTGTTCACTTTAGCCCGATCATCGGGTACTGTTTCGTAGTCCGGATCATCATCCATTACAGTGCGGTGCATACGTTTAATTACATCGACAATCGAAAACGTTATGGAAACGCTAGGGTTCTTTTCAACATAATCCTGAAGTTGATTGATCTGTTGCAGCAATTCCGGATCTTTCATATCTCCATTGATCAGAAATTCAAGATCCATAGCACCAAGCATTTTTTTATCAAGAAACTCAAGACTATCTCTGATCTTATTTCCTTTCTCAAAAAAGGAAAACATATTTACTTCAGTGGTAACTAGTTTGATGCCGTGAATCCCAACAGCCACTAGGAGCAAGCCACTAATTAAAATACTACGCGGAAACTTTATGATTTTACCGCCAAATTTATCAACAATACGTTCCAGTAAGCCTGGTTTTCTAATTGCCCTGGAGTTCAAAGGCCAATCCTTCAGCATGATTAATGATGGCAGTAGCGTGGTGGATAGTATCCATGCCCAGGAAATACCGATAGCAATGGATACGCCATAACCGGTCATGTATTCTATCGGCGCAAACACCAGCGATAGAAAAGCTGCTGCTGTGGTTATACTGGTTAAAAAGATCGGCAGCATTAATGAATCAATACTTTGTTCAATTGCCTTGGCTTTATCGCCGGTGATTCGCAATTTTTTGAAAAATTTTGTTAAAAAATGCACACTATCTGAGTTGGCTATTGTCATTAGAATGATCGGCATTGATGTGTTCATAATAGAAAAAACAAACCGCTCCGATCCTGTCAATCCCCTGATCCAGCCCATGGACCCCATCATCCCTATGAGCGAGAGAATAATTATAAAAAGTACCATAAATACCCCAGCAACGCTGCGCAGGCTGGCCAGCAGTATTATCACCATCATGACCAATCCAATCCGCACCAAGAACATGGCATCGGCGCGCACCAAACTACTTACAATACCAACCAAATAAGGTGGCCCACCAAAATGCAGGTCGTACCCACTAAGTAATTTTTCTGCAGTGGCAACTATTTTTACTACAGAAGCCTGTTCACTAGTATTGCCATTCGGTATTACTACTATATTAAAGAAATCATCATTTTGAGAAATAACTCGCTTTTTCAATTCCGGATTTCTTATCAGGTAATCTTTAATGTCCGCAATTTCTTCCAAGGATAAATCTTTCGTATTGACCAGATCATCAATTAACAGAAAGCCATCTTCATTTTCCATTTTATTCAGATTTGTGAGACTGCGAATTTCCTCTACTTCCGGAAGCGCTTCTAGGGCTTTAGTAAAATCCCACAAATCGCTCATTGCTTTTTTTTGGAAGAGGCTTTTCCCTTCAGCTCCAAACGCTACAAAAATCAGATCTGTATTGCCAAATTCATCTTTTACTTCTTCCCACACCACTCTTGTTTTAACTGATTTAGGGATCATTTTCATCATATCATCTTCAATGACAAAATGCTGCAGCCCAAAACCCATGATCAACGTTATGACCAGAGCGCTAGTGAGTGTACGTTTAGGATGGTGGATGGATTGATGGACAGCCCATTTTTTAAATTTGGTATTAATCATAAGTTAAAACAGCAAAAGTTGTGAAAAATATTTGATTATCTTTAATCTAATAGAGCATATTAAAGAACTATTTTCGGTTCAACCAATCAATTTCTTATACCTTTAAGATCTCAAATGCACTTTAATTTCCTATGTAGATGAATATCGATTTACTAGATAAACAATATTTTAATAAACCATTTATTATCTTGGCAAATGGACAATACCCTTCTCATCCTGCTGCATTAAATAAGTTGCATACAGCCGGAACCATAATTTGTACAGATGGCAGTGCCAACAAATTATTAGAAAATGGATTAATTCCTAATGTAATTATTGGTGATATGGATTCTACCACTGTTGATCAAAACTCATTTAAAGGACTTTATGTTAAAATTATTGACCAAGAAAATACAGATTTGGATAAAGCATTTGAATGGTGCAAGTTAAATAACCTTTCGCCGCTAACTGTACTGGGTACGTCTCAACTTAGGGAAGATCATACTATAGGAAATCTGATACTCTTAGCCAATTACAGTGATGAATTAGATATAAATTATGTGACAGATTATTTTACCATCACTTGTCATCACGGCAAACGGTCATTTACTTCATTTAAACAACAGTTAGTATCAATTGTACCAGTAGAGGATATACAGTCTATTACAACGGAAGGTCTTGAATTTCCATTAATAAACGAACCATTTCCTCTTTCAAGTAGGGGCATAAGCAATCGTGCAACTGGTCACCAGTTTATCATCACTAGTTCTGCGAAAATCTGGGTATTCCGTTCCCACTCTGATTGAATATGCATTACCTGGATATCTTGGTACTTGGGGTTTATGCTGCAGCTCTGGTCATTATTGGTTTTATACGATCAGGTAGTAGTAGATCCAATTCGGAAGAATATCTGCTTATGGGCAGGCGTTTGAGTCTTCCCGGATTTGTAGCCACACTAGTAACAACTTGGTATGGTGGTATTCTTGGACTTGGGGAGAATACATATTTATACGGCGTCCAAACATGGTTCATCTTTGCGCTGCCTTATTACATATTTGGTTTAATTTTTGCTTTGCTTCTGGCAAAACGAATATCCATAACAAAATTCATTTCAATTCCAGATCATTTTCATCATCATTATGGCCGGAGTGCGGGAATTGTGAGTGCCATATTCATCATGGTTCTTGCAAGTCCTGCGCCTTACATACTAAGTATTGGTATTTTGCTGCAAACCTTTTTTGATATTTCACTGGGCTGGGCTCTTGTTTTAGCGCTGGGTACCAGTATGGTTTACATATGGACCGGAGGATTTGGCGCAGTAATTCGTACTGATATCTTCCAGTTTATACTGATGTATGGCGGGTTTATAATTCTACTGGGCTTTTCCTGGGGTGAATATGGTTCACCAATATCCATAATCAGTCAACTACCAGAAACGCATATTGACCCGTTTGGCGGAATGTCAGTACAATATATTTTGGTATGGTTCTTCATCGCCATGTGGACATTTGTAGATCCAGGTTTCTATCAGCGTTGCGCTGCAGCAGATTCTCCTGTTACAGCAAAGAAAGGTATCCTGATTTCTTTGGTATTCTGGTTTATTTTTGATTTATTAACCATCACTAGCGGGCTCTATGCCAAATTTGCACTGGAAATCTCAGCACCATTGTTTGCATTTCCATTACTAGGAATGGAAATCCTGCCCCCCATTATATTTGGACTATTTATTGTTGGTATACTGGCTACCATTATGTCTACGGTCGATTCATTGGGATTTATTAGTGCTATTACCTTTGGCCGTGATATCATGTGGCGGATCCAAGTGGCAGAAGTAGGAAAAAACCCTGCTATGGATCGTACGATGACGCCTATGGTTCAAAAGGGCCTATTTGTCATGGCCTTTTTGGCTCTGGCCTTGGCCGTGACAGTCCCATCAGTTGTGAGGTTATGGTATGTGACAGGGTCGATTATTGTGCCAGGCTTGCTATTACCTTTCCTAATGACCTTCAGAACACATCACCGCATTCCAGTGAATATTATTCAACTGATGACCCTTCCGGTCATGATAGCAATTATCTGGTTCATTATGGGAAATTTAACTGATGGCTATCCTTTTGGAATCGAGCCGTTTTACCCGGGACTGCTAACATCTTTAATTATATTTAGCTTGAGCGGACTAAATGGCTCTGAAGAGCTAGCGAAAACTTCTGGTTAAACTTGAACACCGGGGAACGAAAATTGATAGCGTTCCTTACAGACAAAGTTACCTTAATATTAATGATGAAAGTGTTGCATCCTGAACCGAATAACTTTATTTCAATTACCAAAATAAAAAAGCCGGCTTAATGCTGGCTTTTTTATAAGCATTTCTATTGATATTAACTCAAGAAAAGCCTATTCCATATCGCTTGAATATTCCCCTTTAGTAGCCAAGCCATTGAAAATTGCTCTTTTCATCAGCGCTTCTTGGGCAGTAGGTATATTTTCAGCTTTTCCGGACCAGGCCTTTAAGGCAGGCGCCTGTAGGGCGCGGCCGTATGAAAAAGTAAGATTCCAGGGTGTGCCATCGATCTGATTCATAGCATTAAGGTGGGCTGTGGCCAATTCATCACTCTGCCCACCAGAAAGAAATGCAATCCCTGGTACAGCTGCGGGAACCGTATTAAAAAAACAGTCTACTGTCATTTCCGCTACATCCTTGACGGAAGCCTGCTCAGAGCAATCATAACCCGATAATACCATATTTGGTTTTAATACCATACCTTCCAGTTCTACGCCCTGTGATGCCAATTCATAAAAAACAGTATACAGTGTTTCTGTAGTAAGTTGATAACTTTCTTCAATTGTATGATCACCATTCATTAAAATTTCCGGTTCAACAATTGGTACCAGCCCCTGCTCCTGGCATAATGCAGCGTAGCGCGCCAGAGCGTGGGTATTGGCTGAAATACAATAAGCAGTAGGAATATCCTCTCCAATGGTAATAACCGCACGCCATTTGGCAAAACGAGCTCCAAGCTCATAATATTCTTTCAAACGATCCCGGAGACCATCAAGTCCTTCGGTAATTTTTTCGTCATCAGAATTAGCGAGTTGTTTCGCGCCCTTATCTACTTTAATGCCAGGGATAATTCCCAAGGTTGATAAATGTTCCGGAAAAGGTATCGATCCATTTATAGTAGATTGGCGAATTGTTTCATCAAAGAGAATCACTCCACTTATGTGATTTTCGATACCATCAGCTGTAAATAGCATCCCGCGATAAGCATTACGGTTCTCTTCCGTACTTTCCACATTTATACTTTCGAACCGCTTTGTACATGTTGGTGTGCTTTCATCGGCTGCTAGAATTCCTTTCCCTTTTGCTACCATTGCCTGTGCTATATCCTGAATATCATTCATTTGTTGACCTTTTTAGTTATTAATTAATTTCCTTTAACATATCCTGGAACCAGTTCTGATCAGTATTAAATGGCTTTCCACCATTAATTCTATCAAAATTAATTAGACTTAATTCATCATTATTATCTTCGTCAAGTCCGATTACGCCATTTTTCCCTAAAAGACCACATTCTGCCGCTAGAGTTGCAGACCTTTTAATCAAGCTCAAATCCCTTGGATTAGCAGCAGCTGATCTCGCAAAGTATCCGCTCTTTTGAACAAGAACTTTCTGTGCTTTCAATTTTTTAGAAAACTGTTTTGCGTACCACAATCCAGGATTAATCTCATCCAGTCTTACATGGCCAAAAGCATCCCAAGGAACTTCTTCATCTTTTGCTTCCATCTCATTAACAATTGTTTCAATCCCAGCCCCTTCACTAAGAAAAATATTCACACCATCTTTTTCATCCATTTTTCGTTTTAACCTTACCGATTCTGCTTCTAGGTCAATTGGCAATTCAGGAACATATATTGCATCTACATCCCAACGATCCATTGAGATAAGCATTTCAGGGTAAAATTCACGGTCCTGCAATCGTTTACGATATTCACGAGCTGTTGCAGCAGTAAGCCACCCACAATGGCGTCCCATGACTTCATGAATAATTAATTGCCTAGCGCTGGTAGTATTTTCATTGGCAATATTTTCAAAAAACAACGCGCCCTGTTCAGCAGCTGTAGCTGCGCCCAGCGACTGCGCGATCGGTACAATATCATTATCCACTGTCTTCGGTAACCCCACTACTGTTAAATCATAATTATTTTCAGATAAATACTTTGCTAATTCAGCAGCCATGGTATTTGTGTCATCACCACCAATTGTGTGCAAAATATTAACGTGGTCTTTTTGTAACTGTTTTGCGGCCACTTCTAATGGTAAATCCCCTCTAGTAACCAATCCTCTTTGAATGCAATCTTCAGTATTGGTAAGCTTTACTCGGCTGTTGCCTAGCGGGCTACCACCATATTTATAAAGAATATTGGCCCCGCTTCGCGCATTAGCTGGAAATTCAATGAACCTACCTTTCAATAAGCCTTGGTAGCCATTTAAATAACCAATTAATTCAGCATCGGGTACAGTTTCAGCATAGCATTCAATAAGTGCTCCAATTGAAGCTGACAAACATGGTGCTATACCACCGGCAGTTAAAAATGCAATTTTCAATTTTAATAATTCAATAATAGAAGGATCGAAATATATTAAAATTTTCTGACACTTATTATTGCATTAATCGTTCTGCATTGATCTTTTTCCTTAAATTTCAAATGCGTTTACTTATCAATAATAAAACTGTAAAATAATATCTGATATCCTCTGGTCACCAGATCCATGTGGATTACGTATAGGTACAGCAGAAATTTATCGAGTTGTAGAGAATATAAACGATAGTTTAGTTGTATGGCAGGAATGGCATGATGACGAGCGCGTAATTCTTTTTGTTCAACTTGCGGAAAATATGGAATTAACAAATGAATCGATTTCAAAATTAAAATCGACTATCAAAAAAACGTGCTCGCCTCGCCATGTACCATCAATAATTTTACCTATTGGTGATATTCCCTAAACAATCAATGGGAAAAAGGTTGAAATCGCAGTTAAGAAGATTCTGAAAGGCGAAGATGTATTGAATAGGGATGCGTTGGCAAACCCTAAATCCCTTGATCTATACAAGAATATTTCTGCTTTTAAACCCTGATAAATAATCTCTTTAATAAATAATTTAAACAATACTTCAATTAAGGTGTTTATTGGTAATTAAATTCCCCGCTATTTATGATAATTAAATGATGTTTTTACGTGATCCCAGTGCTTACCATGGGGGGAAAAATAAAAGACAATTTTTGAAGGATGGTACCATAAACTGGTCACGGATGACGATCAATCACTAGCGATAATTCCTGGTATTTATCGCAGCGGGGTCAATAATAATCAAACGGTTTTTATAATGATTTTTGATGGCGGCAATGTTGACGTATTTTATGAGCGATTTGAAGTTCAGCAGTTCAGTTGCAGTACATCCAGTTACGATTTACACATAGGATCAAACTACTTCTCATCGCAAAAAATAATCTTAGATATTGAATCAGAGACTCTTACAATCAAGGGACAGGTCACTGCAGATAATTTGAAACCCTGGCTAGTAACTCTATTTGAACCGGGCTGTATGGGCTGGTACGCTTATGTGCCCACTATGGAATGTTTTCATGGCATCCTAAGCATGGATCATTCCTTAGATGGTGAAATTGAATTCAATGGTTCACATTATAATTTTGCTGGTGGTCGAGGCTATATTGAAAAAGACTGGGGCCGCAACTTTCCTAAAAACTGGATCTGGGCACAATCCAATCATTTTTCAAATAATGATTTAAGCATCACTGCCTCATTGGCAACTATCCCCTGGAAAAATACTGTATTTGCTGGATTTATAGTGGGTTTATACTATAAAGGTAATCTTTATCGTTTTACAACCTATAGAAATACGGTTACAAAAGAAATCCATTACGATTCTAATAAATTTTACTGGCAGTTAAAGCAGAAGGATCTAATGTTGGAATTAACCATTGAAAAAGGGCAAAAAGCAGGCTTACTATATGCACCTGATAAAATTGATATGGTTCCCAGAGTTCATGAATATCTTGATGGTAATATTTATCTAAAATTATATAACAATAAAGAAACGATCTTGGAAGACCAAACATCGTCGGCGGCTATAGAGATTATAGGTGACGTTAGTAAATTGATTAATTTGACAGGAAAATTATAAATTAGATTTTTTAAATAAATGAGTTACCGCAAAGTTGAAAAAATAATAAAAGGAATCCAAACATCTGATGGTGCAGGTGTAAATCTCACTAGGATCATTGGTAGTCCTGAACTGAATATGCTGGATCCTTTCTTGCTTTTGGATGAATTCGGTAGTTCAAATCCAAACGATTATATTGCTGGTTTCCCACCCCATCCACATCGTGGCTTCGAAACCATTACCTATATGCTTAACGGAAAATTTCGACATCAAGATTCAGCTGGTAATGAAGGGGTTTTAACAGATGGATCAGTCCAATGGATGACTGCGGGAAGGGGTGTAATCCACAGTGAAATGCCAGAACAAACTGAAGGGTTGGTGCGCGGTTTTCAGCTTTGGATGAACTTGCCAAAAAAACTTAAAATGACTGATCCAGCTTATTACGATATCCAGCCCGAAAAAATACCACAAGTGGATTTTGAGGGTGGAAATGCCAAAATAATTTCCGGGAGTTACCAGGGTATAAAAGGACCAGGAAAACCACACACTGGTATGCTATACCATAATATTTATTTAAAGCCCGACGCACTATTTGAAATAAAGATTGAAAATGGTTGGAACGTTTTCATTTATATTTATGAAGGCAGCGTGAAATTGGACCAAATGATTCGTAAGGGACGTCTGGTTGTATTTGAACAGTCTGGTGATCTTATTTTAAATGCAGGATCTGATGGCGTCCAATTTATTGTGGTCGCAGGAGAACCTCTAAACGAACCCGTAGCTAGAGGTGGTCCATTTGTAATGAATACCAGGGCTGAAATTCTACAAGCATTTGATGATTATCGAAAAGGCATATTGGACAAACCGGTTAAAGCTCATTAATGAAATTATATAACTTCGAGTCCAAACAAACGATTAACTGCTCAATCGAAACAGTATTTTCATTCTTTTCATCACCTGAAAATTTGAAAGTTTTAACACCCCCACGGTTAGGTTTTAAAATCTTAACACCTTCACCGATAAATATGAGTAAAGGTTGCTTAATTGATTACCTGATTTACTTTATGGGAATTCCGGTAAATTGGCGTTCAATCATTACCGATTATGATCCGCCATATATGTTTATTGATCAGCAAATAAAAGGTCCTTATACATTATGGCACCATAAACACACGTTCAGAGAAATCAAAAATGGAGTCGAGATTAGAGATCGAGTTGTGTATAGTGTTCCCGTTGGATGGATGGGTCGATTGCTACACAAATATTGGATAAAAAAGATCTGGAAAATATTTTTTCATACCGGAGAAATATTATTGCCGGCCTTTTTGTGGATGATAATTATAAAATGTATTTAAAAAACACTATTATGGATATTCCAACATGAAAGTAGCGCTTTTCGGTGGGACTGGTTTTGTAGGAACACATATCACTGAAGAATTAATAAATAATCATCATGATCCTGTTCTACTGGTTCGCCCTGGATCGGAAAACAAAGTTTACTTACCTGATAAGTGCCATGTTAATATTGGAGATATAACGGATTTCGAATCAATTGAGCAGACAATTAATAATACTGACGCAGTGATATATAATATTGGGATCATAAGGCAATTCCCAAAAAAAGGAGTCACTTTTGAAGAATTGCATTTTGAAGGTGCACGTCACTGTATGGAAGCAGCTGAAAGATTAGGCGTAAAACGTTTCATTCTCATGAGTGCTAATGGGGTTAAATACGATGGGACAGGGTACCAATCGACCAAATTTTTAGCAGAACAATACCTAAAAAATACAGAACTGGAATGGACTATATTTCGTCCATCTTTAATATTTGGTGATCCTAAGGGAAACCAGGAATTCTGTTCACAGCTACGAGATAATATGCTGAGCCTTCCCTTACCTGCTCCACTATTCTTTGAAGGTTTGATTCCCTGGACTGCAGGTCAATTTGAAATGTCACCGATTCATATTAAGGATGTAGCCGTACTCTTTGTTAAAGCATTAAACATCAGAAAAACAATTGGTAAAGTCTATGAACTTGGTGGTGGGATCCCCGGGTACCGAGCTCG
>JGI24920J38491_100001_pt1 | contig 35511 bp, 54 predicted proteins | sample LinPFosmplate8_FD_38491 | JGI IMG/M metagenome (IMG submission 38491)
TCGAGCTCGGTACCCGGGGATCCCACCTACGATGGTCGTAAGATCTCATTGTGTACGACCGAGGATGGACTCATGAAATTTCAAATCCCACGCATGTACATGCCTTTTGGAATTTCGGGGTTTACACCCGAAGTCGGTGCGACTAAATATAATATCGACTTCGCTATGAAGGGGTGGGATGAAGAGGAGAATTACGTGAGGAAATTTTACGAAACTTTGCGTGAAATTGAAAATAAAGTTATTGAATCTGTTTCCGAACAAAGTGAAAAGATTTTCGGTAAGAAAATGAGTGTTGGTGAACTCAAACCAATGTTTAACTCTAATATCAAGGAATCCCCCGATCGCGAACCAAAATTTCGTGTTAAAGTTGATACAACTATGGATGGTAAAGTTAAATCACACGTCTATGACGAGAACAAAACGGCGTTATACGATGATGTTGGAAATGGGTTATACGCTCGACAATCGGGAACGGCGGTTGTTGAGATGAATAGTGTTTATTTTTTGAATAGAAAATTTGGTATGACCTGGAAACTTAACTCGCTCGTGGTTTATGAGCCACAGAGACTTAAGGGGTTCCAGTTTATCGGCGTTTAGAGTCGTTTAATAAAAGCATTTGGTAAATAGCCTGAGCTTCTTTTAATATTTTACCTTTGAGCTCCATATACGAAGATGGATTTAATCCATGTTTAATCTTGGCTAATCGAACGGATTCGTTCCATTTAGACAACGTCATTATTTACTATAGTATTACAACATTTTCTTGACTAATGTTTTGTATTTTTTCGTACCCTCTTTTGGCTGAAGCCCAAACCCTTTCTTTTTTGGTTTGAACACTTTAACCAAATGTTGTTTCCCTTCCGCTTTCATTCTGGCCAACGCGGCTTTACGCGCAGCTTTAGATATGATCGCCCCATATTTGTCTTGTGTGAGGTCGGATTTTGTCAATCCGCCTGTCGTTTTCATTGCTGTTCCGTGAAACACTTCAGCTCTTGATCCAAATGTTTGCATCTTGTATATACATTAAGCCCGGAAAATATTTCGAATTGCTGAAATTGATATCGTATCACTGGTTTTGTTTCCAGTTGGGATCTGTTTTTTTAATCGATCATCTCTCAAAACTTCGGCTGATAAAAGAGATTTATGTCCCTGTAGAGCAATCATGGCCTGTTCGACAGACGGGTACCCTGGTGTATCGGTATAAACAAGTTTCTTTACGTGTACTTTTCGTTTCTGTCCAGATCTATGTGCACGGCCAATAGCTTGTAATTCTGTGGCTGGATTCCAACACGGTGCGGTAAAATATATACGTGACGCACACTGAATATTCAAACCTTGTCCACCCGCTTTTACCTGTATAAGAAATACACTATTTTGTGGCGCTTCATTGAACAGTTTCAGTTGCTTTTCTCTATCCTCTTTAGAAACCGATCCGTCAATTCGAAACACGGGACATGTCAGGTTTTCGCGTATATAGTCCATTTCCTGTTTGAACTGACAAAAGACAAGTGTTTTCTCATCCGGGTGTTCAGAAATCAGTTTAAATAACGTTTCCATTTTCTTAGAACGACCTTCCCAGAACTCGGGTATTTCGTCACGTTTCTTTGCGATACCATTGATATACATTTGTGGATAAATCATGCTTTGTCGGGCACGTAACAAACACTCGAAAATTTCCATATTGTACATATTTACGTTTATCGCTGAACGGAAAATATCCTTGATAGTTTCTTGTGATTCAATGAACGCACATTTGTATAATTCGCGTTCTTCCGGATACATTTCGAGTTCGACGTTTTCGAATTTACACTCCGGTATTTCGAGCATTGGATTATCCTCCTTGGTTCGGCGTAATAAATAAAGGTTTTTGACCTTGGTCGTCATACCTTGAACAAGCTTTCGATTAACACCGATAAATGTACACAAGGTCACGAAATCTTTCATTGAATTGAACACGGGTGTACCTGATAAAATCCAACGAAGTTCGGCATGGAGTTTACACGCGGCTTTAAACTTAGATGAACTCGGGTTACGTATTTCATGACCTTCGTCTAACACAATACGTCCCCATCTGATTCTCTGTAACATCATAGCCTTCTCTGTTAAGAGTGAATATGGTGCAATAACAACATCGGATTTAAGTAAATCGTCGGGGTCTTGTGTTCGATCCGAACCATCATATATAAACACTGACAAGGAAGGTGCAAATTTATAGATTTCATTCTTCCATTGGGTGACTATAGATTTTGGCACAACGATAAGTGTATTCTTTTTTACGTTTCCGAGTATTGTTGAAATGATCTGTACAGATTTACCGAGACCCATCTCATCACACAGAAACCCACCTTTTGGTCCTCGGTCTAGATTTTCCATTGAGAGTAGCCACGATACACCTTTTTTTTGGTGTTGGTACAATTCACCATTGAGTAACGACACGGCACGTTTATATTGCTCTTCCATTTTTTGGTCTATTTTTGTATATGTTTTTTACTAACTTAGGTTATATTTAATAAGTGTTGATTTTTTGGGTGTGTACCCTTTACTCATTCTATATACTATATGTTTTCGAGCTTGTTCGAATAAAAATTTGGGGTTTCCTTTATTTTTTATATAACGTTCACGACGTGTACAAGAGTTAACATTTAGACACGTTGTTAAATTGTAATTACTTTGATTTCCCCAGTTTTTTTTAAGGTTTTCGTATATTCTAGGTGTCTCATCTTCGGCTATATTTAAAACGTATATACTCGAATAGTCTACTGTATCGTTTACACTCCACCCAGCAGTTAAAAGTTTTTTAATTTCTTCGTATTTTTCTGGATAATGTTTAATTTTGTAATCTAATAGAGTCATCCATCGTTCTATACCATGACATGTATAATACGTTTTATTTAGAAAAATAAGATTTATATATGGATTTTCATATTGATTATATTTTTTATATAAATTATCACTTAGTTGGTCTTGTGTAAGTGTTCTATATATAGGAAATCCATCTTTATTCATTTTTGTATAAATTTTACCTACGTACCAAGTCCCTAAATTTTCATTGTCTAAAATGAAAATGGTATTCATATATTATAAAATAAGAAAAAATCTTTGTAAAAAAAGTGATTACCCAAAAAAAACTTTTTTTAATATATACAAACTATCTTCTTGAGAAGGATGTTGAAATTCAGAAATAAAATTTTCTTTTACTAATCACTTTTATTGACAAATATTTTATTTTTTTACTATATGTTTTATATATCATTTTAAAGAGTATAATATTAAATATTCTTGAAAATGTATAATTTATCCGTATTCTATATAATCGTCATCTGTGTCTGTAGATATTGGGCATTCTGGTCTAACGAGTTCTTTTTTCTTACGTGTCTTTTTTGCTGGTGGATCGTCTATACCATATTCCCTATGATATAATACTTTTTGCCAAAAATCCTCCATAATAGGTAAATTTGTGGCAAACCATTCTCTATCACGTTTCACCCTTGTCACTATAAATTCTTCTGGTTTAGGCCAATTTGTTTCGGCTGGTTTATATTGTATGAAATCTGCTTCTTCCAAATCTAAAATATCCATACACAATTGTAACTGTGGCATATAGTGTTCAGGTACACTATCGTCTATAGCGCGCATCATAGGACACTTGATTTCTACAAGTTTACCTGATTCGGAAACACCATCGGGTGATCCACCTAAAAATGGGTATTTTGGGTGTGGGCACAACCCTAATTCATGAACAACTTCCCCGTGTCGTTGTTCATATAAAATACGTGCCTCGTCTTCGTATTTTTCCCCGTGTCGAGTTGCCTCATTACCAAAAAATGGTTCACCTTTACCACATTTTTTTAAAAGAAGTTGATGTGGTGTTTCATATTTATTTACCCCTATAGCCGAAGCAGCGTCGGAAGCAGTAAGCATACCCATTCTAAGATCCAACCATTCTTGTGATTTTTGTGGTGCATATTCAAAATCTAACCACTTTTGTACATTTGGATGCATGTTAAATATTTATACTATAACACTTTTAAGCCTGTTTTTCCTCTTCTCGTGCGAGACGTAAACGTTCACGTAAAACACGTACAGTTCCTATAACTGCAATATTGCGTCGTGTACATTCTTCAATAAGTTCATCTTTTAACATATGTGATAACTTAGGTCGTTTAAGAACCTCGTCTTTTTGGTATATGTTAGCGCGTGAAGTTAATGTTCTCTTAACTGTAATATATTCTCCGGACGAAGACTCATCGGGGTCTTCAAGTGGTGGTAAATCGGAATAATCTGGTGACGCTGGTGGTTTTCTAAACAATAATTTTAGCACTAATATCGTGCTAATAACACCACTCGCAATGTATAAATATTTTCTCATTATTATAGATTTTAAAAGGGTCTATTGTTTAAGTATGGTTTCATCGGAGGAGGTCCGGGTGGAGGTGGTGGTGGATAGAAAAACCGTTTTGCAGCGTGTTGTTCCGCTTGTTTTTTGTTTTTAGCGTGTCCACGACCCAAAAATACATTATCGACATAGACGTCGATATAAAAAATACCGTTTTCGTGATTTAATACACGGTATTCAGGTAATGAAAGATTATTGGTTTGACAATGTCGCATGAGATGATCCTTGAAATTGTCGTCTACCATAATCGAATTCATATTAACGTATTCAGGGTTTGTGTATATATTTAAGATAAACTGCTTTGCATGTAACAAACCAAGATCCATGTATATGGCACCCACAAGTGCTTCAAAAACGTCTTCAAGAATTTTAGGGTTCTTGAACCATTCATTACGCATACCCTTTTCATCCATTTGAACCCAATTATATAAACCAAGTTTAGTGGCTATATCGGCTAACGTTTCACCTCTCACGAGTTTCGTACGTGCTTTAGTCAAGAACCCCTCTTGTCTATTTTCGTATCGATCGAATAAAAATTTTGTAATAACAAAACCCAATACAGAATCCCCAATAAATTCGAGAGTTTCAAATGATCCGTCTAAAGATTCATCTTCCTTGAGTATGGATTTATGTCTAAAAGCTTTTTGGTACAAATCTAATTTAGTTATTTTTGTACCAACAAGTAATTCTACAGATTGCCTGTCAATTAACATGGTTTATTTATAGTATGTATGTATTTTTTTAAGCCTTTTCTTCTGGCTTGCTGTAATGCGGGCTCAAGTACTTTTGCAAGTTCAAAAACGTAACTTGGGTATCAGCTGGTGGTTCGAGCAAATTGCGTAACTTGTCGTCAAGAACTAATACACGACCGTTATCCGGGTGCTTCAAGCCCTTTTCGTTGACGTACTTGTTAATGGCGCGCGTGACGGTACTTCTAGAGACCAATTCACCTTCTGGTAATTCCAAAAATGCACGAAGCTTTTCGGAGATGACTTGCTTGCGGTTGAACCCGTTGTTTTCGGCACGCTTAGCCGCCTTTTCCCCGTTCGGGTCGTCTTGTTTCGCCTTAACCTTTCTGACGATTTTAGAGAGCGTTTTGATATCGTTTCTGAGAGCAGTGATTTCTTCGAGTACGGATTCAATAGACATTTTATATATTACTTATGCCATCAATCTTTAAGTCCGTTTTTTGAACGATAGATATGTACTGAGAACAAGTAGAATAATTACCGCCAATGCCATAAATTTAAAAAGATTATCTATACGCAAAGGATACAGATACCCAAACCCATATGGTTGTCTGGGGTATAAATCATTATCTGGAGCTGGACATCCACCAGCACAACATTTTGTTTTACACGGAATTATGTACCCTTTTTTACGAGTACCACACGTTTGTTCATTATGTGGGTATGGTGTATCATAATCAGCATAACATCGACATGTGTCTTCACACTCCATATTTATTATATAGGTAATATAATAATGGACGAGAATATTTACTCGGAAACTGCGGTTTCGAAATTCATGAATAAAAATTTATTTTTTGGTGATCCAGTTTTAAAGAAATATTATGAACAGGATGAATTGAAAAAATTTAGAAATCGTGTAAACCGTCTGTATTCAAAAGAGTCTTTTGAAAAAATGGCCTATGTGATTGTTACTGATTCGATACGTGATATTATATATGAAGTGATAAGTGAACTTACAGTATTTTTAAAACCAATGGGTGATATTATCATTAGTGGTGGTGAAGCGTTCAACGTATATATGGACCGTAACGATAAGGTCATTACAAGTGATATAGATACAAAATTTGCACCTCGTATGAAACCAGATGAAAAGTATTTCGGTAAATTACAAGCTGTTAAACTTCTTTTATGGAATAGGCTCGGTGAAATATCAAAGAAGATAAATATTCGCGTTCGTGATCGTATTTTATCAAAAAAGAGTAAAATTGGTAAATTTATAGGGTTGCGTTTTGGTGAGTCTGGTCCTTACGTAACGCGTCGATACAGTTTGATAAAGAAACTAAAAGGTGGTAAAAACAATAAACCATCAAAACGTAACGTATTTATTGATGTTGAATTATTTACACTCGATCTAAAAGTTCGATGGTATTCACCAGAGAAAAAACGTATTATACCTATTAATCTAGGAGGTATTTTGGATATTGCATTTATGCGTCCAAATGAATTTGGGTATGAAGTTATTCAAACGCGTAAAAAGGGTGTTACTTACCGTAATCAATCTACAAACAGGATGGTTATTAATAATAAGATATACGTTGCAGGTAAAACATTTTTAACTGATGATATATACCTTATGCAAAAACTCGGGTTACGTCCAGAGAAGAAAGAAAAGGATCGTCAACGTATGGTAAAATTAGCCCGTATTATAACTAAAAAACCAATCAAAGCATCAGAACCCATGGAAAATATATTAAAATTAGTACACAAGACAGCTAAAACACCAGCAAAGAAAGTTACATACGTTAAAAGTGTAAATATACAAAAGGCGAAACGTGTTGATCCTTCAAAATACGTTAGGTATACATCAAAACCATCCAGGGATAAATTAACGAAACAGATTGTTTATGGTTTAGATTCATCAGTAAACACGCTTAATATACCAGGGTTTAAACAGTCAAGTGGTACAAGTCGTTTTAACACGAACTCACTTACATGGAAACCAAATACAACGCAATCATATATTAAAAATGAATATGATTTCAGGCCAAATAGTACGTCGAGTCTCAATTTACCAAAAAATATCAAAATGGAAGAAACACTTTACGGATTTAAACCAATTAGAGATAAATGGGTTCCAAAACCAATTCTTGAAAAATCAGCAATGATACCATTTATTGGGTTAAAGAATTGAGACCAATACAATATACAAAATGATTTACGATACTCTCTCAAAAGGTGAAGATGGTTTATACCATGCTCAAGCATTAAACGACGAAAAAAAGCGATACTTTATTCAATTGAATGACGTTTCTGTATCTGATGTCGATCAGGAAACAGGTGAAGTATCATTTGAAGTTACAGGTGATGATAATCAGGCGAAGGTCGAAACTGTCCATGTCACCAATATTCAGTCTGCATTGGAAAATAGTAAAACTTGGTTTGGTAAAGAACTTCCAGAAAAGACAATTTCAGGAGCATACACTATGAGTGAAAATCTCGAAACTGATCGTATTTCCGCAACACGTGTTTTCGATCATGCGAAGGAAAGTGTTGAATTTAGTTCAGTAAGTGTTGGTATGAGGTGTACAGTACTCGTGGAATTTTCAGGACTTTGGTTCGCGAAAAAGGCATTTGGTCCAACATGGAATATTGTCCAAATGAAAATTCATGAAGAAAAAATTCCAGAACCGGAAGTTGAAGTTGAAGAAGAGGAAACATACCCAGACCAGTACATGATCCAGGATTCAGAATAAAAAAAATTGTTGATAGTATATAAAGATGATGATGAAGATGAACAAAGTCTCTCCAAGACAGGTTTTGATTGCCCTTGCCATTGCGACCGTAATCTATTTCATGTTCGCGAACAACAAAAAATCCATGTATTCCGTCGAGGAAACTATGTATGCCCCATCCGGGTACGGTGCCGATGTCGGACCATCCGAACCAGGAACAGCGTGTGAAATGAAGGCCGGTACTGGTCTCGCGTCGTCCCTCCTCCCACGTGAAGTTGCTTCCCAAGAAGACTTCGGTGAATTTGCACCAGAAGATGTTCTTGCCGGTCAAAACTTTCTCGAACCAAGAGCCCAAGTTGGGTTCCCAGAAACGGTCAGTGGTGCCCTCAGAAACGCCAACCAACAAATCCGTGCCGATCCACCAAACACCAAGGAACCATTTGTGTGGAACAACTCTACTATTGCTTCCGATACCATGCGTAGACCATTGTGTTAATTAATTTAAAGAATATAGGTATAGTTTATATATAAAAATGTCTCAGGTTACACCTACAGACGAACTCTCGAACAGCGTCTCTAAGTTGGTTGAATTAAACAAGCAAATTACAGAAGCCCGCGAAGATATTAAGGTCTTAACACAGGCCGAAAAATCTCTCAAATTACAAGTTAAAAAACTCATGACCGATAATGGTCTTGATGTAATTAACCTTAAAAAAGGTAAAATTTCGGTTCGTAAAAGTTCCAGAAAAACGGGGTTAAATAAGACCTCAGTCAAAGAAGGACTCGTCTCTTTTTACGAAGGAAACGAACAACAGGCCGAATTGGTATTAAAGGTTATACTCGATAACTTACCAGTAAAAGAATCTACTTCACTCGCTCTCACGGGAATCAAGGAAAAGAAACAAGAATAATGGTTTGGAGTCAATACGTCTACGAAGCCACACATGGCAATGAAGCCTATAATAGCGATAACGAACAGGAAATCAATATCGATGAACCTCTACATATAAACGATTGGGAAGAAGTACACCATGAACATCTTCGTTATATGTGGGGGATACTACAACAGTATCTACACGATGCATACATGTCGCATCTCATTTTAAAATTTGCAAACTACGACGAATTTGTCGAATTTTGCTTTTATAACTCCGAATACGGATCTTAGATAAATATGTAATGAATATATATACAAACATGCTCCCAGATATCACATCCCAAAAAGTCGCCATCCCAGCTTCGCTTTTTTTAGCGCTCAGTCCAGGTATTCTTCTCAGAACAAATGGTTCCAAAATCGCGTTCAGAGACGGTCTTACAGGCCGAACAGCTGTATTGTTCCACGCCCTCGTGTTCTTCCTCACATTCTCACTCGTTGCGAAAGCGATGGGTCTCGTTCTTACCAAGACGGATCTTCTCGTGACCACGTCTCTCTTTCTCGCACTCAGCCCAGGTATTTTATTGACCCTCCCACCAGGCTCCAAAGGCGTCTTTATGTCGGGACAAACTGGTGTTCCAGCAGCCTTGGTACACGCGCTGGTATTCGCGGTTGTCTTCGCTCTTTTGCGAAAGCAATTTCCTCAGTTCTATTAAGTGACATGTCCTATGAGTATCTTATTATAGGTCCGGGTGCCATGGGTATATTCTCCATGTTAGGGTACCTTAAAAGTGTTGAAAACACTATTGAAAATGTCAAAGAGTACTCAGGTGCTTCAGCGGGTGCTATTATATGCACTTTCTTAGCACTTGGATATTCAGTAGAAGAAACGTTATATAAATTACTCGAACTTGATTCGAGTAAACTTGTTAAACTTAATTTAAAGTGTTTTATAAATTCGTATGGATTAATCGACTTGAAACCCGTACGTCAGCAGTTAGTTAATTTATTGGGATCCGATCCAACTTTTTCAGAAATAGATAAAACGTTATATATATCAGCTTTTTGTGTTAATACATCGAGGACGGAATATTTCTCAAAGAATACACATCCGGATATGAAAGTCATAGATGCCATATGTATGAGTATTGCCGTACCGTTTATATTTTCATCGTATAGATACAATGATATGATATATGTAGACGGTGGTACATTAGAAACGTTACCCACAGCACCATTACTCGATAAGAAATCACATAAGATTTTGTGTATACGAATGAAAATGGAAACACAATTTATAGAAGAAATAAAGAGTCCTAAACAGTTTGCTGAAGCACTTGTTTCATCAACTTTAAATAATAGAAAAAATAATGACATAGAAAAAAGTACGATTATCGATATAGATATAGGTCAGGTCGACGTATTTAATTTTAACATGTCTTATGAAGATAAATTTCAAATGTATACAAAAAGCATATCGCTATAACTTTTTTGTTGAGTTATATCAATATGGATGCGTGTGACCCAGGATTAGATATTGGTAATCTTAGATCACTTATTAAACAAAATACAGGTACAGACCTAAAATTATCCAAAAATCAAATATGTGACGTGTACTCATTAGTCCAGGGTGGAAAACTTCCATTACCACCATTGATTTTGAGTAAAGATGGATCGTATTTAGTTGATGCCAAGTCACCATTAACACGTAAAGATTTTGATACGTTATTTAGTTCCACTACTAGAGTCAATGAAATACGGAGAATTGCAAAGAAAGTGGGTGTTGTGCGACACGCCGATAAGAGACTTACGAAGCAACAACTCACTGATATAATTGGTAGACGACTTCATTCTATGAACATTCATGAACCAATTAAATTAAGGTCTGTTCAAAAGAAGCAGATTGAGAAAAATGCGTTTAATAATAACGTAAATTTGATCAATAATTTGAATGTGAACAGACTCAATAACAATTTGAACAACGTGAATAACTTAAACAACGTAAACCAAGTGAACAATGGTGTCAATCGAGTGAACAATGGTGTCAATCGAGTGAACAATGGTGTCAATCGAGTGAACAATGGTGTCAATCGAGTGAACAATGGTGTCAATCGCGTGAACACAGTAAACAACTTGAGTTCTAAAATAAAAAAGAACGAAAAACCACGGTTTTTAAACGGGGGTAACATAAAAACGTCTACAAACAATATACCAAAATCAAATATAAAAGCGTTTACAAGTAAAAAAACAAAAAGACCAACCTTTTTAAATAAAAGTTTTATACCATCTAAAACGATTAAACCTAAAAATGGATATATTTTCAAGACTGGAAATAAGGGGTTGGGTATGTACAAAAACGATAAGGTTGTCCAGGGTCCGGTAGGTCCCCCCGCACCATCTCCTTCACCTGCACCTACCCCCGCTCCATCTCCAATACCAAACAATAAAAATCAAGCGAACCGTTTGGTGAGGGAAAAGGCGAACCAAAATGCTAAGAATGAAGCAAACCGCGAGGGAAAAGAATCAAAACGTTTATTTATTGAGGCACAAGAGAAAAAAGAAGCAAAACGTTTGGCGAATATAAAAGCGGAAAATAATCGTTTAGCGAAAGAAAACGCGAATAGAAAAGCGGAAAATATTCGTTTAGCGAAAGAAAAGGAGAACCAAAATGCTAGAAACGAAGCAAAACGTTTGGCGAATATAAAAGCGGAAAATAATCGTTTAGCGAAAGAAAACGCGAATAGAAAAGCGGAAAATATTCGTTTAGCGAAAGAAAAGGAGAACCAAAATGCTCGAAATGAGGCAAACCGTAAAGCTAAGGAAAAGGCGAATATAAAAGCGGAAAAAATTCGTTTAGCGAAGGAAAAAGCGAATAGAAAAGCAGAAGATATTCGTTTAGCGAAAGAAAATGCGAATAGAATAGCTAAAGAAAAAGCGGATATAAAAAAGGAAACTATTCAGCGTTTGAGAAATGGTTATAATACAAATAACGTCATATCTCAGAAGATCATAAATAGATTTGAAAAAGGTGGAATGTTTGCACCAAAAACGGAACAGAATACTATAAATAGAATTACAAAAGAAAAGCAAAAAATAAAAATTAAACAAGAAAAAGAAGAAGATCGACGTTTATTAAGAGAAGAAGAAAATCGAAAGGCAAAGGAAGAAGCAACCCGTAAGGCAGAAGAAGAAGCAAATCGTAAGGCAAGAGAAGAAGAAAATCGTAAGACAAGAGAAGAAGTGAATCGTAAGGAAGCGTTAAACTCTATGACAGGAACTGGTAATTCGAAACGTTTGTGGAAAGAGGCACAAGAGAAAAAGCAAGCAAACCGTTTGGCGAAGGAAAAGGCGAACCAAAATGCTAAAAACGAAGCAAACCGTTTGGCGAAGGAAAAGGCGAACCAAAATGCTAAAAACGAAGCAAACCGTAAAGCGAAAGAACTTAATATCAAAGAAAAACAAAATAAATTTAATAAAGCCGCGAAAGAAGCTGAAGAGGCTAAAGCAAAGGTCGTAGAACAGAAAAGAAAAGCAGAAGAGGCGAGAAAGCGGTCAGAAGAAGCAAACCGTAAAGCGAAAGAACTTAATAATATCAAAGAAAAACAAAATAAATTTAATAAAGCTATGAAAGAAGCTGAAGAGGCTAAAGCAAAGGTCACAGAACAAAAAAGAAAGGCGGAAGAGGCGAGAAAGAGGGCAGAAGAAACACGAAAAATTGCCAAGGAAGAAGCCAACCGAAAAGCCAAAGAACTTGTCGAACAGAAGAAAAAAGAAGAAGCCAACCGAAAAGCCAAAGAACTTGTCGAACAGAAGAAAAAAGAAGAAGCCAACCGAAAAGCTAAAGAACTTGCCGAACAGAAGAAAAAAGAAGAAGCCAACCGAAAAGCTAAAGAACTTGCCGAACAGAAGAAAAAGAAAGAAGAAATGATAGCAAAAAAGAAGGAAGAGGCACTCGCAAAAAAGAAAAAGGAAGACGAAGAAAAGAGGAAAAAAGAGGCTGAAAATAAAAAGAAAGCTGCACAAAATACACAAATGCGTGCATCTCTCACTAAAAAAGTTAAGTCGGCACAAATGGACCAAAAAGTTAAAAATAAATTATTGAACCAACTCAAAAATTACAGTGTTCAAATTCGAAATGTTGCACCAGGTATTGAGCAAACAATCAAATCGGAAAAATTGAACGGTAATTATAATAATGCAGAGAACAGAAAGAAAAGACAGGAAGTTAAGAAACAACTTGCAACGTATATTTCTACAACGTACCCAAATATGTCGAAAGCTAATCGTGGTAAATATATTCAACGGGCGAACCTTACACAATGGAGAAAAGGATTCCTTACAGGAAGTCAAGGTATGGGTGTAAATCGGGCACTTGAAAGAATCAAGGGAAATATACGCGAAAATATGAAATTGAAAAAGCCACCTCCTCCACCACTCCCACAAAAAAATAAGAAGGCGAATCTCAAGAAATTGGTTAACGATACCATGAAAGGACGTGCGGCTAAAAATGTAAGTAGACTCAAAAAGAATATTAATGAAGGTGTTTCTGAAATGGCAGTCAAGACCCGTCTTGCACAATTGAATAAACAGACGAGGTACCAACAGAAATAAAAATATCGTATAACTATAAATGGTGGTAAAAAGATTTGTTCCCGGTAAAGGCGCCGATTTAGAAAAATTTAAGGCAGTGTGTTATCCATGTACAAGTCAAAATGACTGTTCGCGAAGACTTAATAATAAACAAGCAACTGTAGAAGAATGTAATAGTGCATATAAATTATTAGGTATAGATCCACCACCAGCCGATTACACACCACCAAAAAAGGTGGGAACAGCAGTGGGTTCAACCAACTCGGGACAGGGTAGTTTGGGTACTGTTTTATTTGCTGTATTTTTACCTATATCTTCATACTCTTCGTCGTGTATACTCTCCTTGTGCAGTATATACTTTGTAGTAGCAGCAGCATCAAAAAAATAACAATTTAAAAGAAATAATCTAATCAATAATAAAACATGCAAAGAGTTTTAGTAAATTACCCACGTTTTATTAATGATAATAAGAAAATTAAAATTACTAAATCAAAACGTGTTGTCAAACCTCTGTCTCGATCTTTAGTGATCTCTAATTCCGTTATAAAAAAACCAGATTTATCCGACCCCGTTTTACGAGCTAAACTCGCAAAAGGTATGGGACATAACTACTATGGTGAACCGGCGTGGCCAAATGATTTACTATACATGTTTCCAGTTGTTATATTAGCCACCATAGCGTTGTCCATTTCACTTGCTGTTATGGAACCAACGCCTTTGGGTGAACCGGCAGACCCATTTGCTACACCACTGGAAATCTTACCAGAGTGGTACTTTTTCCCTACTTTTAACGCATTAAGAGTTATTCCTAATAAATTAATTGGTGTTTTGTCTATGGCAGCAGTTCCTATCGGTTTAGCTACCGTTCCATTTATTGAATCTATCAATAAGTTCCAAAACCCGTTTAGAAGACCAGTTGCCACAACAGTCTTTTTAATTGGTACTTTCTATGCAATATGGATGGGTATAGGTGCAACCATGCCTATCGACGAAGCCATATCTCTTGGTATATTCTAAAAAATAACAATTTAAAAGAAATAATCTAATCAATAATAAAACATGCACAGAGGTTTATCATCCGTTATGATGAACTACGCGCGTTCTATTAGTGATGAAAATAAAGCAAAAACTATCGTTAAGGGGAACAAATCGGGGGAAATTACCGGAAGTAGTGATGACATGAAGGAAAAACTCATATATAAATGTGGATTAAAAAGACGTCAAGTATGGGATACAAATTCAATGTCGTGGTATACGAAAGTGTATTATAAAGACGGTTCATTATATAACCCCGTTTTGTTCCACAAAGGGAAACTGGAAAAAAATCCTATGTATAAGTAATAGAATGAATCCATACTTCGAAGCAACTTTAAGAAATATAGGCGTCTTTATTTCGGTATTTTTTACGATACGATGGGCGGAAAAATCTGTTGTCCCAGTGTATGATGTACCCCTAAATATATTAACTATTATTATAGCTATACTCTTAAATTATAGTGGACCATTGAAATTAAATAATTAAAGAAAAACCGCGTTATATAATAAGTATGAGTACGTGCACAGTATGTTGCGATAAGTATAATAAAACACAACGTAAAAAAGTTACATGTCCTCATTGTGATTACGAGGCATGTAAAACGTGTATCCAAACATATTTATTATCAACTACAGAAGAACCACATTGTATGAAATGTAAACATGAACACGATCGTGAATTCATAGATTCATTTTGTACAAAACGATTTAGAAACGTTGATTATAGAAAACATCGGGAACAAATTTTATACGAACGTGAAATGGCGCGAATGCCAGAAACTCAACCATATGCGGAATACAGAATAAAAATGAAAGAACTTAGATTACGGTATTTTGAACTTTTAGATCAAATGTTTCTTATGAGAGATATGCGTAGAGAAGCGATAAACATGCGTAATTCGACAATTGAGTATGATGATGCTATATCTAAAATGCGTAGAGATATAGAGGAAATTGTAGAAAAGGTAAATTCACTCGAACTAAATGTCACTACAATTAGTAGTGAAAAGTTTACACGTAAGTGTCCATACGAAGAGTGTAGAGGTTTTTTAGATACGGATATGAAATGTGGGTTATGCGTTCAACAGTTTTGTGAACATTGTAATGAAGTTATTGTAGATTCTGATCACGTTTGTAATCCCGAAACGGTTGAAACTATGAAACTCATAAACAAAGATACTAAACCGTGTCCTAAATGTGGTACAATGATACATAAAATAGATGGGTGTGCACAAATGTGGTGTACCGAATGTCATACCGCATTTGATTGGCGTTCAGGGCGTATAGAAACTGGTCGTGTACATAACCCTCATTACTTTGAATTCAAAAAACGTTCGAGGGAACACGGGGACATACCATGTGGCGGGCGACCCACGTTCACAGAACTTGAAGCAACTGAAGCGGGTGTACATATATTAGACCTGAGTTATAAACTTACTCTATTGGATAGAGATATCATATATAGATACGATGGTATCGGTGACGATGATAATCTACGTTTACGTGTAGACTATTTAATAAAAATTATATCCGACGACGAATTTAAGAAAGAACTTCAAAGACGTGATAAACATAAATGTAAATTAGAGGATATACGGAATATATACGGAATGTTTTCCGATACGTGTGGTGATTTACTCCGTCAATGGATGATAGATCCAACTAAAACTAAAGACATACTGCGTACCGTTCACGCATTAGCGGATTATTCGAATAGAGTCATAACAAAAATAAGAAACCGGTATAATTGTTCAGTACCCTATTATATATTTTTACGCGCACTTTAAGAATAGAGTCGTTTATATCATAAATGAAATTAATAGAATTAGCTTCGGCAGTTACATCACTTTTTCCATTTATGATTTTAGAGAATTTTGGTAGTGTATCGAGTGTATTTTACCATTTACATAGAAATGAAACCATGTATAAACTTGTTTATATATCCAGACACGTAGATCTTCTACGATTAGGGTACGTACTAAAAGGTGGTTTCGATTATATGGAACTCGTATTCAATTTTTTATCCATGGTTATCATTTATAAATCGAGTATTCATGATAAAAAGTATATGGATGTAAACTTGATCATAAGTGTAATTAAAAGTACGTTTGGTATGCCTAAATTACACTACCTCGTCTCACTTTACTTTTGGTTTGTAGCATTTATTATTCATTACGATACTGTATTTGGGAGATATACAGATATAATAGTAAACTTACTTTTGTGTCCACCTCAATATTTATTGAAGAATAATATTATTGCTGTATAATAGAAAATGAACAAAGTTATCTTATTTGTATCGTTTTTACTTATTATATGGTTTTTCATACCCATATATGAAAAACCCAGAGTACTAAAAAATGTATTAAGTGAAGATGAGTGTAAACATATACAAGACATTGCATCTAAAAAATTAGAAACGTCTACAGTATCTAAAAGTCGTGATATAGACGAAAAAGTGCGTAAAAGTGAAACGGCGTGGTTAAAAGCATCAGAAGATCCCGTTGTTGATAAACTTATACGTAAGTGTGTATCAATGACGGATCGACCTTTACATAATTGTGAAGATTTACAGGTTCTTAAATATAAACCAGGTGGTTTTTATAAACCACATCAAGACTGTTTTAAAAATGATAAAAATAAACGTATGTACACATTCATAATTGCCTTGAATGACGAGTATGAAGGTGGTGAAACAGAGTTTCCAAATATAAAGAGGCGGTACCGTTTGAAAAAGGGTGACGCTTTGTTCTTTAATACGTTAAACAACTATCAATGTGTTACTAAAAAGGCATTACATGGTGGTGCACCCGTTAAATCAGGTGAAAAATGGGTATGTAATTTATGGATTCGGAAATACAGATATTAATTGACTTATATAATAATCACGTCGATCGAATGCTAGATGTACAAGTGTACATACATTTAAAAGACTATATACGAAATAATATATAATATATTCGAAATAAAAATTATATGATGCCAAAGTAAAACACACCGAAAGATAAAATATATGCATTTTTAAAATATAAATATTATTTTCTAGGATTGAAACGTATGATATTGCAGACATAAATGTATCCATAAGTGATCGATAATTATCCGATATCATAATAGTACCCATTATTGTTATAAAAAGCATAATAAAGTGTATAAATTTATACACACCACGTATTTGAACACTTCTTATATCTATATTTCTCGTATGAGTTCGTTCCGGTTCCGGTTCCGGTTCTGGTAATGGTGGAGGTCGTTCAACCGTATTATCTATACCTATTACGGGTATATCACCCGGGTTTATAATGACGTTATAATATTCATTCGTCGTCATTTCCTCTTCTTTTATTGAATAATATTTTTAAACCAATTTTTGTAATAATGGTACACTTCACTAATTTAATAATCGTATGAAAACACTTTTGACTCCGTTCACGCGCATTAATTTTTCTTATTTTATTTAAATTATTGCACATCTCGATATAATCACCATCACGCATTTTATGTTTATTATCATCAATTATGTTTAAAATGCGTCTCAGATACTTTTCCATATAGTATACTTTATATAATTAATTTAGTTTAAGACGACAAAAACTTCCCAGTTTCATCAATGATGAGTTCACCTCGATCAGATAACATTTTTCGGTGTAACATGTGGTGTTGCTTAACATCGTCTTTGTTTTGTCCGACGTATGGTACGGCGTAGCCTTGTTCACACATCCATTTGTTCACGTTCGTCCAAATCCCATCCTCGTGAACCCAAAGTTCACCGAGTGCGCGTCCGTATTTACCGACCGAGTCGCGTTCGGGACATCTCAATTCAATCTCGATATCGTCCTTATCACACTCGACGGCTTTCGTTACCCACCCGGCAAGTTTCTTCTTGGCATGTTTCCCATAAACCTTTTCGGTCAAATCACGCGTTCGCGATTCTTCTGTATCGATACCGAGCAATCTTACGCGTTGGCGAATGAGTACATCGAACCCCAAATCGATAAGAACGTCAACGGTATCACCGTCAACGACTTTCGAACACGAGTCGATTTTGTATTTAAATTCACATGGTTTTTGGTTGTAGGTAGTCATTGTTATATAGAGTATACTGGTTTAATCTTTAACCAAGAATGTGATGACATTCCCAACACAACGTTGCCACGGGGTACTGTTTATGTAATTCTATAAACTTCCTCAATATTATATGTGTTTTATATCCTTCTTCACTTCGTGATTCCGAGACGGCCATTTTTAAAATTTCGGGTCGAGATTTGATAGTGTGCGCATGTGTTAAAATACATTTTTTACCTCCACTTTGTATTTCATTTTTCTTCGCACCACACCCCAAACACGAGGGTGCACTTCTAAAAAAGTTTTTTACTAAATTGGCGGCATTCGCTTTCGAATAGTGTATTATATTCTCTTCCGGTGTATCCTTTGGAATTGTAATACTGTATTTTTCACTCATATTTTGAATTTTTGTTTTTTGTAATTTACAATCTATAAAGTTAATCGAATCCTTTTTCAATTTTCGAAACATACCCGAATTTGTATCGTGTAGATTTTTAATGTTATCATTTATGTACATATCCGATACAAGTTCACATAAATCATCCATTATTTCATCGTTATTTTCTTTATTAATTTTCAAACATTTCGTTTTTTCATCGCGTTCAAATTTATCACCCGTCGTTAGAAATCTATACACCTCGATCATGGACCGGAATCGTTTACCTTCCGGTGAAAAGTAATAGTTATCGGTCATACCCATGGATTTACCCGATTTTCGAGTTTCTATTTTGACATACCATTCATCGTTTATTTCCTGTCCTTTACCTTTTAGATATTTCTTAAGACTATTGAGAGCCGACATATCATACTAGTCTATAAATCACGTATCCTTTTAAGTTCATCGCATATTTTCAAATAATCACCTTCAGGTAAATTTTCCGAGTTTTTATCAATAAGTTCCATAACGGTTCTTGAAACATTTCGTAATGTTACATCTCTATCGTACGTAGGTTCCGGTAATAACGGTGGTCGACATAACCAATCCGTTCCCGTAATCGCCCCGTCGTAATTGTATATTTCGCGAATGTGTGTTAGGAAATCCCGTAATCGTGTATAATAAGTGGTGGGTGAGCAGACAGAGTCGTGTCTGAAAATATAATCTTTAATAACGAGCACGTTTTGAGTATCACTCCATAACCCTCGATTATAATTAAACATGGATATTGGTCGGATAGTACCATCCTCGGGCGTCGGTAACATATCATTACGGTTAAGATACGATGCGTTATAATTGAATGAAAATATAGGGGACGCGTATGCTTCGATGCTTTGAACGGGACCCCGCCCGCGATCGTTTTCATATATTACCTTGATAAGTATTTGTTGAATACCTTCACATGGGTTAGGTATAGTTGACCGTATACTACTATTAACGAAAGGTGTTGACGGCATTTATATATACTTACATTTATTCCTTATCTGGTTTTATAAGAATTTCGGGTGCATCATCGACTATATCAATGACGTACCTACTTTCATTATCCGTAGGAGATACCGTTACTATTCGACATTTATCGGTACTGATCATGGTTTGATCTGAAACTTTAGTTACTGGTATTGTAATGGGTCGACACAAGAGCATCCACATTTATATTATACGTCATTTAAAAATAATAGTATAATAATAATATAAAAATGGGTGAAGATGTAAAGAAGTATATACAGGAAGGTATATACTTTTCAAACGATATAATGGATGCCATTGAAGATGTTTCCCAAAGGTACCATGAACATATTTCCGTATCAATGGAAATTGGTCATTTTGATGAAATTAATAAATATATGATGAAATTGTCCAGAGCTCTTATAAGATATAATAAACAGTATAGTGGACTTATAAGAGATTTTCAAGAGGAAGGAGTAGTAGAGAATGAAAAAAAGGGGTTAGAAACAATAACCGAAGAATGACTAAATGATACAACAATATGCACAACACGTATATAAAGTACTTGGTCCCGGTTATAGTGAGCGGGTGTATCACAATGCGATGGAAGTTGTCTTGCGGAAAAACGGGATACATTACGAAACGGAGAGAATAGTTCCTATTGTGTTTGAAGGGCACACAATAGGGAATCTTCGCGCCGATTTAATTTTAAATAACAAAACCGTGGTCGAACTGAAATCGGTTAAAACTATGAATGATGTCATGGTCACACAAGCACAAAACTATCTACGCTTGACGGGGTTTACGGAAGGGTATCTCATTAATTTCCCTACATCACTTAACACCGAATTAGAGGTTAGGTATATAACTTTGGATTAACGAATATTAATACCAGCTTCATTACATTTAGCAATGATAGATTCTTGAAATTCTGGTCCGCTTTCACCACCAGATGCATTTGAAACATAAATAGTATCTTTTATAAATTCCTTTTTAGATTCATCCCAATAATATATAGGCATTCTTTCACTTTTATCTTCATTACTAAAGTCCTTGAGATCGTTACAAAATCTAGGAATGTGCGCTCCTTCAGGTGCTTCTTGAATATCTTTAGTTAATCTAATATACGAATCTATTACAGACTTATCACATATCTTTTCCGGTGCTACACCTCTCCCTATATCATATACTCTTTCTATTATAGTTTTTTCATTTGATGATAATGATTGAACGGCAGATTCCGCAGCACTCGTTCCTTTAGTTTCTTTCATATATTTATACAAATTCTCGCAAGATTCTGGTGTAGCATCGAGGGCTATAACAATTTGTATTAATTTTTTCATTTTTTTCAATACATATTGTGATGTTCCCGGTATAAAACCACCAAGGAATGCACCGGCCACTGATGATGAACTACAACAGCATAATACGGCTGCACCAAGTAATGCAGCTGACATTTATAGTAACCAACTATTTTTTTTCATCTTCAATCTGATTCATCATGTACATAACTGGAATCATTTGGTAGATCTTTTTCCATTCGCTTTTGGATTCTTCGTAATACTTTTTAGGGTCTTTAAGCCCCTCTTTTATAATTTCATTTATCTTTTCTGTGTAGAACCTGATTTCTTCTAAACAGAAATTGTAATATGGATCGTTGTTCATTAGCTATATTAAAGACTTATCTTTTAAGCTTGTCGTTAATGTTTTGGAAAACTTCGGGTGTATTTCGCTTTTTGTTCGCGAAGTTTTTGAGCATGTTACTCAAGCTCGTGTATACAACACCTCTTCTCAAAGGGTTCATTCTCGCCTTCGATTTAGATTTAGATTTTGGTTTTGGGGAATTTGGGAACTTGTTGTTCGTTTCCTTTTGCAACTTTTTAGATTTACTGTTACGTATTGGGAAGTTCATTTAGTATATATTTAGATTTTAAATCGTTGGTATATATTCCCAACTAAGAACTCCACATATCTTTTTCCATATAACGTCCTGTTGGTATAATTTTTCCTTTGATTTCAAAAGTGGAAAATATTTAAGATATTTATCTTCACTCAAAAGTTCACAAAATTTATAGAGTACATACGAATAACTCAAAAAGTTTTTACGTTCACTCGGACAATTGTCATCGAATGGTTTTTGTATATCCTTGAACATTATACGCAGTCTCTCTTCAAGTTCCTGAGGCATAGACGGTGGTTTTACACCACTTATGATATTTGTTATGTACGGGACGTGTTCGTAATATTTATTGAGTTTCAATTTTTTTAGAAGTGTGCGAACGCGCGCGTGTGTAATTTCATCTAAAACTTTTACCTTTATTTTTTTGAGTTCATTACGTAGTTGTTCTATTACCTCGGGTGGTATAGTTGTTGTCTCTTGTGCCTGAAACTGTGATAACCATTCATTAAAATGATTTTCACGTTTATATGAATAATTGACTATTTTTTCCGATGTTTCTTGTTCTTCTCTATATGTCAATTCTTCACTTATAAGTGTTGCTAAAATCATACCACAATTATCACACACGAGGTCACTTGTATCTGTAAAATGAAACACATTACTTTCTGGACACACGGGGCATACTTCACGTTTCTTTTCTACGGGTCTATCTATATTTAACTTTTCTACATCTATTAAATAATCATTAAATATGTCTTTTCTCTGTAGTCCAACTGTTTCTTTACAATTGAAAACATTATCGGTACTTATTTCTTTTTTAAGTTCATCGGTATACATTTCTAGATACGGCATACACTTTATTATATATTCAGACAGTTCAGTTTCATATTTTGATTTATTAATAGGGTCATCTCTTATAGAGTTTTCCCATGTTTCAATTTTATTATTATACCTACTTAAAAAATTACCTTCCATATATTAATTAGATAGAATGCTCGGTAATCTTTTAACTAACGTTATCATTTGGGTGTACTCAACATTACAGTCACTATTTTCCATTCCAGACTATAGAATTGCGGATTCGTCTATGGAATATTTTTTAGATCATACAAAAACACCTTTACCGGAAGAACTCGACGAATTCTGGTATGAAGAGCGTAACGAATGGGATGAAGATACTGAAAGTGTTTTCAAAACATTAAACTTTTCAAATTATAAAGATACAACAATCCCTGAAAATGTTACGAAAACTGTGGTTCGTGTTAAATATTGGTACAATAACATGATGTATAAATATTTAACGTATGATATGGATCACCCATGGCCACCACCACGTAAAAGTGGTGTTGTATTTAACATGCCAATCGTTTCAGCTGTTTTGCTCGATTCGGATGATAAACCAGTTAAAGATCTTTTAAACAAGATTCGACGATATGCGGGTCCACGTAAAGATTTCCATAACGAAAAAGTTAAAATTAAAGATATGTTATTTTATGACATAGACACACTTGAAAATGAATTTCCAAAAATAAAATTAAAAAGTGCAATTGGTACGACTAAAATCGTAAGCACAGTTGATGGATATATTACTGATCTTCGGGTACCTTAGCTGCTAAGTAAAATTTTAACTCACCTAAATTAGCAACGTTATATTTTAATATCAAAAACCTATTCTGTTCTTCCTGCATGATTTGTACCGTAGAACACATACTCGTCGCCTTTGTAAATATATTCATGTATCGAAGGGAATATTCACCCGAAATTTTGGGACTTTCTTCCGTACATTCAATATTCGTTTCTTGATTTGCAAAATCACCCATACACTGTAGTTTGAGGTGTGTACCTTCCCTTGTTATTTTTATAACATTACCAATATTATGCATATCTCTACATATTCTCTGAAAATCCATGGATGCCATTGGTGTAATTGTTGTCATGGTCATAACTGGTACTTCAATTTGGTTTTCATTTATATCGAGTAATTTCAAAGCAAATTTAGTACATGTTTTCTTTGATTCATTATGAATTTCAATATTCATAAACTCTTTACAATTTATACTTATTACAAGAACATCGTTATTTGTAATGGATTTAAGAAGTTTGAATGTGTTCGCGACATTTATACCCGCAACTATATCGGTTTCACATGTATATTCTTCGAAATTATCCGATGAGAGATACACGTCAACCAAGGATGTACGAGCTGTATCGAGAGTTACTATGTATATACCATCAGGTTTAAAGTATATATTTACGTCGTTGAGTATATCTTTGAGTACTTCAAATGTTGATTTTATGGCACTCGCCTGAATTGTTGCCAATTTCATATCTAAAAGATATGAGTTTTAATTCTTTATATTCTTATTATATGCATCTGATACACTCTGGCTAATCTTATCTTCGAGTTCCTGGGTCATAGCGGGTTGTAAAGTTCTACCATAATCATCTAAACCAAATAAGTCTCCTGAACCTTCACCGTCTAAACTTGTTGTCGAACAACCACCAAAATTACACGTCTCTAATTCCTGCACGGGTAAAAGTGATTCTAACCAGTTTCGTATTTCATTACCGACTAAAAGTTTACCGTTTTTTGTAAGCATTGTTGGAACACGTGTAATTTTATTTCTATATTGTGGTGGTATACCCAATTTATTAATGTTATGGTATTTAACAATTTGCTTGAGCTGTGAATGTTTATTAATATAGTCAATTATATCCAAACTATGATTACACTGTGGACTATAAATTAGAAGGGACATATCTTAAATTAGACTTTACTTTTTTTTCATTGAAAAAACACATTTTATACATTTTTTTTATACATAGAATATAGAGGAAAAAAATAAAATCTTTGTAAAAAAAGTGATTACACAAAAAAAACTTTTTTTAATATATACAAAGTATCTTCTTGAGAATGATGTTGAAATTCAAAAATAAATTTTTCTTTTACTAATCACTTTTTTTACAAAGATTTTAAATAAAATAAAAATAATTATTAATATTAAATAATGAATACTATACTATTAATATTATTATTAATACTTACTGTACTCATAACCATGTCCAGGACGGAAATGTTTACAGAACAATTTGGATTCTCTGGGTATACTAAACCAATAGACACTTTATTATTAAACGGTACCGACACAGATTTATCTGATTACGAAGAATCGGGTGAAGAAATTGAAGTATCTAATGATCTCATGCAGGAAATGGTTCTCGCAACAAACAAAGAAGTTTCTAAAAAAACCGGTCTTTGTACGTATATTATTGAAACACTCACCGTAAAAAAATACGTAAATAAAAAGAGTAATCAGGAAATATACAGATGTATGTTCATGTCAGTGAAACATAAGGGGTTTGCAGTAGGATTTATAGTCGCGTCTGATTTACGAATCATCGATGGTCGTGCAACTGTACTGAATGTAAGAACACAACCTATCGATATTAACCCGCCATCTGATCCAAGTATTTACCAAAAATCAATAAAAGGTAAAGAATTTGAAGATTATACAGAAGTTAGACAGAGTGAAATTGATATAGTTAAAAATACAAAAATAATAGATAAGGTTATACCTAATCCACAAGACATGTACGGTAAAATTAACATTTAAAACTCTAAAATAATTATAATGATCAGTATTGATGAAATAACACGTATAGCTGAAAAAAGAAATCAGTTGAAAAAGGAAACGTATACAAAAATTTACGAACAGATTTCAAAGAAGATACGCCAGTCAGTAGATTTGGGCCATAAATATTTGTTTTGTCAAATACCTTCTTTTGTTATGGGGTATCCCCATTTTAACAGAGCAAAAGCACTACAGTATATAAAACGACAATTTGAAATAGGTGGATTTACAGTTCAGATTATAGGCGAATACGAATTATGTATTTCATGGAAACCGAAAAAAAAATCACGAAAAAATGAACAACATGAAGATCCAGAAGACACAGAGGATTTTCCCACTCTCGTAAACCTTAAAAAAGCAGCAAATAAATACAGGGGAAAATAAGTAATGCGTGAGACTTAAAGTTTAAATATGTAAATATACTACAAATATGAGTGATCCTTTAAATATACTCGTCGAGGCAAAACGTGAATACATAGGTCAATTATGTTTACTCATGTGTCCAGTTATGATTGAAACGTACGAAACCATGTACGAAGAAGCATACAAGCTTACAAAAGGTAGAAAGGTTCTTGTAATGTATCAAAAACTTTTAAAAGAAGTTCCAAATTGGAGTGATGCCATGTCTAAACAACATACTGATAATATAACAAACAGATGTGCATGGTTTAACGATCTATTAGCTGCAGTTTTTGTAAGTTGTGTTAAAATTTTATCCGCAGTTCGATTGAATAAGGATAATAAGAAAATTTCACTGAAACTTCCAACGAATGAAGTTTTTGTTCAAACGTGTTATAACAATGCAGCCAAAGATTTATACAGAGACCCATACATTTATCACGAAACGCAAAACGAACACGCTAGAAACGATAAATTATATGAGCGTTTTTGTGCATGTATCGAAACAACTGTAAAAGAACTCATACCTGTACAACAGATTTTACAAACGTATATGTCTCAAACACAAGAGGGTCAGGATTTAGACCTCGATGAAGCTGAAGTTGGTGACTCTGAAGACCCTGACCTTATTGATGGTTACGAAGAGGAAACGTCAGAAGAGCCATTTGATGCAGAACCTCCAATGAGTCAATCTATGGAAGCTCCAATGGAACAATCTATGGAAGCCCCAATGGAACAATCTATGGAACCTCCAATGGAACAGGTAATGCAACCAGAACAAAGCTCACCATTCGATAATGAATTTAAAACTATTAATACTAAACAACAACAACAACCATACCCACAGCAACCAGAAGAAGAAGGGGTTTTATTTCCGGACGCATCCGAAACCCGTGCAAAAAAAGTTGGGTACTATTAAATGGAGTTCGAAGACTATTTAAGAGACCCCGCGTGGGCCGGAATAATCGCCGGTTTTATAACCGCAGGATACATACACTTTAAAGCAAAGATCAACAACGAAGGTAAGCTTCCAGTAAGTGCATATACTAAACCAGCTGCACTGACCGCAATTTTAGTATTTTTTATTGTTACTAACGGACTAGGTAAGAAAGAGACCATATCAACGGAACCATTTTAATTTTCTGACTTAAAGATAATATACGTATTTACAGTATAAAATGACTTCCGTGACCGCATTCAATGATATGATGGGTCAATTTCTTGTGGAATTACACAAGACATTTCCAGAAGAAAAAGGCTTGAAAAAGTGTTTATCGGCTTTCGATTTAATGAAAGCTTCAAACCCACGTTTAGTTGTAGACGGGTTTATGCAGGGTGTTACCCCATATGCTGATAAGATTTCGTCCAAAGACGAATCATTTTTCATTGAAGAATCTAAGAATTTAGATTTCATGAAAGGTGTAAATCTCGAAAAACACTGGGGAACTGCTTCAGAGAATACAAAAAGTGCGATTTGGCAATATGTTCAGACGCTATATATGCTCGGTACAACCATTAGTTCTATCCCAGAAGACACACTTTCCATGATTGAGACAGTTGCAAAGCAATGTGCAGATAAAATGGGTGAAGATGGAAGCGAACTTGACGAAGCTGCATTGATGAAAACGATGCAGGGTATGTTGGGTGGTATGATGAAAAAATAAACTCACTATATATAAATGACATCTTGGTTTGAAGATCCAAAACAATTGGTTCGAGTAGACAGAGTTCACGAATTTTGGCCGTCAAAGACGCAATCTTCAGCAGACCGTGTTAACGCAACTGCTCGTTTTATTATTTATGCGACGTGTATAATATACCTCATACGACGTGATGCACGTATATTTGTTTTGGGAGCAACCGCACTCGGCGTTCTTTATATAATGGAAAAATCTAATATGGTGAAAGAAGGTGTTATACGACCAACAAACGTATACAATAATGTAGGTAAAGAGTGTTCCATGCCAACAAAAGATAATCCCATGGGAAATGTTCTTATATCTGATTATGCAGATAGACCAGACAGACCTCAATCGTGTCATTACCCAACCGTAAAAACCCCAGTAAACAATTTTCTTACAGGTGACATCAAATATGGTCCAGCCCGTTCGCGTTCAACTATGCCCGAATATCAAAGAAATGCATTATCGAGACAATTTGTAAGTATGCCAGATACATCCATTGGTGGTACACCATATTACGAATTTATCCATGGTAAAAGAGATAATACATGCCGTCAAGACCCAAGATTGTGTAACCCAGACGCGAGAGGTGTTCAACTTGAGGCGTTTTCAGGACTTGATCCAAACGGAGATAAGAGAAGTGGTATGCACAGAGGCTCTGGATTAGGACCTTAATTTTAAACAATTTAATAATAAAGTAGTAGATACTCGATTTCCATAAACAAAATCTTTTGTAATAATAAATGGCGTATCAACTCCAACCAGGAATGAAAGTGGTTCAAGATCACGCGGTTCCAGCCGTTTGCGCGACCGAAGAAGTTTTTGTATATCCTCAGCCCAGTACCCTTAACTATGGGTCAGGTAGACCAAATACCATGTTATATGGTACATCTCCATATATGGCAGGTAAAGGTTCCCCAGCACAATTTATTGATACATCGGATCAACTCAGACCACAAAGTACATCTCGTTTCAACAAAGTTTTAGCGAAGACTTACGAAAGAAACTTTCACCCACTCCAAAATGTTGAGTGTAAGTTACCACTTAGAACACAATCCTATGAACCATCGAGTACCAGAGCTGAAATGCAAAATGGGTTGTTTCAGCAAAGATACCTCAATAAAAATCTCGCTAAGAAATAAGAATGGCTGATCCTATATCTATAATGGCTATAGCCGGCTTAGTTTATGCCGGTAGAAAATTAAGTCAACCAGACGAAAAATATACAGTAGAAGGTAATCCAATAGAGGAAGAAGAGGTAGTTTCTGATTTCTCTAACATGGAGGTTACTCAACAAACAGACTATTTAGGACCTTTATCACCATTAGTAGAACCATCGTATAATTCAAAACAAGAAATGGGGTCGTTTGGTCAAATTGCTCCACAACAACGATCTTCGGGGGGTGAAGTTTTGTCTATGAGAAATCGTATGTATGACGCGGGGAGAATGAATAATCTTTCACCAATTGAAAAACAACTTGTCGGACCAGGTTTGGGTGTTGGACCAGAAGTTCCCGCATTTGGGGGTAATCAACAATTGTTCCGTGTTAATCCAGAGAATGTTGGTGCGTACCGCTTAACGACTTTACCTGGTAGGTCGGGTCCAGCCTTTGATTCTAAGGGTGGTCGACGTGGTATTGTCGGTGAAGTTTCACATAATAGACCAGAAAAGACAGCCTTTTTACATGGTCGTCTTCCTCCAGTCGCAGGTAGAGCACAGGGTATGACTGGTAGAACACCAAGAGCAGAACATGAACGTACAAAGAGAACAACAAATAGATCAGAAACGGGTTCGAGAACTGACACATTAAATTTTGCATCTGCAAAGAGAACGGTTTCTGCACTTACACGTGCTCAAGAGCCAACACGAAACAAAGCCGATGGTTCTATCGAACAGTATCAGTACAACAATCAACCAGCCCCAGGTATTAGTAGCTTTGTTGGTGGATACTTGAATACCCCAGCGACTAAGATCGGTGAAAAGAGAACGTACGGTTCTACATACACAGCCGAAGAACTTACAAAATATGGTTTTAGACCAGACGATCGCCGTGGTAAACCAAATAGAGCTGCGGGTCCAGGACGAATGAACGTTCGTGCCGATGCACTTAACCAAGGGGGTATGGTTACGAGTGTTCGTTCCGATACAACGAGAATTGATGGTCGAGTAAATGCTGCAAATGGCGCTTGGACACAACAATATAGAAACAACGATTACCATAAATTCAATGCTTATAAGGGACACGAAAATCCAAATGCTACAAGTATGAGTTTGGATACAGCTAGAAGACAGCTTTCAAGTAACCCATTAGTTCATAGTCTTTCTTAAATAAATAAATAGAAATTGAGACATACACTCATTAAAATATTGTTCATATATTTTAATGAAGGTACATACCTTAGATATAGACAGTGGTGAACGAGACCCAGTTTTGTACCCAAACGTAGCTGATTATGTTGTACACCTAAAAAACCCGATTTACGATGTAAGTAAAATTTCACTTATATCAGCACGTATACATAATAGTCAGTTACTTATAAATGCTCATAACAATACGTTCACAATAAACAATACGTCGTCTAACTACGATATAACAATACCAAACGGAAACTATGATGGTGAAGATCTAGCTTCAAATGTTGTTGTAAATTCGGGTGGTAGGTTATCTGGATCTTCGTATGATAAAGATACAAATTCGATAACGTTTGAAGGTCCAAGTCAATTTAGTTTTGATTTCTATAACGGTACAAATGGGTATAAATCAGGTGTCAATGGTAAAACAACACCACATGATATATTAGGTGTAAGTGCTTCTAACGTATTCTCTACATCCATTTCTCCTTATAAATTTTATACTGGTAGCGCTAATTTACAAGGTCCAGATGCAATTATTGTTAAATTGAGTAGTGGTTCAGATGAATTTAACAAAACTGTATTTTCTGAAACACCCTTTTATACAGGACGTATACTTTTATGTGGGGATGTAATTAACTTTTCGGGCGTTGACGATACAGTTGAACACAATTTTGATTCTGGATCACAAAAAACGATATCAAGTTTACGTGTTCAGTTTTATTACAGTAGTAATAATCGGTTAATACCATATGAGTTTAGAGATGCGAATCATATACTTAAACTTGCGGTCACATGTTCTACTGATAAACTTGAGAATATTGCTAAAGTGGAACGAGACTTTTCTCTTCCACCACCTATGAGTATCCCCGAAATGGAGGATCCGCGTAGATGGGATGCGTTTATATCTATATTTATGGTAGTTGCAACCGGTTTATTTTTATTATTGGTTATGCGTAAGCCTAAACTTATCGAGTAACCGCGAAGATTGGTTGCGCTGGCTTTTGCACACGTGTAGAGACACGGGAGATACCGACGTAGACCAAGATAGACAAGAGCGTTGTGAACAAGGCAGTAAGAGTGTAGTTCATACCACCGTTCTTGTTAACCTTAACAACTTGGTTAACAGTCCACCTGACCAAGTCCATCCACGAGAGGGCGGCGGCAAAGGAGAAGCCGGCAACAACGGCGTTGAGGGATTGGGACTCGAGTTCACGAGCGACGAGCGTAACAGTTTCAGCAGCAGTAGACATTTTTATATATAGTATCCTGAGATTTTAATCGGGGAGTAAATCTTCTTCTATTAAAATTTTTTTATAGTGTTTTGGTTTCATATATCCTTTTAACATACCAACATTTATGCGTTCTATTCCTGAGTCAGATCCCGAATCTGTTTCTGTATCGGAATCACTTTCAGTATCAGAGCTATCATCGTCATCATATAATTTAAAATGTTTAGACGTTCCTTCATATCCTTCAGGTTCCGATGTGTTCATTACTATCTATAGCATTTTTTAACATTAATTCTGACGGATTTTTTGGTTCCCACGCATCCCAATTATCATACGCCATATTCATTTTGACAAACTTATATTCGCGTCCTGTGTACCGCGTAAAAGGAATTTCTTCATCTTCAAATTCAATGTCATCTTCTTCGTCTTCTTCATCAGAAGATTCTTCGTATATTTCCGGGAAATGTGTCCCCATTTTCTTACCAACTTCGTTCATGGCACAATATTTCATAGCGTATTCCAAATCTTCACCGAGTACCATATCTCTACCGGAAGCCTTGGCGTATTCAGCTGCGAGAACCATAGTTCTTTCGAGTACGGGTTGAATGATATTAATAGCAGAGTCCTGGACCTGCTCAATTAAGTTAGTGGTTGCGTCTTTTTCTTGTTGATTCATTATAAATTAAACAGTGTTTTAGCAATTCCGTTTTCTACACGGAGTATGTTATAACTTAGGCCTAAAACTCTAAGTTCTCTTTTAGCCAAGTTGTCTGGTAATATCTTGAGTTTTATATCTTGTTCTTTAATTAAACTAAAATTTCTTTGTCCTGTTGGATACCACCGTTCCGGTTCAAGTGCAAAACTATACGAATAATATCTTCTAAATAATTGTGTTCTTGAGTGGTGTATACCACTCTGTATTGCGCGTAAGTTTATGACATTACCTGTAACTTTATCTAAAATAACGGAATCGTCTAATTGTATTTCAAGGTTTTGTAAATGTTCATAATTTACGTATTCACCATTATACAATTGGTAATTTGAATCATAATCAAAATTTGTAACAAAATGACCACCTGTTAGCTTTCTTAATCTCTGTACTATGAAAAAAAGTTCCTTTATAGGATTTTTAAATTTAAGTTTATGTTTAACATCAACTATAGAATTTACATTTGAATCCTGTGGTATTATAGATTTACTCTCTTGTATCTGTGTGATTATATAATCTATTTTTTTACTTAATAACATCTGTTTTTCTTCTTCATCTAGAGAAACCATTTCAGTTGTTAATTTTAAACTTTTTATAAGTCCTTTTGTTTGTACGAAATCACCTAAATAAAAAATTGAATTACTATTTGCAGGGTCGGTTGCGTCATACCCCCAAACACAATCTTTTAGATCTCTAAGTTTTATAACAATTTCTATTTCCTGACCTGTTATGGCACAAAGTGGTACAGCGAGTTCGGGATTATTATAAAAATAAAACGGTATATCAACAAAATATTTAGTATCAGAAGTTGCTAAACCTAGATACCCTGCAATTTGAACTGAAGATACCTGAGTACCTGAAAATTCTAAAGGTGGTTTACCAATAAGTTTCTCTAAATTATGTTGTTTTGTTTGTGTAACGTAATTATCGGAATATATAGCTAAGAAATCACTTGGTATACGCTGAATAACCTGACCACCTATCATAATTTCAACATACTCAATCATGGCATGACCTATAGACTCGACGTATCCTATACCTTCGATACCACCTACTAAATTCTGTTGTATACTAGATAATTCAACTTTCATACTCACGGTTTTAAGAAGATCACCTTGATCTTGTGGTATGGTACACCGAATAGTGTTTCCAAATTCTACTTCACCTTGAACGTCTAAATCAACAAAGAATGGTGCAAAATTGGTATGTTTTTGAAAATTCTTTATGAAATATGTATACTCGGGGTCGTCTGTAAAAAAAGCGTCCTGTGGACCAGATGTTTCTAATTGAACACGACCAGCCATTACTAGTATAACTGACTAAAATTTTAAACCCCCGAGACCGCTGCTTACACGTAAAACGTTATAGTTTACAGCGTATACGTAAACTTTGTGTTGGAAACTGGCGTCTGGTGAATCAAGCTCAATATCTATCAAATTATGTGCTATTCTACTCATATTGACTTGACCAGTAGGGTAATACGTTTCTGGTTTCAAAGAAAAACTATAGACACCAAAGTTATTACCCGTAACTCCCGTATAATACTTTAATGGTTGTTCGTAACTGATCATTAAATTATCAGCGTCTATGATTACGTTATTGTTAAATTTCATAGTAACTTGTTTTATTGGTTCGTATTTGTATACATCATCACTTACAGCCAAAAAGAACATTTCCTTGACCGGGTTTTTAAAGTTAAGCATACCAGATTTTTTAGATTCACCCGGTTTAAATTTGAATTGAGACATTTGGAGTTGGGTTATAACGTATTCTATTGGACGCGTAAGTAGGAAATTCTTTTCATCTTCTGTAATGAAAAAGAAATCTGTCACGAGAGAAACCTTTTTAATAGAAGACAAAACACTCGACGGTGGGTCAGATACACCACCACCTGTTCTCGTATATGATAATGTGACGTCTGTGAGTTTTTTAAACTTTATACGTACTTCGACGAGTTGTTTTGTTAAAGCACATACGGGTATAGCTAAACTCGGGTTTCTAAAGAAATAAAAGGGTAATAATACACTATAATCCCAATCATACGTCACGTCTATATAATTACCGTGTCCCGTTAAGAAGTAGAGTGTTTGATCAATATCATCTTTATTACTGTGTATTTGGTCATACATGTAAATATAATCACCCGTTATTCTCTCTATGGTTTGACCACCAATAATGAGATCAGCATGGTCTATTAATTGTGCACCTATAGATTCGCGGTACCGAAGCGTTTTGATGTTTATTTGACCACCCATACCATTGTGTGCAGCACAGTAATAGTATAAAGTTGATGGTGCACCCACTGGTACGACAAATGTAACAGTAGCTGTACTTGGATTCGTAACACCAGTTGTGTAATCGGAATAACTGGGTGAAGCCGTTGTGGAAAACCTAAACGGGTGTGATGGATGACTCGCATTGTTGAAGGTATATGTCGTACCTTCGTATAAAGTCAATGTTGCCTGTTCATCACCGTCTATAAAATATTTACCACCGGTAGCAGTCACTGTAAATGATTTATCAGGTGTTGTTGGTTTAGGTAAAGTAAATTTAAGCATTGTACTTCGAATAAGATCGCCTTTGTTTTTTGGGATACGACATTCTACCGATACATCATAATCAATATCACCATCAAAAGGTGTTTCAATAGATTCAATTGAAAATTTAGTATGTCTTCTAAAATTCATCAAGAAATATGAAAACTCGGGTTCCCCAGTAAGCCATTGGTCCTGGATACCCGTGATAGCAAGGTTTAATCGACCAGCCATTCTTACTTTACGTGAGTAAAATTTTATGAAATAAAACGACACGATATTATAGATGAATCTTCAATTGAGAAAATTCAAACCTGAAAAAATGGCAGACGATAAAGTCTGTGTTTTTATAGGTAAACGTAATACGGGTAAATCAACCCTTGTTACTGATATTCTGTACCATAAAAAACATTTACCAGCGGGTATAGTTTTATCAGCAACAGAAGAAGGTAATCATTATTATCAACAGTATATACCAGATTTATTCATATACGGTGATTACGATAGAGAAGCTATTGAACGTGTAATGGATAGACAAAAAAGATTAGTTGGTGCGGGTAAAAAAAATTGTGGGGCCTTTCTTCTTTTAGATGACTGTATGTATGATTCTAAGTTTATGAAAGATACGTGTATTCGTCAATGCTTTATGAATGGACGACATTGGAAGATATTTTTCATGTTAACCATGCAGTACTGTATGGATCTACCACCTGCACTCAGGGCAAATATAGATTACATTTTCATTTTACGTGAAAATATTATTCAAAATAGGGAAAAATTGTTTAAAAACTTTTTTGGTATCTTTCCATCTTTTGAGATGTTTAATAAAGTTATGGATTCATGTACGGAAAATTACGAATGTTTGGTATTGGATAATACGTCTAAAAGTAATAAAATAGAAGATTGTGTATTTTGGTATAAAGCAACACTTCGTAAAAACTTCAGAGTCGGTGCACCAGAGTACTGGCAAACACATAAAAAGATGTTTAACCCAAAACATGGAAACATGAAAATGGGAGACCCAAAATCAGTTAAAAGGAATACACCCTTTAAAGTTACGAAAAGAAAATGATAAGATCAATTGCTAAACGAATGTATACAACTTTAAACCTATCCACAACTAAAAATATGACTGTGGTGTATCCAGCTTATAATGAATTTAAACCAGATGATAGTGACGATGGGTATAGAATATTAATTGATGTATGTCATTATACAAAAACTGTTTATATAGATAACGATATGTGTGATTACGATAAATTAAATGATTTACCCAGTGGGATCCTCTAGAGTCGACCTGCA
>JGI24920J38491_100485_pt1 | contig 35071 bp, 28 predicted proteins | sample LinPFosmplate8_FD_38491 | JGI IMG/M metagenome (IMG submission 38491)
GAGCTCGGTACCCGGGGATCCCACTTTTAGTGGTGATTTGAGTAGTGAGAATGGGATTAATACTATATCTGATCAAATTTACTCTAAAAATTCAGAATTACATATATTAATTAATAATGCGGGTAGAACATGGGGTTCAAATCTTAGTAGTTTTCCTTATGATGCTTGGGCAAAAGTTCTCAACCTAAATGTATCTGCTATTTTTTATTTAACTCAGAAACTAGTCCCCCTGTTAACGGCCTCGTCAAAGTCAGCTTTCCCATCGCGTGTTGTGAATATAGGTAGTGTTATGGGAGAAGTTCCAATGGGTGATGGTGCTTATTCATATTCAGCCTCGAAGTCTGCTGTTCACCATATCACTAGAATTTTAGCCAAAGAGCTGGCTGAAAGAAATATAACGGTGAACGCTCTGTCTCCTGGTCCATTTCAATCCAATATGACTGATTTTGCGATAGGAGACTCAAAAGGCACAACTCGTGTTTCAAAAAGAGTTCCACTAAATCGTATAGGGCAAACTGACGACATTGCTGCAGCTATTCAATTTTTATGTGGAAAAGGCGGGTCGTATGTCACTGGTGCTATATTACCAATATCTGGTGGGATAAATGTTTCAACTGGACCAAGTATATTTGGTGAGGACTGATGTGCTGAGCTTTGAAGATCTTAACAAACAATTGGGTTTAGAAGTAGGTGTTTCGAGATGGTTTACCATTGACCAAGAAAGAATAGATAAATTTGCTGATTTAACAGAAGATTGGCAATACATACATACAGATCCAATTGCTGCTAAAAATTCATCTTTTAATGGAACTATAGCACATGGGTTTTTAACAGTTTCACTTCTTTCTGCTATGTATTACGACGCAATCCCTGTGATAGAAGGATCTGAATTAGGAGTAAATTATGGCTTTGATAAGCTAAGGTTTTTATCACCAGTAAAAGTTGGATCAAAGGTTCGAGGGCACTTTGAGCTTGCTGATATTCGAGAAGGTAGGCCTTTTGAAATTTCGACGACATGGCGTGTTGAGGTTGAGATAGAGGGCTTTGATAAGCCAGCTTTGGTTGCTCACTGGATTGGGAGGCAATATTTGTCAAAAGGTCTTAGTCAAGATGGCTAAAAAAAAGTTAGATTTCAAAGCTGCATCAGAATGGGCTGAAACTAATATTAAAAATTTTTATAGACCCGCAAAGTATACAAAGTTTAATTCTGGTCAGTCCAACCCAACTTATTTAATCGAAACCCCCAAGAAAAAATATGTTCTTCGAAAAAAACCAGAGGGAATTTTATTAAAGTCGGCACATGCGGTGGATAGGGAGTATAGAGTTCAGTTAGCCTTGCAAAATAGCCAGGTTCCAGTTCCAAGAATGCTTGCTTTCTGTGCTGATGCTAGTGTTTTAGGCACAGATTTCTATATTATGGAGTACATACAGGGTATTTGTTTTGAGGATCCACGTTTAGATGTCATCGCTGAGCATCGCCGTTATTCAATCTTTGAAGAAATGAGCAATATCTTAGCGGAGATACACAAAGTTGATTTATTAAAAGTTGGTCTTTCCGACTACGGTCCAGGTGGTGACTATTTCACTAGACAAATTACTCGATGGACGAAACAATATCGATCTTCTGAAACAGATCAAATTAAAAGTATGAACCAACTTATCCTATGGTTGGAAGAAAATACTCCGGTCGATGATGGAAAACGATGTTTAGTTCATGGAGATTTCCGATTAGATAATTTATTTTTTGACGCCAAAAAAAATAAGTGTGTGGCGGTATTAGATTGGGAGCTTTCAACTATTGGGCATCCTTTTGCAGATCTAGCTAGCGTACTTATGCAGTGGTCAATGCCAACTGGCTTAGAGGGGCGCGGTTTGCAAAACGTAGACAGAAAAGAATTTGGTCTTATGGAAGACAAAGAATTTATTGAGTCTTACTGTAAAAGAGCGGGTTTGAACGGTATTTATAATTTTGAATTTTATATGGCATTCGCTTTTTTCCGAATGGCGGCTATTCTTCAAGGAGTTAAGAAAAGAGGGCTTGAAGGTAATGCATCTAATCCAGAAAAAGCCATGAAACTTGGAAAATTAGTCAAATTATTTTCTAAAAAAGGGATTGCTGTTTTACAAAAGAAATAATGGTATTTGGGTTAATCTATCCAACCATTTAAATTTTTATCAATCAAAGACGAAAGCGCATCAATGTGAGCAGTGCTGTCATTTAGACAGGGTATATATGTAAATTCTTCTCCCCCAGCTTCCTCAAAACTTTCTTTGATTTCTTCATTTATTTCTTCCAAAGTCTCAATACAGTCAGAAGAAAAAGCTGGTGCTATAACGGCTATAGACTTTTTCTTTTCTTCTTCAACAAGTCTTGCAACTTCTTCAACTGTGTAAGGTTTCAACCATTCCGCTGGTCCAAATTTAGATTGAAAGGTGGTAATAATATCTGTTTCTTCCCATCCCAGACGTTCCCTTAATAACCTAGTAGTTTTCTGGCACTGGCAATGATACGGGTCACCTTGCATTAGGTATCTTTTTGGCACGCCATGATAGCTACAAACAAGAATTTCCGGTCTAGTTTTTTTTGCAGCATAAGCTTCTTCTACAGACTGTGCTAAGGCTTCAATATACTGAGGTTGTTCAAAATAAGGCTCTACAACGCGAACAACTGGTTGCCATCTCTCCTGCATTAACGCTCTAAAAAATTGGTCATTTGCTGATGCTGATGTAGCTCCAGCATAATGAGGATAAAGAGGGAAAAATAAAATTTTTGTACACCCCTCTTGAACCATTTCTCTTACTTTGGATTGTGTTGAAGGATTCCCGTAACGCATACAAAAATCAACTTTGATTTTCTCCCCATATTTCTTTTCCATTATTTTTTTTATTTTCAAGGTCTGATTTCTTGTTATAGTCAACAACGGACTTTCATTTTCCTCGGTGTTCCAAATAGATTTATAGGCTGCGCCAGATCTAGAGGGGCGAATTGATAATATTACCAATTGCAACAATGGCTGCCATAACCACGGGGAATAATCGATAACACGTCTGTCTGACAAAAACTCTGATAAATATCGTCTCATTGACCAATAGTCATAGTGATCGGGAGTGCCCAAATTAGCCAGTAGAATACCTATTCGCTTTTTTGGAATTTTTGGATGATCCCTTCTAGCATGTTTGGGGATTGTTAATGATGCTTTTTCATTAAACATTATTTATTTTCTCTTATCTTATCAGTATGCTGTTGAGGTAAGTCATTGTGCTGAATGGTCAATCTTTCAGTTTTCCTTCTTTTACTTTTAGTGCATCAGCAAGTCTTGTTGTTGCTGAGCCACGTTTCAAGGGTTTTGGTGTGTCTTGTGATGGTATCCAGCCAGTTATGGTAATAAACTCAAAAGTTGCTTTTACACTATTATTTTGTGAATTCTGGTTTTTGATATATTTATCAGATGCTAAAGAAAAGAGTCTCCGATGTGAAAATTTTTTTGACCGATGTATTTGCACATTTGTTTCACCCATTTTGCGAAGGTCATATAGAAGATCTAAAGGTTTCTTATAATTGATTTCATTAACTATAATGTCTGCGACAGGTAATGCAAAACCTGCACGCATTAGAAAGGAACCAGCATCACGAATATCTATCATTGGGAGGATTCTAGGTGAAATACCACCAGTTAACTCAATTTCTGCTGAAACAATAGATTCTCTAAGTTCATTCAGTGTTTGACCACCTAAGAAAATACCAAGAAGTAAGCCACCTTTTTCCATAGCTGATCTGCACTGGATTAATTGACCAATAGGATCATTAGAATGGTGCAATGACATACCGTGGATTACTAAATCATACCCCTTTCGTGGAAACTTTAATATTTCATCATCATCAATAAAATCAGCACCACGGAAAGCTTCCTGCCAATAATAAGGATTACCACAAACGATTAAAATTTTTTCAAAATGCTTTTTTATGAATTTTAACCTATCGTTTATCTCCCGGACAGCTACTTTTTGCAGGAAATTATCTTCCTTATCTGATCTTACCCTTCTTTTTTCTAGGGCTGATCTATCAATAATTTCTTCACTCTTTTTCATATATTCGGGATAAAGAGATTCTTTAAACTATTCAAAGTATAATTTTCTTTTTTAGAACAAGCATGACCACAATTGTTTTATATTAATTTATGGCTTATTTATTGATCATATAAATTAATAAGATTAGAAAAATTATTGTGCGATGCAAATTGATATCTATACTTCACCCCTCTGTGGCTTTTGTACGATTGCAAAAAATTTGTTGATCAAAAAGGGTTTAGACTTTAACGAGTACGATGTGCTGAAAAATCCATCTCTAAAGCCTATTATGATTGATCGAGCAAACGGATCCACAACAGTACCTCAAATTTTTATCAATAAGCAGCATATTGGTGGGTGTGAGCAATTATTTGGATTAGACCAAAATGGAAAGCTAGACGAAATACTGAGTAAAAAATGAATATTAAATCATATCAATTACCCCTTTAGGCTCGAATAAATGAATGATGATAACAGCACACTTGCCATTTCTTTGTTCAGTGAAATTCTGACTGTTGATCAATTATTAAGATTACAACTTGCTAAAGTATTACCCAAAGGAATGGAGCTTTCACACTTCTCTGTGCTAAATCATTTGGCTTACATTAATGTTGAAAGAACACCAGCCCAACTTGCAAAAAGCTTTCATGTCACCAGGGGTGCTATGACCAATACCCTAAGACGTCTGGAAGTTTCTGGGTATGTACACATTCGCCCGGATTGGGATGATGCCCGAAAGAAAAAGGTAGCTATTAGCCAATCTGGTAGAATGGCGCGCAATAATGCTATCTCTGCAGTTGCGCCTGTTTTAAATGAAGTTGTGTCTGACTTAGGAAAAGACCATCTGAAGCAAACATTACCAATTTTGCGAGGACTGAGAGTAAAATTGGAGCAGTAACTTTTTATTTTGCTTGTTTTAATTGCTGTTCTATATTTTTTCTATTATTTGCTTTTTAAATAGCAAAGCTTTGTTGAGGACTTTATGTATCGCGTTTGGAATTTTTTAACTAACTACTCTCTTCTTTTGATTTTTGGTGCTGTAATTGCTTTAATATGGGCAAATACAAATCCTCATAGTTATCACCACCTGGTAGAGTACCCGTTATGGTTCAATGATTGGCTTGGACCTAACTATAAGTACTGGGCTAAGGCCTACGGAGATGGGTACGATACTTTTGCATCAGGTGGAGCGACAAACGTCTTAAGTTTTCATTATTTAGTGAATGATATTGGTATGGCTTTCTTTTTTGCCATAGCAGCAAAAGAGGTTTGGGAAGCGATTATTTTAAAAAACGGTAGCCTTCGTGGGAAGAAGGCTGCCACGCCATTAGTCGCAACTGCCGGCGGAATGTTTGGTCCAATTGCAGTCTACTTGGGTCTGGCTGCCTTCTTGGGTTCTGATACTTATAATGCTGTTCAAAATGGTTGGGCTATACCCACAGCTACCGATATAGCATTCAGTTATTTAGTCGGACGTATAGTCTTTGGCGCTGGACATCCTGCTGTAAGATTTTTGCTTCTTTTAGCTATTGCTGATGACGCAGCTGGTCTAATTATTCTGGCAATCTTTTACCCATCGGGTGAACTAGCACCAGAATGGCTTTTAGTCTCATTTGCGGCAGCTTTTCTAACATATATTGCTTTCAACTGGCTTCCCCACCGAATGGATGACGGCAAGCAAGAACGTCCATATACAACTTTGGTTCGTAAATATTTAACTTTTTGGCCTTATTTGTTGGGTGGCTGCATAAGTTGGTATGGCTTTATGAAAGCCGGTTTGCATCCAGCATTGGGCTTATTACCTATCGTACCTGTCATTCCGCATGCTGATCGAGCCTTTGGGTTTTTTGACGCGGCTGAGGAACATGCGCATGACCTTCTAAACATGATAGAGCATGCTCTGAAGCATCCCGTCGAAATAGTTTTGTTTTTCTTTGGTTTATTGAATGCCGGTGTAGAGTTTTCGTCAATAGGTGATGCAACTTGGTTAGTTTTGGCTGGTTTAATAATCGGAAAACCTGTTGGCATTTTTCTGTTTGGGTGGCTGGCAGCGTCGCCAATGCGTTTGGGAATGCCAGAAGGAATGCGCTTAATTGATTTGGTCGTTATAGGCTTTGTGTCAGCAATTGGCTTTACGGTTTCACTGTTTGTTGCAACTGTTGCTTTCGATGCTGGCCCTGTTCAGGATGCTGCAAAGATGGGTGCTCTGTTTAGTTTTGCTGCTGCTATTCTTTCAATAGCGGCAGGAAAAGTATTCAAAGTTGAAAAGAAAAATAGTTAAATTTAGGGTAATGTTTTTTCCAATTTATATGCAAAGATTGTAAATCTTTTAAAATTTAAACATAGCGTCCGTGACAGTGTTTGAACTTTTTACCTGATCCACAAGGGCACTTTTCATTTCGCCCAGTGTTTTGCCAATTCGTTGGCATTTCCTTTTCAGGAATACGATTTATGGGCAACCCATTAGTTTTAGGTTGTTCAATTTTTTGATTTTGCCCCTGTTTGGATGCCATCTGCTCAACAATGGCTTTCTGCTCTTCCTCTGTTAATGGTCGAACTTTCCCCATATGTTTTGTTACATCTAAACGTAATGAGCCCAGTAAACTTTCAAAAAGTTGGAATGCTTCATTTTTGTACTCATTTAATGGATCTCTTTGCGCGTAACCGCGAAAACTAACAACGCTTCTAAGATGTTCTAGTTTAAGTAGATGCTCCCGCCATTTTTGATCAATTGTTTGAAGTAAAATCTGTTTGCAGATTTTGCTCATATTTTCAGCGCCAAACGATTTATTTTTTTCATCCATAAATTCGTCTAATGCGTTACTTATACGATCTCTAATAACTTCATTATCAACACCATCTTCGTCAGCCCACTCGACAATTGGCAGGTTCATATTAAAAATCTCGTTTACGTAGTTTTTCAGATCTTCAGTTTCCCACTGCTCAGCATACGCTTTGGCGGGCATATATAGCTCCACAGCGTCATCCAAGACTTCTTCCCGCATATCCTCAATTATCTCATTAATTTCGGTTGATCTTAAAATCTCAAGGCGTTGCTCAAAAATTGCTTTTCTTTGATCATTCATTACGTCATCAAATTTAAGCAATTGTTTCCTAATGTCGAAATTACGTCCTTCAACTTTAGCTTGAGCTCTTTCCAAGGATTTATTAACCCAGGGGTGAACGATTGCTTCACCTTCTTCCATACCCAGTGTCGAAAGTACTTTATCCAAACGCTCAGATCCAAAAATTCGCATTAAGTCATCTTCAAGACTTAGAAAAAACGAAGAACGACCGGCATCGCCCTGACGGCCGGACCGGCCACGAAGCTGGTTGTCAATCCTACGGCTTTCGTGCCGCTCAGTTGCAAGCACAAATAAACCACCCGCGCCTAAAACCTTTTCTTTTTCCCCGGAATGAGCAGCTTCAATCTCAGTTCGTAATTTTTCAGGATCTTCGTTTGGATGTTTTGCTAAAGATTCAATTACTTTCATTTCTACATTGCCACCGAGTTGGATATCCGTTCCTCGCCCAGCCATGTTTGTCGCTATTGTTACGGCTCCAAGCTTACCAGCATCACCAACAATTTGAGCCTCTTGTTCGTGTTGTCTTGCGTTTAAAACGTTGTGTTTTACTTTTTCTTTTTTAAGCATATCCGACAGAAGTTCGGATTTCTCTATAGAGGTCGTTCCAACTAACACGGGCTGGCCTTTAGTATTTGCCTCCTTAATCTCTTCTATAACAGCCGCATATTTCTCAGTCTTGGTTCGATAAACTTTATCGTCTTCATCTATTCGGGTTATAGGTCGGTTGGTTGGAACTTCTATTACTCCTAGATTATAGATTTCTTTAAATTCCTCTGCCTCAGTTACTGCCGTTCCAGTCATGCCTGATAATTTGTCGTATAGGCGGAAATAATTTTGAAATGTTACGCTGGCCAAGGTTACGTTTTCAGATTGTATTGAACAGTTTTCTTTCGCTTCTATCGCTTGATGAAGCCCCTCAGAAAGGCGACGTCCCGGCATCATACGCCCAGTAAACTCATCGATTAATACTACTTCGTCATTACGGACTATGTAATCTTTATCTTTTGTGAATAATTTATGTGCCCTTAGACCTTGATTAACATGATGAACAATAGTCGTGCTTTCTGGATCATACAGAGACTGCCCATTCGGTAATATTCCTTCTGAAAGCAGTATCTCTTCTAAATAATCATTGCCCTCATCGGTAAAGGTTACGGCTCTTGTTTTTTCGTCAATTGTGAAGTGAATATCTTCCAAAGAAGGTATTAATTTATCAATAGTTTGATACAATTCACTTCGATCTTCTGCAGGTCCAGAAATTATAAGTGGAGTTCTTGCTTCATCAATTAAAATACTGTCAACTTCGTCAACTATCGCAAAATAATGATATTTTTGATTCATCTGGTCGATTTCACTTTTCATGTTATCTCTTAGATAATCAAAGCCTAACTCATTATTTGTTGCGTAAGTTATATCGCATTTATAGGCGGATAATTTTTCTTCATCTGTTTGCTCCGGGTGGACGACACCGGTTGTCATACCTATTGACCCATATACTTTTGACATCCAATCTGCATCGCGCTTCGCTAAATAATCATTTACCGTAACAATGTGAACGCTCTTGCCTGCTAATGCATTCAGATAGGCAGGAAAGGTTGCTACAAGGGTTTTGCCTTCCCCAGTTTTCATTTCTGAAATATTACCTTGATGCAGAAAAATTCCACCCATTAATTGAGTATCAAATGCTCGTAGTCCAAGTGAGCGCTTTGCTGCTTCACGACAGTTAGCAAAAGCTTCAGGTAATAGAGAGTCTAGCGCCTCTCCATTTGTATAACGTTCTTTTAACTCGTCAGTTTTTTTTATTAATGCCTCATCAGAAAGTTTCTCAAAATGAGCCTCAAGCGAGTTGATTTTGTCAACAATTGGCTGGATACTTTTGATCTTTCGATCATTTGATGAACCAAAAGCGGCTCTTGCAAGTTTTCCAAATCCCAGCATTTTTTCTCCAATTATTTAACTTGCAAAAACCCGCTTTTATAGCCTTGCTTGATATTAAAACTCAAACTAGGAATTAGGTCAGTATTTCGCGTTACTAGTAAGCGATTTAAGGGCCTCGCATAGTAGTGTCAACGTTAGCAAAAAAAACATAATTAACTTATAGGTAAATTTATAACAAAATTAACACCTAAAATTCAAAAATCCTTTTGTTGGAGTGATAAATGGCCAAAATAGTAAAAGTTTCACCATTAGCCCCGTCTAGATTTCCAGATATTCCTACCATAAAAGGAGTAAATTTTTCGTTTGCGTCAGCTGGGATAAAATATCAGGGCCGAAACGATGTAATGTTGGCAATTTTAGATCCGGGAACAGAAATTGCTGGTGTTTTCACATCTTCTTCTACTAGATCTTTTGCAGTTATAGATTGTGAAGAAAAAATCCATCTCAAAGATAGCTCTTTAGGAGCAGCCATAGTTGTAAATTCAGGCAACGCAAACGCTTTCACCGGATCTAAAGGAAAGATTTCTGTAGAAGCAATTACTTCAACAGTATCAGAAGTTTTAAATATACCTCTGTCCAGGGTCTTTTCTTCATCGACTGGTGTTATTGGCGAGGAGTTACCTCACAATTTAATCATTGATGCATTGAACAAAATGGTGGCTGATAAAACTGAGCACAGTATTCTTGAAGCTGCAAAAACAATTATGACTACGGACACGTACCCCAAAGGCTCTGTTAGAAAAATTTTAACTGAAGAAGGCGAAATAACAATTGTAGGGATCGCCAAAGGTTCAGGGATGATTGCCCCAAACATGGCCACGATGCTAGTATACTTATTTACAGATGCATCTGTTAAAAAGGAGGTTTTACAGTCCTACCTATCCGAAATAAATGAAAAAACTTTTAATTCAATTTCAGTTGATGGTGACACATCAACGTCTGATACTGTTTTGATGGCAGCTACGGGACAATCAGGCATTAGAATAGAAAAGAACGACAAAATTTTTTCACAAGGTTTGACTTCCCTTATGACTGATCTTGCTCATCAGGTGGTTAAGGATGGAGAAGGAGCATCCAAGTTTGTCGAAATCAATATTTTAAATGCAAAAAATTACTCTGACGCAAAAACCCATGCGAAGTCTATCGCTAACTCTCCGTTGGTAAAGACTGCCATAGCGGGTGAGGACCCTAACTGGGGAAGAATTGTTATGGCAATAGGTAAATCTGGTGCTCAGGCTGAAAGGGATAAAATAAAAATATTTTTTGGTGACATACTGGTAGCAGAAAACGGCTGGGTAGCCCCTAATTATTCGGAAGACATTGGTGCGCAGTATATGAAGAACACTGCAATAAAAATCTCTGTGGATTTAGGCCTGGGGGTAGCAAATACTACTTTTTGGACCTGCGATTTTACGAGTGATTATATAAGTATCAACGCGGATTATCGTTCATGAAAATAGTCTTAGTTTCAGCAGTCGCTCTGATAGATAAAGATGGAAGGATTCTAATAGCAAAGCGCCCTGATGGAAAGTCGATGGCTGGTTTGTGGGAGTTTCCTGGCGGCAAAGTTGAATTTGGGGAAACACCAGAACAAGCTCTGGTGCGAGAGCTATCGGAAGAATTAGGTATTAAGACTTGGAATAGTTGCCTGGCTCCATTGACATTTGCAAGCCATGCATATGAGGAATTTCACTTATTAATGCCGTTGTTTGTGTGTCGAAAGTGGGAAGGAGTTGTGCTGCCAAAAGAAAAACAAGAATTGAAATGGGTTTATTCCAAAGAACTAAAAAATTACGAGATGCCCCCGGCTGATATCCCATTAATACCAATTCTTAGAGATTGGGTCTAAATTTTCTGATTTATTAAAGGTATAAGGATCAATCCAGCTTTCGAGCAATTTCTTCGCGCTCAAAAATTTCTATGACATCATCAGCACGGATATCTTCATAATTTTCAAAAGCCATTCCACATTCTTGTCCCGATTGAACTTCGGGCACTTCATCTTTAAACCTTTTCAAAGTTTTCAATGTACCTTCGTGGATTACAATATCGTCACGAAGTAAACGGACCCCAGCACTTCTTCTGGCTACTCCTTCCGTAACTAGGCACCCAGCAATTTTTCCGACCCCCGATACTTTGAATACTTCTTTGATTTTAGCGTAACCGATAAAATTCTCGCGAATCTCTGCTGAAAGAAGACCAGATGCTGCAGCTTTTACGTCATCAACTAAATCATAAATTATCGAGTAGTAACGGATTTCAACACCTTTTTGATTTGCAGAATTTCTTGCAGAAGCATTAGCTCTGACATTGAATCCCATAACAGGTGCACCTGATGCTTCAGCCAATCCGACATCTGTATCCGTTATAGCTCCTACACCATAATGTAATACTCGCACTCTAACTTCGTCGTTACCTATTTTTTCCATAGCTTGGACAATAGCCTCTGCTGAACCCTGAACGTCAGCCTTTACAAGAATGGGCATTTCTGTGACGCTTTCATCCTCTTTTGCTTTGGCCATCAATTGTTCAAGGGAAGTCCCAGCACCAGCTGCCGCGCGTTTTTCTTTGGCAGCATTTTTGCGGTATTCAGCAATTTCTCTAGCCTGTGCTTCTGTTTCAACTACATTTAGCACGTCCCCTGCTTCAGGTGTTCCGTTCAAACCAAGAACCTCAACCGGCACCGATGGCCCAGCTTCTTGAATTCTTTCACTTTTGTCATTGATAAGTGCGCGGACTTTTCCCCATTGCTCTCCCACAACAAAAATATTTCCTTGCTTTAGTGTTCCATTTTGAACCAGAACAGTAGCCACTGGGCCACGTCCTACGTCTAACTGTGCTTCAATAACTGCTCCATGGGCTGCTCTTTTATTATTTGCCTTAAGCTCTAAAATTTCAGATTGTAAAGCAATTGCATCTAATAATTCATCAATTCCTTTTCCTGTTACCGCAGAAACCTCTACATCCTGCACTTCGCCAGACATAGCTTCGACGATTACCTCGTGTTGTAATAACTCGGTACGGACTTTGTCTGGGTTCGCTTCTGGTCTGTCACACTTATTGATTGCAACAATCATTGGTACTTGAGCGGCTTTGGCGTGGTTTATCGCTTCCACCGTTTGAGGCATAACGCTGTCGTCTGCGGCGACAACCAAAACTACAATATCAGTTACTTGAGCACCTCTTGAGCGCATTGAAGTGAAGGCTGCGTGCCCTGGTGTATCTAAAAATGAAAGAACAGTACCATCTTTAGTCTTTACTTGATAAGCACCGATATGCTGAGTTATACCGCCAGCTTCACCAGAAACAACTTTGGCATTTCTTATTGAGTCCAAAAGGGAAGTTTTACCGTGATCAACGTGCCCCATAATTGTAATTACAGGTGGTCGAGGTTTAAGATCTTCAGGGTTATCTTTAATTTCAGTTATTGCATCTTCAACATCAGCAGCAGAGACCCTTACAATTTTATGCCCAAACTCCTCAATTATTAGTTCAGCAGTATCCGCATCTATAACCTGGTTTTGGGTTACCATCATTCCCATTTTCATCAATGATTTTACAACTTCTGCAGATCTTTCTGCCATTCGGTTTGCAAGCTCGGAAACAATAATTGCTTCAGGAACCTGTACGTCCCTAACAATTTTTTCTCTTTCCAGAGGTTGGCCAATTGCTTTTTGTCTGGCTCGTTCTTGCTTACGCTTCATCGCCGCCATAGACTTTTGATGACTTCGCTCTCCGCCGTCAAGGGCTTGGCTTAAGGTTAACTTGCCAGAACGCCTTCCTTCATCACCGCGTCCACGTCCGGACGATCTGTCATCACTCTCTCGATCTTTTTTTCTTGAGTTTGGTGATGATGGGCGAGTACTTTTTGAGTCACTAAACTCTTTGCGTTGTGGCGCATCTGGTTTAGTTACAGTTTTTGCTTCCACCGCAGCTCTTTTAGCCTGCTCTTCTGCCTGCTTTTTAGTTGCTTCCGCCTGGGCTTCTTTTTCACTCTTAATATCTTCAGCTTTTTTTAACTCTCGTTGTCTGTTTTCTTGTTCAAGACGTCTTTGCTCTCGTTCTTTCTCGCGCTCTTTCGCGCTGGCTTCACGCTGTGCAACCTCGTCAGCCTCCCTTGCTTTAGCCGCTTTGAGTGCCTTTAATCTGCGCTCCATTTCTGTATCTGAGACCCCTGATGCGAGGCCTTTGGCCCGGTCTAAGTTTGATGATTGAATGCCAGTTGTTGTTGTCCCTGCTTTTGGCACAACTACTCTTTTTCTCTTTGTTTCTACGACAACGTTTTTAGAGCGCCCATGACTAAAGCTCTGTTTCACGTTGCTAGCCCTTGGCCCACTTCGGACACCTAAGGTTTTTTTTCCATCATTATCGCTCATTTAGACTTTTCATCCTTTCGAAAAGAATTTTGATCTTTTACGATGCGCAATCCTTTTAGGCGCTGAGCATCTTCTACTATACGTTGAGTTAAACCACCAGATGCTAGTGCACAGTGAGTGATATTTTCTCGTCCAAAGGCTTTTCCAAGTTCTTTTGAGTTGAGCCAGCCAATATAACTTCCGCCATCAGGCGTTCTTAATCTTGATTTTTCTCTACCAGAGCCATCGCTAGACTGAATTAAAACTTTCGCAATATCTTTTTTAAGCCAGTCTTTTACTTTTTCGTATCCACAAATACATTGTCCGGATTTCCGCGATAAACCAATTAGTTTCGTAATGCGACCTGCTATTAAATTTTCAACTTGTGTTGCTAAATTTTTTACACATGTGGCGTTTTGGTTTGCAGCTCTAGCAAATAGTTGGCTTTCTTCCGCTTTAACAATTGCAGAGCGTTTAGCCTTCACCCACATACCTCTGCCCGGTAATTTATTTTCAAGATCAGGATATATTACGTTGTTAGGGCCTAAAACAAAGCGCACCAATTCACTTTTTGACAGCACCTTGCCCGTGGCAATGCACTTTCGTTCCGAAACCTTAAATTTTTCTAAAGAAGAAGTCATAAAACAGGTTACTCTTCAATTTCCTCATTGTTAGGTGCGAGATCGTCAGGATTGACCCACCCCAGCATAACACGCGCTGTCATTACTAGATCTTGAGCTTCTTCCAAACTTACATCAAACTTCTCAAGTAATCCGTCGTCTTTTACTCTTTCACCATCAACAGTGGTCCAACCCCCAGCCAGCTCCCAGTCTGCACAGGTAGCGAATTCATCCAGGGTCTTTATTCCATCTTCTGCTAATGCCTCCAGCATCTGAGGTGACAAACCTTCAAAATTAACAAGACTGTCTTCGACTCCAAGTTCTTTAGCGCGTTGAAGAGCTTTATTTGCTTGCTCCTCAAGAAATTCTTTTGCACGTGTTTGAAGTTCTTTCGCCGTATCTTCATCAACACCATCAATGACGAGTAATTCGTCTATTTCTACGTATGCGACCTCTTCCATATTTGCAAAACCTTCAGAAACTAACAACTGGGCAAAAAACTCATCCACATCTAAAGTCTCAATAAATAGTTGAGTTCGCTCTTCAAATTCTTTCTGCCTTCGGGCACTTTCTTCCGCTTCAGTCATTATGTCTATATCAAGGTTCGTTAGTTGACTTGCTAAACGAACGTTTTGCCCTCGCCGGCCTATTGCTAAAGAAAGCTGTTCTTCCGGAACCACAACTTCGATTTTCCCTGCTTCTTCATCCAACACTACCTTACTTACTTCAGCTGGCTGCAGTGCGTTTACTAAAAATGTTGGCTGATCTTCATTCCAAGGAATAATATCAATTTTCTCTCCTTGAAGTTCATTTACAACAGCCTGAACTCTACTACCCCGCATCCCAACACATGCCCCAACGGGATCAATTGTTGTATCAGTCGTAAAAACTGCTATTTTTGCACGCGATCCTGGATCGCGAGCGACAGATTTAATTTCGATAATACCCTCATAAATTTCGGGCACTTCCATTTTGAACAATTCGGACATGAACATCGGATCTGTTCTCGACAAAAATATTTGAGGTCCTCTTGTTTCTCTTCTCACGTCTTTTATGTAGCAGCGAATTCGGTCATTTGGGCGATAGCTTTCTCGTCCAATTTTTTCAGTACGACGCAAAATAGCCTCACCGCGACCCACATCTACGACTACATTTCCGTACTCTTCTCGCTTAACAACACCATTAATTATAGTTCCAGCACGATCTTGAAATTCTTCATATTGACGATCTCGCTCTGCCTCACGGACCTTTTGTAAGATAACTTGTTTGGCTGATTGAGCAGCGATTCTTCCCATATCAACAGGGGGGATTTCTTCAATGTATTGCTGTCCAACTTCTGGGCTTTCCATATATTGCTTTGCCTGCTCAATAGTCATCTCAGCCTGATAGTTTTCCGCTTCCTCTTCAGTTACTATTGTACGAACACGCGTAAAAGTTGCACGGCCTGTCTTTCTGTCGATGGACACTCGTATATCCATTTCTGAACCATATCTTGACTTAGCCGCCCGGGCGAGACTCTCTTCCATAGCTTCTATAACTAAGCTTGGATCAATCATTTTTTCTCGAGCAACAGCTTCAGCTGTTTGTAAAAGCTCAAGCTGATTTGCAGAAGTAATGGCCATTATTCAATCTCCTCTAACCTGTCGGTTTCAATTTCGTCAAATTCTTTATCATCGAAGTGTTGGTTAATTTTTTTTTGTTTTAGCATTTCTTTTACTAGTTCATCGGTCAATACGAGTTTGGCTTCAGCAAGCCAGTCAAATTCTAAGCCAATTGTGCCTTCGTCTAAATTAATTAAAATTTCTGAACCATTGATACCGGCCAATGTTCCTTTAAATCTTTTTTGACCTTCGATTAAATCAACTGTTTCTATTTTAGCCTCATAACCTTCAAATGCTTCAAAATCTTTAATTCTTGTAAGTGGGCGATCAATACCTGGGCTGGACACTTCAAGATTGTATGTGTCTAAAATTGGGTCTTCGACATCAAGCACAGCGCTTATACCTGTAGATATCTCAGCACATTCATCAACATTAATATATCCATCTGGTCGTGCGGCCATTATTTGCAACGTTATTTCTTTATTACTGATTAGTCTTAAACGAACTAATTCAAATCCCATATCTGAGAGGATAGGGTTGATAATTTCAAATAGCTTTTTTTCAGTAGCTGACTGAGCAATTAAATCGTTTGTCATTTTTCCCAAACATAAAAAAACGGGCCCGCGGCCCGCTGCATTTTTCCGGTGGAGTGCGTAGTGCAAACCGCTTTTGAAGGCGATATATTTTGATTCAGCATTTTTTGCAAGTCACCATTTGAACATTTTCTGATTTATATAAAAATACTACAAAACTAATTGAGCTAGGAGCTAGAAGTCATGAAGGTTTATTTAGGCGAGAATGAAATTCAAGCTATCTGGTTGTCCGTAAAAGTTGCTTTTGTTTTGCAAGTATTTTTGATTTCCACTGGCCTATCGGTTTCCCAGTCGCTATCGCGCAATTTTTTTTAGGTGAAGCTTTTTGGATACACTAGTGCATGTACTTTTGATGCCCCCTCCAGTTGTTTTCGTTTTATGTAGAGCCGGAACAAGTAAATTTCTGGCTGAAATTACAATAAATTCTGAAGAGAAATTAAGTATTTCCACGGGAGAAAAATGTTATGCGATTATAATGTTATGCGATTATAAAGACAGTTTCCATCATTCCTTATAAGGTACGTAAAGTTTAGTCACTATTTTTCGTTAGCTGATCGGGAATAAAAGCCTTCTGGAAGTTTAATTGCTGCCGCTAAGTCAGAAATTTGGGAGTTTGAGAACGTAATTTTATTTATGCAATCATTAATAGGTTCATATTGCTCCAAAGCTATGCATTCTTCAAAGTTTGCAACAGTAATATCTTCTGTTAATTTCTTACTGCCTTCATCGAGTATTGTAATCACTGTACAGTCAAATTTGTGTTCTATGCTAAACATCGGCATCTCTTTGGTTTTGTGTTCTATCGAGTTTATATGAGAAGGAATTTTTCAAAGTAATTTATGTAAAACGATGTGGTGAAAATTTTTTACTTAAACTAGTGGGAACCTGTGGCGTGTGATTAAATAAAATATCTTCGGCGATCTGACTGGCGGCAAGGCACGTTTGGAAACCATATCCCCCCTGTCCAGCGAGCCAGAAGAAATTAGGTGACTCTGCATCTGGGCCAATAACCAAAGACTGGTCAGGAGCAAAGCTTCTTAAACCAGCCCAATTTGAAGTTAGTTTTGTTACTTTTGGTTCCATCATCATTTCAAAATTGTAAATTCCTCGAGCAATATCTTCCTCATTTGCCCACGCATCGTGCGGTTTACAAGGACTTACGTCAGCTGGCGATACTATCATGCTTCCTGCGTCTGGTTTGGCGTACCAACTATCATCACTACCGAATAATACTGGAAGAGAGCTCAAATTATTATCGGTATCTATTTCAACCCTTGCCATTGATCTTTTAAACGGTTGAATATTTTTAGGCTTTAAATTTGCAAGTTGTGCGATATTGTCTGCCCAAGCACCACCTGCATTAATAAGTATTTCTGATTGAATTTTTGAATTTAGAAACCATTTGTTATTGTTTCTTTCAAGCCTTTTAATCGCTGAATTAGTAAAAATCTGAACACCATTACTAAGACATTCTTTGCGCAAGGTTTGGATCAAAAGATCAGTATCAATATCGAAAACGTCATCGCGCCAGGCCGCTTGTTTTACGGATTTCAAGTCTATTATTGGAGCTTTTTCTTTGGCTTCACTCACTGAAATTGAAGATAAGCCGAGGCTCTTAGCATGACTATTGAACTCGTCTATTTCACCATTTTTTTCTAGAGACATAAGCCCACGTTGCTTTAAAATATCCGGGTATTTATATTGCAACTCGCGAAAAGTGATCAGATTAAGTTCACAAACATCGCTATTTCCGTAATCCGATATGAACACAGCAGCTGAACGACTTGAGGAGTGGTGTGCTAGAAAATCTTCTTGCTCCCAAAGACCTATTTTAGCGTGCTTGGAAAGTCTTGCCGCAGCGGATAAACCTGCAATTCCGCCTCCTACCACAGCAATATCGAATGTTTCTGACAATTGAGAATTCTTTTTTTAAATGAGAGCCCCTAGTGAGTGAAAGGGGCTCCCTATATTAATTTTTATTGAGGCACTTCAGCAGTTATACCTTCTACATAAAAGTTCATTCCAAGAAGTGTGCCGTCGTCAGATGTTTCTCCGGCTGCCAACCAATCGGATCCATCTTGTTTTTTAAGCGGCCCAGTAAATGGATGGTAAGTTCCATTAGCGATTGCATCGCGCATAGCTAAGGCCTCTGCTTTTATTTCTGCTGGAACAGCGTCTGAAATTTCTCCTATGCCAACCATGCCTGGTCCAATTCCATCCCATGTGTCAACAGATTCCCAAGAGCCATCTAAAACGGCTTGAGTTCTTGCAACATAGTAAGGACCCCAGTCGTCAATAATTGAAGAAACCCGTGGCATTGGCGCATATTCACCCATATCAGATGCTTGTCCAAAGGTGATTACATTTCCCGCCTCTTTTGCGGCAGCTTGGGGTGCTGTTGAATCAGTGTGCTGTAAAACAACGTCAGCACCTTGATCTATCAATGCCTTAGCAGCATCTGCTTCTTTCGCTGGGTCAAACCAAGTATATGCCCAGATGATGTTGAACTCTACATCTGGATTTACCTTTTTAGCATGGATATAAGCTGAATTTATTCCTCGAATAACTTCGGGAATTGGAAATGATGCAATATATCCAATTTTATTAGTTTTTGTCATTTTTCCAGCAATATGCCCCTGAATTGCGCGTCCTTCATAAAAACGTGCTGAATATGTTGATACATTATCAGAGCGCTTATAACCGGTCGCGTGTTCAAATCTTACGTTTGGAAATTTTTTTGCAACATTTATGGTGGGGTCCATGTATCCGAAGGAGGTGGTAAATATAAGATCGGCACCTTGCATGGCCATTGTCGTCATTACACGTTCAGAGTCGGCGCCCTCGGGAACACTCTCTTGATAGATGGTTTCAACGCGATCACCAAAATGTTTTTCTACCGCTAAGCGGCCTTTGTCGTGTTCGTATGTCCAACCGCCATCGCCAATTGGACCAACATAAACGAAACCGACTTTTACATCTGCAGCACTTACAGCAGTTCCTAGTCCAAGGGCGAGCAGCACGCCAGCTAGTATGGATTTATATTTCATGATGTCTCCTAATATTGTTTTGCCTCATTGAGAGGCGTGGAAAGGTCGCGCCAACGAGCCAGGCGCAGTATGATGTCCAAATAAAGATATACCTATCAGAACAACTATTGTCACGAGATATGGTGACATAGAAAGAATTTCTACTGGAATAGCTACACCTATTGCCTGTAAATTAAGTTGTAAAACAGTGATACCGCCGAAAAGATAAGCACCTATTAGAACCCGCCACGGTTTCCAGCTGGCAAAAACGACAAGTGCCAGCGCAATCCAGCCAGCACCTGCTGTCATTCCTTCAGTCCATTGTGGAACACGAGCAAGACTAATGTATGCACCTCCAAGACCCGCCATTGCTCCGCCAAACATAATTGCAATGAACCGAATTCTGACCACTTTATAACCGAGAGCATGTGCAGCCTCTTGGTTTTCACCTACGGCTCTTAATACCAAACCCCACCTAGTTTTGTTCACTATAAGAGCTACTACTGCAACAACCAATATGGAGAGATAAACGATTGCATCATGAGAAAAAAACATAGGTCCTAAAATTGGAATATCTGAAAGAAATGGTATTTCAAACTTAGTTAAAGTTGGGCTTTTTATTCCTTCATAAGGCTTTCCAATTAGAGCGGATAAACCCAGTCCTACCATTGTTAATCCTAAACCTGTGGCAACCTGATTAGACATCATAAACTGAGTTAGAACTGCAAATATAATTGAAAGAAGTGCCCCCGCAATAGCTGCACAAAGAAAGCCATAAATTGGTATTTGGGTATTCACAGCAATGATAAAACCAATGACAGCTCCTATAATCATCATTCCTTCAACGCCAAGATTTAGAACGCCTGATTTCTCTACTATTGCTTCGCCAATAGCTGCTAATAATACTGGCGTTGCTGAAATCATCAAAGCAGGAATAAGCAATACTAAATCTATTCCAAAAACCACCATGCTATAAGCTCCTAAATTTCAGTCTGTAATTAGTGAAAATATCGGTTGCTAACAAAAAGAATAGAAGCATGCCTTGCAAAAGTTGGATAGAGGCTCCAGGCAAACCAAGCATAAGCTGAGCTATTTCCCCGCCAATATAAGTCAAAGCCATTAGAAGGCCTGCTAACAATATTCCAATAGGATTTAACCTGCCTAAAAACGCAACGATAATTGCTGTAAAGCCATACCCTGAATTGAAAGAAATAGTAATTTGCCCAGCAGGCCCAGCTACCTCAAATAGGCCAGCCATGCCTGCCAGAAGCCCAGATGTTCCCAAGCAAAAAATAATAGTTTTAGATGGATTAATACCGGCAAAGTAAGCAGCTTTGGGCGCTTCGCCCGATATCCGTATTTCATAGCCTTTCTGATGCTTAAGAAATAAAAAATATGCCAAAATAACAGATATAAATGCTGTTATTACCCCCCAGTGCATACCAGAATTAGTAATTATCTCTTCATTAAAAGCACTTGGGTAATCCTTAAAATTTCTGCTTCCTGGAAACCCCATCCCATCAGGGTTTCGCAATAATCCCTGGCTCACAGATGCTAGTATATTTTCAGCTACGTAGACAAGCATCAATGAAACTAATATTTCGTTTGTTTTAAAATATACCTTTAATAATGCCGGGATTAAGCCCCAAATAAAGCCTCCCAGAGCTCCAGCCAAAACCATCGCTGGAAAGATAAATATACTTTCTTGCGGATAAAAACTCAGCGCTACAGATGCTCCAAAAATAGCACCTAAGATATATTGTCCTTCAGCACCTATATTCCAGATTCCAGCTTTGAAACCAATCGATAGGCCAACGGCAATGAGAATGATCGGTCCTGCTTTTACCAAGAGTTGTGGCCTCGCATACGATGCAAAACTTTCGTCAAACAAGGGATCCCAAAAAATAAGTTTTATTGCACTAAATGCTGATGCGAATTCATCTAGCAATAGTCCGAACATTATTCCTCCAAAAAGCATTGTTAGAAAAACTGCTATTAGAGGAGTTGTGACGGCCCAGGCCCGGGAAACATTTCTGCGCTTTTCAAGTCTGAGCATGGCTATCAAGATCTAAATCAGATCCTCCCATGAGCAATCCAACATCCTCTGAAGACAGGTGTCCAAGCTCATATATTCTGGACATGTAGCCGTTGGTTAAGACTGCAAAAGTATCACAGATTTCAAAAAGTTCATCTAAATCTTGGCTGATTACTATAACTGCAGACTGTTGAGAAGCCAGATTTAAGATTGATTGCCGTATGAAAGCAGCGGCTGCTGCATCAACGCCCCATGTTGGTTGGTTGACAACAAAAACTTTCGGCTTTTCAAGAATTTCGCGCCCTATCACAAATTTTTGTAAGTTGCCTCCAGATAGCGAGGCTGCGGTATTATCTAACGTTGGTGTTCGGACATCAAATTCAGAAACAATCCTACTTGTTTTTGTGCTTATGTTTTTGAAATTAATAATACCCCACTTATCGATTACATCTTTTGAATGTGAAGTCATGAGTGTGTTTTCAACAAGTGACATTGCGGGAGCGGCTGCGTGCCCCAATCTCTCTTCTGGAGCGGCTCGAAGCCCTAATTCACGACGTTGATTGGGGCGAAGGTGTCCGATATGCTGATCCAATAGCGTTATAGTTTTTGGGCTCGTTTTCGTCTCTCCAGATAAGGCTCCAAGAAATTCATCTTGACCATTACCAGCCACACCTCCAATTCCTAGTATTTCACCTACGCGAACGGAAAAGTTAATATTTGATAAAGAAGTTCCAAAAAAGTCTTTAGAATGAACAGAAAGATTAGAAACTTTTATAAGTTCTTCCCCAAATGTTCGATTTTTTCTAGACGGACTGGAAAATGATTTACCAACCATCATTTCACCAATTTTCTTTGCACTAGTATTTTTAGGTGTGCAGGACCCTACTTTTTCTCCATTTCGTAGAATTGTCGCAAAATCACAAATTTCGCGTATTTCCTCCAATTTATGTGAAATATATAAAATTGATTTGCCCTCTTTTTTAAGCCTAAGAAGTGTCTCAAAAAGTGTTGTCACTTCATTTGGGGTTAAAACAGAAGTTGGTTCATCCATAATAAGTAATTTAGGGTTTTGGAGAAGGCACCTGATAATTTCTACTCTTTGACGTTCGCCAGCTGACAATTGTCCAACTAACCTCTTCGGATCTAATGGGAGACCGTATGATTTTGAAACAGTTTCAATTTTTTGCGATAAATCATTAATTTTTGGTGGATTTTCCATCCCTAGAGCAATGTTTTCAGCAACATTCAAAGCATCAAATAAGGAAAAATGTTGAAAGACCATTGCTATGCCGCTTTGACGAGCTTTATTTGGCTCTGATGGTCTAAAATTTTCTGAACCTAGCTTCATGTTACCAGAATCTGGCTGCATTAAGCCATATATCATTTTCACGAGTGTTGACTTTCCAGCACCATTTTCACCTAACAATGCATGAATTTCGCCTGAATTAATTTCAAAACTTATATTTTCGTTAGCTTTTACACCGGGAAATGATTTGGATATGCCGTTAAGTTGTAACAAAACTTCGGCCACGCAACACTCCTTCATGAACTTTCGGTTTACCGTTCTTAGAGAGTATCACTTTAAGGACAATAATTTCTGGCTCAAGTGCAAAATTTTCAGAAATACGCGTTGTTAAAAAATAAAAATTGGGGCAAACCTAAGAGCAGATTTAATTTTGTGGAAATTTTATGTCTTTGGCTGCCAAATTTGTTCATCTACGACTTCATTCAGAGTATTCACTTTTACAAGGAGCAATGCGTCTAAAATCTCTTCCTGACCTATGCATTGAAGAGAATATGCCCGCTGTGGCTGTAACGGATAAAAATAATCTGTTTTGTGCATTAGAATTCTCTGTTTCTGCTAGTAGCAAAGGCATACAGCCAATAATCGGTTGCCAAATAGATACCCAATATTCAGATTTAAAAGTTGGCGAAACTTTACCAAAAATAGCACCCCTTGTTTTAATCGCTCAGAGTGAAAAGGGTTATCAAAACTTAATGAAACTTAATTCTTGCCTCTACCTCAATGAAGATAGAAGAGGTTTACCTCGAGTTGATCTGCTTGAGCTGGAAAAATATTCAGAGGATCTAATTTGCCTTTCAGGCGGTCCTGGAGGGCCAATTGGTTCTTTGCTTGCCGATGGTCAGATCGATGAAGCAACAAGCATAGCATCTAGGCTTTTAGCAATTTTTTGCGATCGTTTTTATATTGAATTGCAGCGGCATCCTGAAGAGGGTGGGTTACCTTTTCTAGAGCAAAAAACTGAGCCATTTTTTTTAAAAATTGCATACGAAATGGAAATTCCAGTTGTTGCAACAAATGATGTACATTTTTTAAATTCTGAGGCTTATGAATCTCATGACGCGTTGCTCTGCATAGCTGATGGTGCTTATGTTGATCAACAAGAGCCCAGAAGACGTCTAACACGACAACATTATTTTAAAACGTCGTCTGAAATGTTGGCTCTTTTTGCTGATATCCCGGAGGCAATAGAGAATACTGTAGAAATTGCTAAACGCTGTTCTTTTATGGTTTCATGTCGTGATCCAATATTGCCAAAATTTGCAGATGATGAAGTCGCTGAGTTGCGCCGTCAAGCTAATGAAGGCTTGCAAAAAAGGCTTGCGGTGATTCAACATGCGGCATCAATGGGGGAATACCAAAAAAGGTTAGACTTTGAGCTTAACGTAATCATTAATATGGGTTTCCCAGGTTACTTTTTGATTGTTGCCGATTTTATCCAATGGTCGAAGAAAAATAGAATTCCAGTTGGTCCCGGTAGGGGTTCAGGTGCTGGATCACTTGTGGCCTATTCGCTTACAATAACAGATTTAGATCCTATTAGGTATTCGCTACTCTTTGAGCGCTTCTTAAATCCAGATCGGGTCTCAATGCCTGACTTTGATATTGATTTCTGTATGGATCGTAGAGAAGAGGTAATACGATATGTGCAGGAAAAATATGGCCATGATCGTGTTGGTCAAATAATCACATTTGGCGCATTGCTGTCAAAGGCAGCTATCCGAGATATCGGACGTGTATTGCAAATGCCTTACGGGCAAGTAGACCGGCTTGCTAAGATGATACCAGTTGAAGGCGTCAAACCAGTATCCATAGAAACAGCTATTGAAGAAGAGCCTAGATTTAAGGAAGAGGCAAGAAATGAAGAAGTCGTGGGAAGGCTTTTGAATTACGGAAAAGAAGTTGAAGGTCTTTTAAGGAATGCTGCAACGCATGCTGCTGGAGTTGTAATTGGAGACAGGCCTTTAGATACATTAGTACCACTATATAAAGATCAAAAATCAGATATGCCGGCAACTCAATATAATATGAAATGGGTTGAACAATCTGGATTGGTGAAATTTGATTTTTTAGGCTTAAAGACATTAACAGTTATTCAGAATGCCGTTGAATTAATTTTGAAGTCTGGGCGCCCTTTACATGTAAGCGCTGATGGTAATGAATTATATGTGCCTCAAAATGGTGCTGAAAATGAAATAAATGCTATCCCCCTAGACGATGACGCAACTTACCATCTTTATTCATCAGCTAAAACGTATGCGGTTTTCCAGGTTGAAAGCCAGGGCATGATGGATGCACTTAAGCGCATGAAGCCAACTTGTATTGAGGATATTGTGGCTTTGGTGGCTCTATATCGACCAGGGCCAATGGAAAATATCCCGGCTTATTGCGAGGTGAAAAATGGCTTAAAGGAACGCATATCGATACACCCGCTGATTGACGATATTTTGGAAGAGACACAGGGTATAATTGTTTATCAAGAGCAAGTTATGCAAATCGCTCAGGTTATGGCCGGATATAGTTTGGGTGAAGCGGATTTATTGCGTAGAGCTATGGGTAAAAAGATTAAAGAGGCAATGGATGCTGAGCGTCCAAAATTTGAAAAAGGCTCTGCTGAAAATGGGGTTGATACGAACAAAGCATCTGAAATTTTTGATTTATTGGAAAAGTTTGCAAATTATGGTTTTAATAAATCGCACGCTGCGGCTTATGCAGTAGTAAGTTATCAAACTGCATGGTTGAAAACTAACCACCCATTGGAATTTATGGCAGGTGTAATGAATTGTGACATTCATTTAACCGAAAAACTTGCAATATATTTTGAGAAAGTTGTTAAAAAAGAGTTAGAGCTTCCTTATGTGCCGCCTTGTGTAAATAAATCTTATGCAACATTTTCGGTAGTAAATGGATCATTAGTTTACGGTTTGGGTGCGCTTAAAAATATTGGAATTGATGCTATGCAACTGATCATAGAGGCACGAGGCTCAACTTCTTTTTCAACTCTTTTTGATTTAGCTAGAAGAGTTGATCTAAAACGGGTAGGCAAAAGACCTTTAGAAATGTTGGCTAGAGCAGGTGCTTTTGATGAGCTTGACCCTAATAGAAAAAGGGTCTTCGAAGCTCTTGAAGATCTAGTTTATTATTCAGTGGCAGTTCATGAACAAAAATCGTCAAACCAAGTCTCGCTGTTTGGCGAAACTGGTGATGATTTGCCTGAGCCTCGTATTAAGGATTATCAAGACTGGCTTCCAGCTGAACGATTAGCTGAGGAGTATATTGCTATAGGCTTTTATTTGTCTGATCATCCATTGGGCGATTATGCCACTGCTTTAAAACGAAATGGTGTTTTGACCTTAGAGGAAGTGATTAGTAAAGCGGAAGCAGGCCCTTTTGTTGCTAAAATGGCGGGCGTGGTAGCCAATCGACAAGAAAGAAAATCGGCAAAAGGAAATCGTTTTGCATTTCTCCAACTGAGCGATAAAACCGGTTCTTATGAAGCCACTCTATTTTCAGAAGTTCTTGAAAAATCGAGGGAATATATAGAAACCGGGTCAAAGGTTTTGATGACAGCGGAAGCTTCGTTAGAGTCTGACCAAATTAAGTTACTAGCTAGATCAATTAGTCCTTTAGACATTGGAATTTCAAAAGTTGATGCGGAAGGAATGCGAGTTTTCGTAAATGACGAAAAAGTAATTAGTTCAGTTGCTTCAGTATTGGATCAATCGAGAGATCAAATTAAAATAGGGGCTAAAGGTCCAATATACTTGCGCCTTATTAATTCAACTTTGCCTGGGGAGGTCGAAATTGATTTGGGCGAAAATTTTCCGATAAACCCGCAAATTAGAGGTGCGATCAAGAGCCTCAATGGGGTTGTGGAAATTGAAGAAATATAGACAATGGTAGCTGTAGGTTTAGTAAAAACTTTTCACTAATTAAATTCCTGCTAAGTGTTCAGCCGTAAGGGAAGATACATGAGCGATCAATTCAAAATTACTTTGGCCCAACTTAACGCAACAGTTGGCGATTTAAAAGGTAATGCTGATAAAGTAATAAAAGCATGGGACAATGCGCGTGATGAGGGTAGTAACATTATAGCGTTTCCTGAGCTGTTTATAACTGGATACAATCCCCAAGATTTAATTTTAAAACCGGCTTTTCAAAAAGCTTCTACTGAAATGATCCAAAAAATAGCAGAGACTTGTTCGAAAGGCCCAACCATTGCTGTTGGAGGACCGTTTTCTGACAAGGAAAATCTTTACAATGCCTACTACATTTTGTCAGAGGGCAAGATACAAGCAATTATTAAAAAGCATCATCTTCCCAATGAAGAAGTCTTTGATGAAGTTCGCCTGTTTGCATCTGGTAATGTGGATGGACCATTCCAGGTTGATCAGATGCGGATAGGAAGCCCAATATGTGAAGATGCATGGCATACCGATATAGTGGAAACTCTAACTGAGACAGGAGCTCAAACTCTGTTGGTTCCAAACGGAAGCCCATATTACAGGGGTAAAACAGAAATCAGACAAAATGTAATGGTTTCTAGGGTGATAGAAAGTGGATTACCTCTTGTTTATCTTAATTTAGTAGGTGGCCAAGATGATCAGGTTTTTGATGGGGGATCTTTTGTATTAAATCCTGGTGGCGAACTCGCTTTGCAAATGCCGCAATTTGAAGAAAACATTGCAACCTGTGTTTTTAAAAAAACTGCGGGGGGCTGGATGGCCGACGCTGGGCAAAAGCATCGTATTGTTGAGCCATTAGAGTCAGATTATTTTGCAATGGTAATAGGACTGCGCGATTATTGTAAAAAGGCAGGCTTTGATAGGGTTGTTATCGGTCTTTCTGGAGGAGTTGATAGTGCTCTGGTAGCAACTATCGCAGCTGATGCATTAGGGCCACAATCTGTAAGAACCGTTATGCTTCCATCTGAATACACGAGCAAAAGCTCGCTTGATGATGCTGCTGAATTATCTAGTAATTTAAATTGTCGATATGACTATCTATCAATTGAAGAAGGTCGGCTTGCAATTTCTGAAACACTATCAGATTTATTTAAGGGTAAAGAGCCTGATTTAACTGAAGAAAATATTCAATCGAGATTACGAGGGTTATTATTGATGGCAATTTCCAATAAATTTGGTGAAATGTTGCTAACTACAGGGAATAAGTCAGAAGTTTCAGTGGGTTACGCCACTATATATGGTGATATGGCGGGTGGTTATAATCCAATAAAGGACCTTTATAAAACACGTGTATTTGATATCTGTAGGTGGCGTAATGAAAACGCCAGACATTGGATGAGGGCCTCAGGGGTAAATGTTATTCCAATTAATATAATTGAAAAACCGCCTAGTGCTGAGCTGCGTCCTGACCAAAAAGACAGTGACAGTTTGCCAGATTATTTTGTCTTGGATGGAATACTAAAAATTCTCGTTGATGAAGATGGAACTATAGATGATTGTACCTCTGTGGGGTATAGTGAAGAGGACGCCAAACGTGTTCAAAAGTTATTATTTATAAATGAATATAAGCGTTTTCAGTCAGCGCCAGGGACGCGGTTAAGTAAACGTGCTTTTTGGCTTGATCGGCGCTATCCCATAATTAACCGCTGGAGCGAATAGTGAATTTTTTTCATCTGCTTAACTCGATAAGATGAATGTATGCCGTCATTATGTCGAAAATGTTTCAATACTTTTACCGAAGAAGGACGATGTCCAAGCTGCAATTCACCGTTAGTGGTATCCCATGATGAGTTGTTTAGTCTGAATATCGCACATATGGATTGTGATGCTTTCTATGCAAGTGTTGAAAAACGTGACAATCCGGAATTAGCAGATAAGCCCGTAATTATTGGAGGTGGCAGACGTGGCGTTGTTTCTACCGCCTGCTACATTGCCAGAATATGCGGTGTAAAATCAGCAATGCCTATGTTTAAGGCTCTGGAGAAGTGCCCAGATGCAGTCGTTATCAGGCCTCGGATGAAAGTGTATGCTGAAATAAGTCAACAGATTAGGGTAATGATGACTGAAATTACACCTATGGTTGAACCGTTGTCTCTTGATGAAGCTTTTATGGATTTGTCTGGCACTCATAAATTACATGGAGTTCCACCGGCTGTAATGCTTGCAAAGTTGATGAATAGGATTAGTGGAAAATTAGGTTTGACTGGGTCAATAGGGCTATCGCACAATAAATTTTTGGCAAAGATTGCTTCAGATCTCAATAAGCCAAATGGATATTCAATAATTGGTGAAGCGGAAACTGGCTCTTTTTTAAAAGATAAATCTGTTCGATTGATATGGGGAGTAGGCAGTTCAGCTCAAAAATCATTAGAAAAGGCAGGTATACGGACTTTCAGTGACTTGCTGAGGTGGGACAGAAAAGATTTAGCAAAAAAATTTGGTTCTATGGGTGATCGATTATGGTTTTTAGCAAAAGGTCAGGATGCTCGGATTGTATCAAATAATGACCGAGTTAAGTCTATTTCCAACGAGACAACTTTGTTTGAAAACACAAGTGACTTGCGCGTTTTAGAAGGACATTTATGGAGGCTTTGCGAAAAAGTGTCTTCGAGAGCCAAATCTAAGGGATTAGCTGGTTCAGTTGTGATTTTGAAATTAAAATCATCAAACCATAAGTTGATAACTAGAAGGCTCACGTTACGAGATCCAACACACTTGGCAGATATCCTGTTTCGTTCAACTTATCCTTTGATGAAAGCATCAATCTCAAATGGCCCATTTAGGCTGGTAGGTGCAGGATTATCGGGGCTTTGTTTCGCAAGTCAAGCAGCTCGTGAGCCAGAACTTTTAGATAATGGAGCTCTCAAAAGGATCAAAGTTGAGCGTGTTACTGATGAAATTAGAGAAAAATACGGAGATGAAGCAGTAATAAAAGGCAGATCACTTCTTTAATCATTCAGCAGCAATTTTTTCTGACTTGCAAATTAATGATGATATTTGAATAAGTGCAGGTAAGAGCCGTGTTTTTAATTCCTCAAACTCTGAGTTTGGTGAAATTTTTTCTTCATCCATATAAAGTGATCGATCAATTTCTAACTGAAGTGCATGGATCCTTTTTTTAACTTTGCCATGGTGTTTTGTTATGAAGGCACCCGCAAACGGTGTATTTTTTGCTACTTTGAATTCATGTTGTTTTAAAATTGAAATTACGAGATTTGTGAACTCAGGATCGCTTGACATACCGAACCTGTCACCAACAACAATTTCTGGTGGTTTGATAAAAGATGATTGCGTTGAGACAGCCTCGTGCGGCATTGAGTGTATGTCTATTAATAAACTTTGGCCGAAAACAGACTGAGACCTTTGGAGAAGATTTGACAGGTCCGTGTGATAAGGTTTCCAGTAATATTTTATTCGTGATTGCGCTTGTTCAAAACTTAGTTTCCCTCGATAGATTTCCTTTCCATGTGAAACCACTCTTGGAATAACACCTAAACCAGATGAAATTCGTGGATTTTTTATGTTATTTTTAATTCCACTGATTAAAGCAGGATCTAATTCGTCTGTTGAACGATTTAGGTCTATAAAAGCTCTTGGTGCATTTGCAATTATCTTAGGTGCCCCATATTTTTCAATACCATCAATCAATTGATCCAAAAAAGCATCTTCTGAAGATCGAATCGATAGCTGGTCTAATATCGATTGATTCAAAAATGATACGCCGTAGTCTCGACCAGAATGTGGTAAAGCAAAAACAACTCCAGATGTAAGTGAAACTGGCTCAACTATACTATGCTGTCTAATATCGGCAAAACCACTATTCATATTTTAAGGTTAGCGTAAAATATATTAAATCAAAAGCTCTTGATGTCTGATCAATGTAATATTATAGACCCCCATCGGCGCGGTAATCCCGCGCCCCCATTGTTGGGGTGCTTAGTTCGTCGGTTTGGGCGGTTAGCTCAGCGGTAGAGCACTACGTTGACATCGTAGGGGTCACTGGTTCGATCCCAGTACCGCCCACCAGTTGAGCTCGTTTGAGCAAAATAAAGGTGCTTACTTGCACCGCGAAAAAAAAGGAGAACCTTATGAAGGTTAAAAATTCACTCCGTTCGCTGAAGCAGCGACATCGTGACTGCCGAGTAGTACGACGTCGTGGGCGTGTATACGTCATAAATAAGACTCAGAGACGTTTCAAAGCTCGACAAGGTTAAAAACTAACCGTTTATCTCACTCACGATTTCTTGGGCTGTTTTCTTAGGGTTGGAAGACCTTAGTATTGGTCGGCCTACTACAATATGGTCTGCGCCGTTTTGGATAGCAAAATGAGGCGTAGAAATTCTTTTTTGATCCTCAGTTTTAGAACCTTTCGGACGAACACCAGGTGTAATAATTAATTTTCCTGAAGCACTCTCCAAATCTCTAATTTTATTGCTTTCTAAAGGTGAAGCAATAATACCATCTGCTCCCGCCTCAAACGCCCGGCCCGCTCTCTCAACCACCAAATCACTGATTTCGCCCGATTTATAAAGATTATCATTTAAATCTTCCCGATCTAGCGAAGTTAATATTGTTACGGCAAGTATCTTTAGATTTGAACCTGCGGCACCCTCTTTTGCTGCGTTTACTACACTAGGATCACCGTGAACTGTTAAAAAGTCTAACTCGTATTTGGCTATACCTTTTACGGCAGCCTCAATTGTAGCCCCAATATCAAAAAGTTTAAGATCTAAAAAAATCCGTTTACTGTGCTCCTGCTTAAGTTCATCTGCAAGAGCAAGACCTCCTCCAGTTAACATTCCAAGTCCAATTTTGTAAAACGATACAGTTTCACCCAATTTGTTAACAATATCCATGCCTGCGATTATATTTGGAACATCTAAAGCAACTATTAAGCGATTATCTGACATACTTTCTCCAAATTTAAATTCACCACCCCGCTTGTTTCAGCGAACTTTTTTGCCGTCAAGCGTGTATAGGAAATATTTTAGGAGATTTAGAAGCCTTAGGACATTAATGCATTATCTTGAAATTAACTCAAACAATACCCAACTAGTTATCGAGGCCGGAGTGAATATGCTAAAGCTTAGGTATTCCAGACAGTGCTTGTGAAAAGGAGAAAAACCATGGACTTAAACAAGTTCACGGAGCGGGCAAAAGGCTTCGTTCAAAATGCTCAATCGTTAGCAATCAGTGAAAACCATCAGAGGCTTCTGCCGGATCATTTACTCAAGGCTTTAATATCAGATGACCAAGGCCTTGCAGCAAATCTCATATCTAAATCTGGAGGAAACGTTGAGGCAATCTCGCTTTTCTTAAACACATTGTTGGAAAAGCAGGTACAGGTGAAAGGGAATGTTCAGCCATTTGCTGATCCTTCATTTTTAACAGTTTTAGAAGAAGCAGAAAAACTTGCCCAAAAATCTGGTGATCAATTTGTTGCTACGGAAAGATTATTAACAGCTCTAGCGGTGGTAAAGTCTGGAGCTCAACAAGCTTTGCTTTCAGCAGGGATGACTGCTCAAAAAATTAATAGGGCTATTGAAACACTGCGGAAAGGCCGCACGGCAGATAGTGTAAGTGCTGAAGACAATTATCAAGCACTAGAAAAATATGCTCAAGATCTTACCCATGCTGCCCGCGATGGAAAAATTGATCCAATCATAGGACGTGATGAAGAAATACGGCGCGCCATGCAAGTTCTCTCACGTAGAACAAAAAATAATCCTGTTTTGATTGGAGAGCCAGGCGTTGGAAAGACAGCTATCGCCGAGGGGATGGCCTTACGAATTGTAAACGGGGATGTTCCAGAATCGTTAAGAAATAAAAAACTAATGGCGCTTGATATGGGATCTTTGATTGCCGGGACAAAGTATCGTGGAGAATTTGAAGAAAGATTAAAATCTATTTTAATTGAAATATCTGCTGCGGCTGGTGAGATCATTTTATTTGTGGATGAAATGCATACTTTAGTGGGTGCAGGGAAAACCGAAGGTGCGATGGATGCAGCAAATCTAATCAAACCAGCGCTTGCCCGGGGGGAGTTACACTGTATTGGCGCTACTACTCTTAACGAATATCGCAAATATGTGGAAAAAGATGCGGCTTTAGCGAGACGATTTCAGCCTATCCTGGTTCAGGAGCCAACGGTTGAGGATACAATATCAATTCTTAGAGGAATTAGAGAAAAATATGAATTGCACCATGGTGTAAGGATATCCGATTCTAGTTTAGTTGCCTCAGCCACTCTATCAAATCGCTATATTACAGATCGTTTTTTACCCGATAAGGCAATTGACTTAATAGATGAGGCAGCAAGTCGCTTGAGAATGCAAGTGGACAGTAAGCCAGAAGAGCTAGATGCTTTAGATAGAGAGATTTTACAAAAGCAAATAGAGGCGGAAGCTTTACGATTAGAGGAAGATGCTGCCTCTAAAAAAAGGCTTTTTTCTCTGGAAAAAGATTTAATAGATTTACAAGAGCGTAGTGCTGAACTGACCGCGAAATGGCAGGCCGAAAGAGATGAATTGGCTGGTGCTCGTGATCTAAAAGAACAATTAGAAAAAGCCCGCGCGGATCTAGACATTGCAAAACGTGCTGGCAATTTAGTTAAGGCAGGTGAGCTTTCGTATAGTATTATTCCCAAGCTTGAAAAACAAATATCAAAAGTGGAAGATAAAGCGGCTGAAGGTAAAATGGTCGAAGAAACAGTTTTGCCTGGCCAGATCGCTTCTGTCGTCGAGCGGTGGACGGGAATCCCAACAACAAAAATCTTAGAAAGTGAACGAGAAAAGTTACTCCGTATGGAAGACGTGCTGGAGAATAGAGTAATAGGCCAAAGGAAAGCTGTCAGAGCACTAGCTAATGCTGTGCGCAGAGCGCGAGCGGGCTTAAATGATGAAAATAGGCCGTTGGGTTCATTTTTATTTTTAGGTCCTACGGGTGTTGGTAAAACTGAGTTGACCAAAGCAGTCGCAGAATTCTTATTTGAAGATGAAACCGCAATGATGCGAGTGGATATGTCTGAATTTATGGAAAAGCATGCGGTTGCGCGTTTGATCGGAGCTCCCCCAGGCTATGTGGGATATGATGAAGGCGGTGTGCTGACCGAAGCAGTTCGCCGCAGGCCCTATCAAGTAGTCTTATTTGATGAAGTTGAAAAAGCCCATCCAGATGTTTTTAATATTCTACTCCAAGTTCTTGATGATGGGATTCTTACTGATAGCCATGGGCGTGTAGTGGATTTCAAACAAACACTTATTATTTTGACATCAAATTTGGGTGCCCAGGCCCTTAGCCAATTACCTGAAGGTTCAAATTCCTCTGATGCAAAAAGAGATGTAATGGATGCGGTAAGAGTGCATTTCAGGCCAGAATTTTTAAACCGTCTTGATGAAATATTAGTTTTTGACAGACTTGCTAGAAAAGAAATGTCAGCAATTGTTGATATTCAACTGAATAAGTTGGCAAAACGCCTGAATGCTAGAAATATAAAAATTGACTTAGATTCGAGTTCAAAAGCTTGGTTAGCAAATGAAGGTTATGATCCAGTATTTGGCGCCAGACCTTTGAAAAGGGTAATACAGAACGCAATACAAAATCCAATAGCAGAAATGTTATTATCAGGCGATATTGATGACAACGATACAGTTCATGTAACAGTTGGTTCAGATGGATTGATTGTAGGTGACCGAGTCGGGACGTCGGGTGTTTCCCCCCCTGAAGACGTGGTTGTTCATTAAAAAAGAAAGTTTTTTGTGATAAACGAGCGAATTTATACCTCTGGGAAGAATCTATGTAGAGAATCTTCGACGCAATATCTGGTGAAATTTAAAGGATTGCTGACTAATTGTGGGGCCTGTGTAACTTTATAGAAATTTGAGTAAGAAATACGATATATTATTTCCTACAGTTTTTCCTCTAAATTATTATTTTTATACAAAAAAACCCCTATAAATATGGGGAAAAGGGACTTTCAACAAGATTTTAAAAGAAATATTTTGTTTTTATCAAAAAAGGGGTTGCGAGATACGGTAGTAATGGTTAGAAGCCCCTTCACCGGCAGTGTTTCGGCATTTGCTGGTGTGGTTGGATTAGTAATTTACTAGTTTAGCTGTAAAAATTCAGAGGTGATGATCGGCGGTAAGCGCTAAAAAGTAAATGCGCTGCGGCCCGGTTTGTGTCTTTGAAACGTTATTTGAAAATTTGGAACACAGAAGAGATATGTGGGCAGTTTGATTCATTCGATGGATCAGCTTTTGCATATCGCACTATTAGGGGTAACCCGATGATGTAGTGTCAGCTTCACTGTTTGTCGGCTTTCGGTAACTTTGGTTACTGATGCAACAAACAGTTTTGATCGGTTTGAACAACCGATCAGTGATGTGCAGAGGTTCGAACGTCAAGGTTAAGCATTTATGCTTTTCAACTTGAGAGTTTGATCCTGGCTCAGAACGAACGCTGGCGGCAGGCCTAACACAT
>JGI24920J38491_100472_pt1 | contig 34890 bp, 39 predicted proteins | sample LinPFosmplate8_FD_38491 | JGI IMG/M metagenome (IMG submission 38491)
AAAGACCCTGTAGTCAAAGACCCTGTAGTCAAAGACCCTGTAGTCAAAGACCCTGTAGTCAAAGACCCTGTAGTCAAAGACCCTGTAGTCGAAAAGTCAGTCAAGAAATCTGTCACAAAAAAGCCAGATTATTCCAATATGAAAGTAACTGATCTTAAAAAACTTGTGAAAGAAAAGGGTGTTAAAAATACGCAGAAAATGAATAAGGCAACATTGATTTCACATCTTTAGATTGACTTGTAAAATTTCCAGTTTAAATCATTGCAAACTTTCTTCCAAATTTGGTCAGCGGAGTGAAGTTTTTCTCGTGATTTCAATAGTGGAAAAAGTTCTTTGAAGTGATTCCATTCCAAGATCTCACAAAATTTGTGAAGAACATACGAGTAACTCAAGAAGTTCTTCCTTTCTTGTGGACAATTAGATATAAATGGTCTTTGTATTTCACGAAACATTCTCTTCAATACTTCTTCTTCTCGCCGTGTCATCAAAGGTTGATCATCGTTCTTTATGGTTGCTAAAATATAAGGTATATTTTCATAGTATCTATTGTACTTTAGGCGTTTCAATAAATCTCGTAGTGTACTATGATTGATTTCGTCAACTTTCTTTCGATCTTTTTGAATAGCTTTTAAGATATTTTCGATGACTTCTGATGGAATTTGAGATGTCTCTTTTCCTTGAAACTGAGACAACCACTCGTTAAAATGATTAGCTCTTTTGTAAGCATAATACGCAGTCTCCTTTGGAGGATCCTTATAGCTCGTTTGAGTTGCTTCATCGTTAGCCTTTTGAACATAACCACAGTCTTTACATTCACAAACACCTTCACAAGGGATCAATACCAAATTCGATGATTTGCACATGTAGCAGTTGTAATCCGTATTTATAGTTTGAATTTCATCTTCATCTGTTTTTTCATGATAAATTTTATTGTAACCTTCTCTTGATAGTCTAGAGGAGTCTGATTTTTTCGTTTCATCTGAAAAGAAATCCATTATTTTACCATTTGCAACAGGTATTTCTGAATTTGAGTCCACGTTTTCAATCGAATCATAATATTCGAATAAGATTTCAGCGTTGTTTTTATAGTATTCTACCAAGTTATTTTTACTATCTTTTTGTAATCGATCTATCTGATCATTTATCTTCATTATTTCTACCGATTTAGAAAGATCATTCGATTCGATTAGACTCTTCTTTTTACTTTCAAGTTCAATAAGTTTTATCTTCGTGCTATTCTCAGAAGATTTGATATTCTTGATGTTTTCTGCGTGAATTTTATCAAGGGTCATTGATTTCATCGAACGTTTTGTTTTTATATGTTTAGAATAGATTTTAAATACCGAATTTGCTGTTTTTTTGATGCTACATGGAGTTCAATCGAATTACCGATCAAACTATCATTGTTATCAGGATAAGTAAACATGGGATATTTGTAAATATATGAATCAAACTGTGTATTGTATTCAACTGAGGCGTATATACCTGATCTGAAACAATCTGCTGTCGGGAGGAAGTTCCTCTTAATAAATACATTCAATATCTCCAACGCACATTTTCTATTGATAATGTATGCTAGAGTTCCTGATACAGATAGATCTTTATAATTGAAATATTTAGCTCTACCATTGAATTTGGGCTCTATGTTTTGCAAAATGTAAGCAATTTGTATAACACCCCAATTATTTGGAGCATCTTTGACTATTTCTTCTAATGGTTTGGTCCAAAAACGTTCGAATTCGAAACTTAGATCATCTTCACAAATTACGCAATGATTCCCATCTTCATTCTTGAGGAATGTTTCGATAGCCTTGATATGGGATCGAGTGCAACATCTTTCGTAATCAACTTTACTTGGTTGTTCTTTTTCAGGTTTGATTGCATCTATTCGAGTGTATTTGATATTTCTTTCTTCAAATTGTTTTATCATATTCTGATTCCGAACTTTCTGTGAATCCACATTGATATAATAGAAGTGCATCTTACATCTCAGAAACATAAATATTTTGCAAAAAATCTTCAACGATAGAATTGAGCTCGTGACAATATTGTCTTGAATCTTCAGCTAGTCCTCGCATAGCTCCTTTCTTACGTCCTTTTTGAATCTTCTTAAAACTCTTATAAGATTTGTTATTCAATACCTGTATCTTCTTTAGCAATTTATACACATCATCTTTGTCTCCATCTTCATCTCCTTTAATACCATCACCCTCACCATTATTGGATTCATCGTCTGTAGAATCATCATCTTTCTTGGATTCATCTTCATCTTCTGTATCATCTTCTGTATCATCTTCAGTATATTTTGAGTTTTTGAGAACACCAGCACCTTTTTCAACAATTGCCTTCACTTTATCAGATGCGTCAACGGGGTAATTTGTATATGGTAATTCATCCAATCTATTCTCTTTTTTATATTCATCTACTCTTAAATCGGTAATATCATCAAGTTTATCGCCAACCGAATAGATTACACCTCTATCTTCGGGATCTTCACCGTAATTGTTATCGTAAGGTTTTGCAGATTTGTAAAAATAATTGTTTTCGGAATGAATTGTTGAATGATACGCAGCACCAATACCAATAACCTTATTCTTATAGTAAAGATTGTTAACTACGTGAACAACCCCGTATCTTACACGTGGATTACGTGTCTGACCTGTGAACCAATTGTGATGTAATGTCACTTTCAAATTTCCATCGTCATCTTTATGATCATCGTCATGACCTATTAACATTGTTTTATGATGATCCTTCCCAAATATACACCAAGAAATAGTGACGAAACTTGCTTCTCTCTTTATATCCAACAAACCATCCGGACATTTTGTGAAATTACAATGATCAATCCAAACATGATGCGAACGATATACAACCATGCAATCGAATTCCTCGTGAAATTTGTCTCGATCAATGAAATCGAAATTGATGTTTTGAATAATAACGTTTTCTTGATCCTTGATTTCGAATCCACCAATTATCGTACAACCTTCACCATAAATGGTGCAATTAGATGGAATCTTGAAAACAGCATCTCCTGATTTTTCGGCCTTTTCAAACTCGAATGTTCCCTTCAGAATTATAATTGATTTTTCTTTATTCTTGCGCAAATCGTCGCAAAGATCACGAAATTCATCGATGTCACTATCGATTTCATACTTTTTACCGCCTTTACCACCAATTGTCGTTTTCAAGGATTTTCCCTCTACAAAAGCAAATCCAAATGTCATACTTAATTATAGTATACATTTTAAATCTGAAATCAAAAGGTTCATCTTTTCTGTAAATACGCAATCCTTTAAAGTCGCATCAAGACAAAACAGCCATTTATGAAGGTAGCGGGAAAGTTCCAGAAATGTAGATAAATAACTATTCTTCATCTTCTTCATCTTGATTCACGTTTCACGTTAATCAAGCTTTTGCGGCACATTCCGTGTATAATACGAACGACGTAAATTTGAAGAATCAAGGTGGGAACAAGTAATGCTACTTTTGGTTTCATAAGTTCCGTTTTCAATACCTTCTTGTCTAGGATGACCAGCACTAAAAACTCAAATAAGATAACAAAAAGGAGCACAACAAGTATCCAATTGATGATTCTGAAGTATTTGCAATGTTCTTTTGATTTAAGAGGACCAACGAATAGCATGTTTCTAGGTATACTTTATACATATATTTTTTTTCATGAAAATGTTAATGATTTTGGGGATGTGGAAAACCAAAAAAAAAGAAACCTAGTGTTCTTTACAAGGTGTGAAGTTTTTTTATACGACATATCAAAAAAACACTGATCGAAGCATATCTTTTTTGCATCTGATACAATCTTGAAAATGTAAAAAAATAAAAATGATGGTTTAATTCTCTTAGAATTATGTATTGATAACACTTATAACGCACAACAACTACTTTCACAGAAGAAATATAGTGCGTTCCCCACACAATGAACGAAGACCAGAACATTTCTGGTATCTACGTGTTTTCGAATCTTTTTGGCAGCGACATTATGAGTAAAATTGCTCAATTTGTCTATACCAACAAGAATCGTGTCTTGCTTTCAATCAAATATGGAGGCAATATGACTACTGAAGATTATCATTTACTCAGGTATAGGAGATTGATACATTTCACATTTAAGAAATGTCTTTGGTCTAAACGTCTTGCATGTGTCCATGATAATATAGAGATTGGGAAAAAACAAATTATGACTCTAAAAAAAGAGTGTAAACAAAAATGTGATGAGATGAAATATGTTAATCGCATTTATCGAAAAACTTCTCTTAGTGATGAAAATTACAATTCTAGACAAAAAGAACTATGGAAATGTTTAAATCACTTATCATGGAAGATAAAAGAGAAAAAAAAAACACTCACCAAAAATGTAAGAATGGCTGAGTCAAGACATAAATCGATTCGTAAAATTTTGCGAAAACATAGTACTTCTTATAGAAAATCAAATTATTCTAAGAGAGATATGCGTATTATGTTTGATTGCCCAAAGTTCAATATAAGACGTGCTGATCTCAAGAGATGTTATCAGAACATCATGATTGATAGTTTTCGTAAAAGATACGAATCAACCTTATCATGAAAATGTTAAGGTATTTGGGATGGAAAAAATAGTGATTGGAGACGCGGTATTAAATCGTAAGTAGATCGCAAGTAGTTTGTGCCTATTAATTAGGTTTCTTTGAAAAAAAATAAAAATGATAAAAAATAAACCTTAAGTTGGAAAAACTTAAGTGGCTCCATTGGCGTGAGCTAGGGAAGTTAGTTCAACACCCTGATATCAATTTAAGATGTTTTGGATTTGTACCCCTTAACATAATATCAAAGAACTATGATTCGGACGACGTAGTCCCTTGCCTTATTGGCTTGATCAAAGCTGCTCACTTGCTTTAATAGTGAACAGAATAGAGATATATTTAATATGTATCTGTTCTGAAATAAAAACGTAGTGTTCTTTACAAGGTGTGAAGTTTAGGTTTTTTTATACGCTACTTTTTTTAATATGATAGGTATACTTTAGAAGTTCGACAACATATCAAAAAAATCACGACGACTTTAAAGAACACTATATTTTTATTATCAAAAACTCTTACTAAAAGGCCATTCGGTCACAAAAGGCCATTAGGCCACAAAAACAAATAAAAAAGAAAAAACCTAAAAAGGTTTTTTTTGTAAAAATGATGAAAAAACGACCTTGAAACTCTATATGATTTCACAACAAATTTACTTGAAGAAAATGAGTTATGTGTCCGAGTTTGTGGCACTTTACGAGATTATTCCTTACATTCGTAATTTTCCATTAAACAACAAAACAATTCGTGTTGCTGTCAAAGACTACCTTGAAGGTGGTGAGCGAAAGGCTGATATTATCACAAAGTATGGTAAAATCTGTGATTGGAATACAACAAATGTTACTAATATGTCACGTTTATTCAAAGATCTCAACTATTTTAATCAACCTATTGGGAAATGGGATACTTCAAAAGTGACCGATATGTATGGTATGTTCTTGTGTTGTGAAAGTTTCGATCAACCTATTGGGGAGTGGAATGTTTCAAAAGTTACTTATATGAATGGTATGTTCTATGGTGCTAAAAGTTTCAATCAAGATATTTCAAAATGGGACACTTCAAAAGTGACTACTATGAATGGTATGTTTAAAGGTGCTAAAAGTTTCAACCAAACTATTTCAAAATGGGACACTTCGGAAGTTTTGAAAATAATTCTTTGTATCAATTACGAGAGTTATAATGATAGTGATAGTGATGAATATGATTCTGATGATGAGTAGATTTGAAGAACCTTTGTGTTTTTTACAAAAATGATAAAAAAACGACCTTGAAACTGTATATGATTTCACAACAAATTTACTTGAATAAAAATGAGTTATGTGCCTGATTTAGTGGCACTTTACGAGATTGTTCCTTATATTGAGTACTTGCCATTAAACAACGAAACAATTCGTATTGCTGTCTCAGATTATTGTGAAGGTGGTGAGCTAAAGGATGCTATTATCAAGAAATATGGTAAGATTGAAGATTGGAATACATCAGAAGTTACTGATATGACTAAACTATTCTATAAATATTATGATTTTAATGAAAATATTTCTAAATGGGACACTTCAAATGTGACTAATATGAGTGGAATGTTCCTTTATGCTCAATGTTTCAATCAACCAATTGGGGAATGGGATGTTTCAAGTGTGACTAATATGGGAGGTATGTTTTGTCGTGCTGAAAATTTCAATCAACCCATTGAAGATTGGGATACTTCAAAAGTTACTAATATGAATATTATGTTTTATCGTGCTGAAAATTTCAATCAACCCATTGAAGATTGGGATACTTCTAAAGTGACTGATATGAAATGGATGTTTTGTTGTGCTAAAAGTTTCAATCAACCCATTGGTGGGTGGGATACTTCTAAAGTAACTACTATGAGTTTGATGTTTCGATTTGCAACTGCATTCAATCAACCTATCGAAAAATGGAATACTTCAAGTGTAACTGATATGGAATGGATGTTCCTTAATGCTAAAAATTTCAATCAATTAATTGTAGAATGGGATACTTCTAAAGTGACTATAATGGACCAGATGTTTGGAGGTGCTAATAATTTCAATCTTGAAAATGCCCCTTGGTATCATGATGGTGAGTAAATTTTGAAGAACCATACGGTTTTTTACAAAATGATGAAAAAACGACCTTGAAACTGTATATGATTTCACAACAAATTTACTTGAAGAAAAATGAGTTACGTGCCCGAGTTTGTGGCACTTTACGAGATCTTTCCTTATATTCGTAATTTTCCATTAGATGACGAAACAATTCGTGTTGCTGTTTATTTCTACATTAAAGGTGGTAAGAGTAAGGATGTGATTATCAAAAGACATGGTAAAATTGGTGATTGGAACACATCCGAGGTTACTGATATGTCGTGTCTATTCTCTGATTATAAACATTTCAATCAAGATATTTCAAAATGGGATGTTTCTAAAGTGACTACTATGTATTGTATGTTTTGTGAGGCTTTTGATTTTAATCAACCTATTGGGAATTGGAATACATCTAATGTTACTGATATGGAATCAATGTTTTCAGAGGCTATAAATTTCAATCAAGATATTCGAGATTGGGATACTTCTAATGTGACTAATATGGATGGTATGTTTTGTGAGGCTTTTGATTTTAATCAACCTATTGGGAAATGGGATACTTCTAAAGTGACTAATATGGGTATTATGTTCTGTGGTGCCAAAAATTTCAATCATCCCATTGAAGACTGGGATACTTCTAAAGTGACTGATATGGACGATATGTTTGGCCATGCAGCAAGTTTCAATCAACCCATTGGAGAATGGGATGTTTCTAATGTTACTGATATGAGTTATATGTTCTATCGTGCGAAGATGTTTAATCAACCCATTGAGAAATGGGATGTTTCTAAAGTGATTAATATGAGCGAAATGTTCTATGAAGCTGATAATTTCAATCTTGAAAATGCTCCTTGGTTTGGTATCACGAGTAAATTGTAAAAAGAACCGTAAGGTTTTTTACAAAAATGATGAAAAAACGACCTTGAAACTCTATATTATTTCACAACAAATTTACTTGAAGAAAATGAGTTATGTGCCCGTGTTATTGGTATATTATGGGGTTATTCCTGTTATTATATATTTGTCATTGAAACTCTATATGATTTCAAAGCAAAATTACCAGAATAAAATTAAGTATGAACTCGAATTTGTACCCGAATTGGTCGTACTTGATGAGATTATTCCTTTTATTGAATATATGGCATTAGACAACGAAACAATTCGTTATTCTATCAAACACTACTTCGATGAAGCAGAGGAGACTGATATTATTATCATGAAATATGGGGAAATTAAAGATTGGAACACATCAGAAGTTACTGATATGAGTGATCTATTCCAAGACATAATCTACACAGATATTAATATAAATATATCTAAATGGGATGTGTCAAAGGTTACTGATATGAGTTTTATGTTCCATGATGTTAAAGGTTTCATTTCACATATTGGTGAATGGGATACTTCAAATGTGACTAACATGGAATCTATGTTCTATAATGCTGAAAGTTTTAATCAAGACATTTCAGGATGGGATACTTCAAAAGTGACTACCATGAAAGGTATGTTCTCTAATGCTAAAAGTTTCAACCAAGACATTTCAGGATGGGATGTTTCAAAGGTTACTGATATGAGTTTTATGTTCTATAAAACTTTTGAATTCAATCAATATTATATTTTTAAATGTTGGGATATATCCAATGTAGATGATATGAATGGTATGTTTGATGATGCGAAAGGTTTTAGTTATAGTTATTTAAGCAGGTTATCATACGATGAACCATGGGCGGAATATATTATTAATGAAGATTTTGGATACAAGGAGAGGGATTTTTATGACTTCTTAAGCAATAAGTCTCGGAACGAACTTGAACAAATCATGCAATTAATTGGTTTCGACATTTGAATTAATTTCGAACTATTAGTAAATTTTGAAAGAACCGTTAGGTTTTTTACAAAAAATGGTGAAAAAACGACCTTGAAACTCTATATTATTTCACAACAAAACAAATTTACTTGAAGAAAATGAGTTATTTGCCCGAGTTTGTGGCACTTTACGAGATTGAGCCTTATATTATCTTTCCATTAAACAACGAAAGTATTCGTGTTGCTGTCAAAGACTACCTTGAAGGTGGTGAGAAAAAGGATGCAATTGTAAAGATGTATGGACCAATTGGAAACTGGGATACTTCTAAAGTGACCGATATGAACAATCTGTTCTTGAATGCTTATAATTTCAATCAAGACATTTCCAATTGGGACACGTCGAAAGTGACTGATATGAATAATATGTTCTGGGGGGCTAAAAGTTTCAATCAGCCCATTGGAAACTGGGACACGTCGCAAGTGACTGATATGAATCAAATGTTCTGTGTTGCTGAAAGTTTCAATCAACCTATTGGGGAATGGGATACTTCTAAAGTGACTAATATGGAATGGATGTTTCATTGGAATGATGGTTTCGATCAAGATATTCGAGACTGGGATACTTCTAATGTGACTACTATGGAAGGAATGTTTGCATTTGCTTTGAAGTTCAATCCTGACAATGCCCCTTGGTATAACATAATATCAAAGAACTATGATTCGGACGACGTAGTCCCTTGCCTTATTGGCTTGATCAAAGCTGCTCACTTGCTTTAATAGTGAACAGAATAGAGATATATTTAATATGTATCTGTTCTGAAATAAAACGTAGTGTTCTTTACAAGGTGTGAAGTTTAGGTTTTTTTATACGCTACTTTTTTTAATATGATAGGTATACTTTAGAAGTTCGACGACATATCAAAAAAATCACGACGACTTTAAAGAACACTATATTTCCGTGACTACATTTGAATTCTAAGGAGAAAATTTAATACCTCTTGAAAAAATGAAAAATGACTACAAAAGAAGCATATAAGTATAACAGATTAAAGATATACTAGAAATAATACAAGATGAGTGATTCTACAATTTCTGATAAGTTCAAGTCCTTAACGCAGCGCGAACATGTTTATAAGTTGCCAGACTCTTATGTCGGATCCATAGAAGAATCCCCTATTGATTCGTGGAAAGTTGATGGGAAACGAATGGTTGAATCGAAATTGAACAATATTCCAGGTTTCTACAAGATTTTTGACGAGGTCATTGTCAATGCATGGGATCAGTATGTTCGTATGAAGGATACGAAAGAAGCAGTTAAAAATATTGATGTCATTGTTGACAAGAGCTCTGGTTTGATCTCTGTGAAAAATGATGGGAAAGGTATTGATATCGCAATGCATCCTAAGGAAAAGATGTACACTGTTCAAATGATCTTCGGTAAATTGTTAACTTCTACTAATTACAACGAGAATGAAGAACGTTTGACGGGCGGTAAGAATGGATTCGGTAGTAAACTAACGAACATCTTTTCAAAATCATTTGAAGTAGAGACCGTTGACAGAAACAACAAGCTTCATTACTACCAGAAATTTGAGAAGAATATGACAATGATTGGATCACCCATCATCAAAAAGATTCCTAGTTCTTTCAAAGAATATACAAAGATTACATATGTTCCCGACTTCGAACGATTTGGAATCAAGGGAATCACTGATGATATGGTGTCAATTTTCAAGAGACGTTGTTATGAACTTTCTGCATGTTCTGATATCAGTGTGACTTTCAATTCTTCAACAATTCCTGTTAAGAAATTCAAGGATTATGCTGCTATGTTTTGTGATAATAAGATCATTTGCGAGAAACCAAATATTCGATGGGAAATTTGTGTGTCGCCTTCAGAAGAGTTCAAACAAATCTCATTCGTAAATGGGATCAATACTTCGAAGGGAGGAAAGCATGTTGACTATATTCTTAGTAAAATTTGCAAGCGACTTGCCGAAATTATTGAGAAGAAAGAGAAGATCAAGGTTAAAGCGAACCATATTAAAGAACATTTATTCGTGTTCGTGAATTGTCTGATCGTAAATCCTTCATTTGATTCGCAGACAAAGGATTACCTAACTACCGTTTCGAGTAAGTTTGGTTCTTCATTTGAATTTTCGGACAAGTTCTTTAAAGATTTGGCGAACACTGATATTATCAAGTCTATAGTCAATACGTATAATTTCAAAGAGAACAAGGGAAATAAGAAGAATGATGGTAAGAAAACGGCTAAACTATACGGAATCCCCAAACTAGACGATGCTAATTGGGCGGGTGGAAGAAAGTCTCAGGAATGTGCTTTGTTTCTTACGGAAGGAGATAGTGCTGCAACCTTTGCGATCGCTGGTTTGTCTGTGATCGGCCGCGACAAATATGGCGTCTTTCCACTTAGAGGTAAAGTTATAAACGCACGCGATAAGATCACAACTCAAGCTGGTCTCAAACAGGTCAACGCAAACTCGGAGCTAATTCACTTGAAACAGATTCTAGGTTTGGAGCAAGGGAAAAAATATACAGATACTTCTACTCTAAGATACGGAAAGATCATCATTCTAACTGACCAAGATCTTGACGGATCCCACATTAAAGGCTTGATCCTTAATTGGGTCGACACTTTCTGGCCTGATCTTCTGAGTAAGAACTTCGTATCGGTATTCCAAACACCTATCATCAAAGCTAAAAAGGGAAAACAAGAAGAAGTGTTCTATTCTCTTAAGAAATTTGAAGACTGGAAAACCACCGTTGAAAATTCGACATCGTTCCATACAAAATACTTTAAGGGATTGGCCACGTCAAATACACAGGAGGCTAAAGAGTACTTCAAAAAGTTGACACTACAAACTTTCAATTCTAGTGATAACTCCAAAGATGCCGTCGACAAAGCTTTCAACAAAAATCGTGCAGATGATCGCAAGAGATGGCTTAAAAAGTATGATAAAAATAACATCATCGATGAAGAACAGAAGTCAGTCACATGTGAAGAATTCATTGACAAAGAGTTGATTCATTTCTCCAATTACGATGTGCAGCGTTCAATCCCCCATCTTATGGACGGTTTGAAACCGTCACAAAGAAAGATCTTGTTCGCATGTTTCAAAAGGAAACTCACAAAGGAGATTCGTGTGGCCCAGTTAGCTGGCTATGTCTCAGAACATTCAGGTTATCATCATGGGGAAGCTAGTTTGAACGGTGCGATTATTGGAATGGCTCAAGATTTTATGGGATCTAACAACATAAACCTTTTGTCTCCTAACGGTCAATTCGGTTCAAGGATTCAGAATGGCAAGGACGCTGGAAGTCCTAGGTATATTCATACTGCTCTAACAGATATTTCAACAAAACTATATATTAGTTCGGATGAAGCTTCACTTGAATTTCTAGAAGACGATGGTCTTTCGATCGAACCAACTTATTATGCCCCTGTAATCCCAATGATACTTGTGAATGGATCTCAAGGAATCGGCACGGGCTATTCTACATCTATTCCTATGTTCAATCCGAAGGATATTTTCAAACAAGTTCGCAATAAAATTGATGGTAAATCAATCGATTCTCTTACTCCATATTATCATGGTTTTAAGGGAAGTATTGTTAAAGACGGTAATGGATTTGTCACGAAGGGCAAATATCGTCAGTTGAACTATAAAACGTTGCTCATCGACGAACTCCCGATTGGAACATCTATCGATGAATTTAAAAACTTTATTGACGATGTTGTTATGAATTTAAATGACAAAAAGAAGAAACTCGATAAAAAATATGTTCAGTTCCAAGGTGTCAAAGGCTATACATCTCAGTCTACGGAAAGTTGTGTTCATTTTGAAATAGAGTTTGATCCGATTGTACTTCAAAGTCTAATGAAAAAGGTTTCAAAGCAGAAGACTTCTTTGTGCAATGATATTGAGAAAATGTTCAAATTGACAAGTAAAATCTCAACATCAAACATGCATCTTTTCCAAACAAATGGTATCATCAAGAAATTCAAAAACACAACTGAAATTATCGATTCATTTTATATTGAACGATTGCGCCTTTACGGTGAACGCAAGCGTCATATGTTGGATGATATTCAAGATCAGATGAATCTTCTTGCAAATAAGGTACGTTTCTTGAATTCTGTAATCAAAGATGAGATTATTGTTCGTAAATTGAATAAAGAGGAGTTGATTGAGACGCTTACAAGAATGAAATTCGCCAAAGTTAACGAGAACTTCAACTATCTTATCAACATTGCTATCTATAAAATTACTAAAGACGAGATCAAAAAGCTTGACGACGAGTTCATCGATAAGAAAAAGGAATTCAACGATCTTGACAAAACCTCAATTAAAACCCTTTGGAAAAATGACTTGGATGTTCTTGAACTTTCATTGGAGAAAAAATACAAGTCCGTTTAAAAAAGGGATATCCCAGGATCCTCCCAAGATCCTCCCAAGATCCTCAGGATACCCCTGAGATTCTCCTAAAAACTTAAGAATGTCATTAGAGGAAATTAAGGTTCCTTTTTTTTAGAGTCGTTGAATTTCTTTATTTCTTTTGAGATACGTTCCCCTAAGCTGAGAAGAGATTCAATTGTCTCACCATCAATGTCTTTCTTATCGAAACGAGGTCTATTCTTTCCGAAGGGAGTCTCCCAAATAGTGGGAGGTGGAAACTTTAGTTTCATTTTACTTTTCTTTTTGAAATATCGCATTCTTGTGTTTTGTTTACTTTATATTTTTCAAGATTAAGATCCTTTGACTTCCATTTTTATCAACAAATAACAAAAATAAAGTAAAAATGGTTGGAAAACTACCTTGAAACCTCTATATTTATCAAAAGACAATAAAATAAGCGAAATGGTGAAGATTATTACGAACGATGATGTCGAAATTGACGTTCCCAATGAAATTGTAACTTTAGGGGTCTCTGATTCCGATGACAGCGATAAACTAATGGGTTTGTTTTCTACTTTCATCGACAATAATGATGATGATGATGACAATGATAACAGTACTCCAGTTCAGGCTGACTCAGTTATGATTAAACATGTAATTGATTATGGAAAGCTTTATGCTAAACAAAAGATGACTATCCCTGAGAAGCCTTTGCTTTCTTATGATATGAAGGATAACGTCCAAGAATGTTACAGCGAATTTATTAACAAGTTTACCACTCGTGAAGTGTTGGAACTTATTATGACTGCAAATTATCTTGAAGTCAAGCCATTGCTTAGTTTGGCTGGATCCAAGATTGGTAGCCTTATCAAGGGTAAGACCTCTAAAGAAATTGAGGAAGTTAGTGAATGGATTACGACGACCGATTTCGACAAACTTGCAGTTGAACTTGATCAGCTAGCATCGTCTAACGAGGCGCAGGCTACGGTGAGCGCCGCGAGGGCCGCCAGGAAGCAGTTGAACCGCATCGCTGCGGGTGTTCAGAACTAGACGAAAGTTCTAGTACTACTAAATGAAATCTCACAAGGAGGTTTAATATTATAACAAAACCAAAAAAAAATCAAAAAATAGACCTACGGGTCACAAAAAAGAAGAAATGGTTTTTTTTACGTGACTTTAAATTTGTGAAACAAATTCTTTCCAATTTTCCGGTGGCTTTTTAGTCCCACCTTCGTATGGAACAGCATAATTATTGTCTAGTAACCATTCATTAATGTTTACTTCGTCTAGAAATACATTTGCTAAAAGACGACCATATTTATCCAATTGAACATCTTTCAGACTTACGAATTTGTCTAATAGCAGGTACTCAAGTTTTTGCTGAACAAATTTCGCAGCCCATTTTTCATTTTCGTTTTTTGATCTCATTTCTGGTGTATCAATTCCAGTTAATCTTACGCTAAAGCGATATACTTGTGCAGATCCTGGCAATACAGTTGCTACAGTGATTGAATCGCCGTCGTAACATTTGATTACTTTTCCATGTTCCACCGGTGGCACATAAATTTTACAATCTGACCAAGTAACTTTTTCTAACAAATTCGTATTCATTTACTATATATTTGAAAAAAAAATCAGATTTAGGCATTATGATGCCTAGATACACGACTGTTTTTGTTTGAAAATGTAAAAATGTCTTTAAAAAAGGCTTGAAAATATACATTACTGGAAGATCAGAAAAGGAAACTGAAAAGATGTCTGTGAGCTTTACGACGTTCGACGGTTTTGATTTTAAAATGACGCGCAAGTGTGCTAAGATTATTGGCCGTGCACTTCCTTATATTGAAAATAGAAATGCTGATGATGATATTTCTATTCCTCTTCCCGAGGTTGGAAGTATTCACATGAAAAAGATCGTTGAATTTTGTAAGCATTACGTCACAGATCCAATGAATGAGATTGCGAAACCTCTTATTTCAAACGACATTTGTGATTGTTGTATCACTGAATTCTACCGTAATTTTATCGAGGATTATGACATCAATGAAATTGCGTTACTACTCAATTCGGCAAATTATATGTCGATTAAGCCTCTTGTTAGTTTGTGTGGTGCGAAAATTGCTTTACACATTTATGGAAAGACTCCTGAGGAAATCAGGGAATCTTTCCAAAAGACTTAAAATATCAGCTAAAATTCTCCAAAACATTCAGTAAAACGAACGTTTATTCACCACAAGTGTGATTTTTTTAGAAACTCCTTAAATTTACCCTTATTTTTGGGCAAAAAATGAAAAATGGTTTTTTTAAGGACTTGGAAACAAATAGAGTAATTTAGACAAATAAAGAAGAATGCTGCAAGCCATTGATAGTATGTAGTTTAGAAGATAGAAGTTGGTACTTCTGTTTGACGAATGAAATATTACTGATACTTTGTAACATACTTCTTACCCATACAAATAATGAAACTTAAAGTTAATTTATGTATATTATGCTTCAGATCAACCAATTTGAGTGTAATATACGTGGTTTGCGAGTAAAGAGTTCCTTCCTAAGGTTCAATTTATAAAGTTTTAGTGAAATCTAGGTGTAGGAAACCTAGATTGCTCTCTCGGCACTTCATTTAATGATAATAGCGATTTATATGGTTTTTTTTACGTTTTCTTTTCAAAAATTGAAAAAATGCTTTAAAATGAACCCTTAAAATTGTATTATGTATTTTAACACTACTAACCTCCTACTTTTGCGCACTCTTTACAGTCTGCGCTCTGGAGGTATTAGCGAAAGTTAGTTTTTAAGGCTAGCAGCGGAAAAGAGAGACTGATGGCCATCTACTGGCCAACTACTGACCTAGTTCAATGTGTCTTCAACGACACATTGATCAAATTCATATCTCTGTCTGCTGACACGCACAAGCTTCAAGCTTATCGGACTGTTGATTTCATACCGGTTACCTTACCGGTTGATAAGTCCAAGCCTATTTCTTGTGATAATATGCTATTCGTTGAAGAAGATATCATGAGTACTGATGAACTCGTGAATCAATGGATTCCATACAATATCCATTTGAGTGAAGATGGAATGAAGAATTTTATCAATGGAATTGTCCATGATTGGGAAAACAAGAAGAACTAAACTATCAAAAAGACTACAAGGGTCTCAAAAACACAAAAAAACACAAAAAAGAACCAACACAAAGGTTTTTTATAAAATCCTTAGAAAAATGGTTAGTTTCTACCCCTTGAAACCATATATATGTATTTACACATATCTCTGTTGATTTACGCATTCTTTTAGACTGCGCTCCGGAGGTATTAGCGAAGCTTGACTTTGAACTCAACAATAACTGTTGAAGATGATCTTTGAGATTATTTTTACGATATTTTGTTTAGTTGTAGGCTATATAGCAGGTTACAGGGACGGCGAAGCCGTCAAGAAAACTTCTCAACGCTAAAAAGGACTTACGTCCACAGAAAAAAAAACGAAACGTGGTCGTTTGAAGACGCGGCACAGTATCGCAAGTAGATCACAAGTAGTTAAGCCTATTAAATTAGGTTTTTTATAAAATCCTTAGAAAAATGGTTAGTTTCTACCCCTTGAAACCATATATATGTATTTACACATATCTCTGTTGATTTACGCATTCGTTTAGACTGTGTTCCGGAGGTAGATAAAAACATTCATTAAAGATGTCATACGTTCCTACGATGATGCCTACAATGTCACCTACAATGTCGCCTATGGTGATAGTGGCGGCTGGATGCGAGAACTGCTCCTCAAATGTAGTGATGCCTGCTTGGGCGTTTATTCTAATTTGGACAGTTCTCTCTTGCTGGGGATTTGCAATGACGGTACGCTGTTTATGGGCGTGTTGTGAATGCGCCGTGCTCTGTTGCGATTGTTATGAAGATAGCAAGTCGACAGAAAAAGAGCCTGAGCCAAATGCACTAGAAAATGTGTAAACACTCAGCAAGGAGAAAAAAGACAGATTCGTCTTCTTATCAACGATAAGTTTTTTTTAATTTAACAAAACTGCCATTATTTCTCATCATTTTCATTGGGAATTGACCAAGAACCAGGCCTCTCTTTTAGGAACTCGAAAAAGTAGCGACCGTTATCGTAATAGCGAAGTTTATCATAATTGATTGGAATACCTGATAATTCTGTAAGTTGGTCTAATTGTTTCTTTAGAAGTTTTAAATCGAGACGAACTTCAATAGCAGGATTCGGGAAAATCCTATCAATTTCAATTTTATCTTCACTATTTGTTAAGATTACGTAATACAAAGGAACCAGCTTAAAGTCAGTACCTTCACAATCATTACGGATGATCAAACAAGTTTCATCGAATTCAAAACTTTTGTTATACATCGGTGCGTAAGGCGTCCATGCCAAATACATGCATTTATTTTCTGTCGATTTTACAAAACTTATTCCTTTATCGAATAGGTTCGCACAATGTTGAAAATATTCTTGATCTGTTTTATAAATATTTTCGGCACTTGATTTCGAAAGAGAGAAAATTTTGAGAGCTTTGAAAGTATTGATTACTTCTGTATGTGTGACACTTCTAAACACGTTATCGAGAACTGTTTTGGGAACACTAAGTGAATAAGACAGAGAAAATGTGAAAGCAGATGTTATCATATATTTTAAAAATTTCATCTTATAATAATCGTACATATTATAATATTTTTCAAAACATTTTTGAAAAAATCATAGGGTGGAAAATGGTTAGTTTCTACCCCTTGAAACCATATATATGTATTTACACATATCTCTGTTGATTTACGCATTCGTTTAGACTGCGCTCCGGAGGTATTAGCGAGGCGAGACTTTGAACTTAACAATAACTGTTGAAAATGTTCTTCAAAAAGAGCAAAAAGGTTAATGATGAGCTCCAGCAGGAGCTTCAGAAACTACGTGAGGAAAACGAGAAGTTAAAGATGGGTATTGTTGATTGGAAAGGTAGTTGCCGTGACAATCGTAATACTATTGAATATATGTTCAAGTTAAAAGAATTAGAATCTGAGCGTAACGAGTTAACTCGTAACGAGTTAACTCGTGAGCTTAATTCTGCATATGATTGTCTGGTGATGTATATTTCCTCGATTGAGAACGTGATTCACGAATTTAAAGAGCAATACCGCAAATACGGAAAATATCCTGACTTTGAGAAGACATTTGACTTGCTCATGGTGATGAATGGAAAGATTAAGGATCGCATCGCATCTATTTATAAAAAATAGGTGGTTTCTCAACAAGGAGAATTCACAAAGCTAAAAAAACGAGAAAAAAATAAAAAAAAAATATAAAAAAATAAAAAAAAGAACCAACACAAAGGTTTTTTTTATAAAATCCTTGGAAAAATGGTTAGTTTTTACCCCTTGAAACTATATAATATTAAGCCTACACCTCTGCCAAAAACAGAGGATTTCGAAAAGAAAGACTTTGAACTTAACAATAACTGTTGAAAATGCCTTCTACGCAATCAAAAGCAACAAGTCCTGTGCAAAAATTTGATAAGATCCTGCTGGAGCTTCAGAAACTACGTGAGGAAAACGAAAAGTTAAAGGCTGAGAGAGATGACTACCGTGAAAAATATTATGTTCAGGAAAAGATAAGTTGGAATGCAATTATAAGTCAATCTAAACTACTCGATGCTTTGGACAATGTTCCGTATGCGGAGGTCGTCAGTGTTGAGTAATAGCCTTTATAGGCGATGCACTCTTAAGCCTCAACAAGGAGGCTTCACAAAGCTAAAAAAATAAAAAAAAATATAAAAAATAAAAAAAAAGAACCAACACAAAGGTTTTTTTATAAAATCCTTGGAAAAATGGTCAGTTTCTATCCCTTGAAACTATATATATGTATTTACACATATCTCTGTTGATTTACGCATTCGTTTAGACTGCGCTCCGGAGGTATTAGCGAGGCGAGACTTTAGGAAGTTATAACACATCAGCGGGCGACTCTATTATGGGGTGTGTTCCGTCAAAGAAACGTGTTGAACTACAGCAGAATATTCAGATGCTAAGGATTTTCAATGAATCCTTGCGCAACTGGGAAGACGATCATGAGAAAGACATTCAGGACGCCATCGGCGCCAAGGAACGCGCCGAAGCATTCGTGAAGAGTGCCTCGACTCCCGAGGAGAAGGTCTGGGCGCTCGCGGAGCTCGCAGACGCGGCGCGTGTGCTCGCCGCGCGGAAGAAGCCGTTAGCCGAGATCAGCAATATCTATCTCGTGTTTATGCAGAAGCGCCTTGAACGTGAAAAACTGGTTCTCGAACTGGTTCTCAAGAACACCTGAACAAGTGCCGCGCCCTGAAGCCTCAACAAGGAGGCTTCACAAAGCTAAAAAAATAAAAAAAAATATAAAAAAATAAAAAAAAAGAACCAACACAAAGGTTTTTTTTATAAAATCCTTGGAAAAATGGTTAGTTTCTACCCCTTGAAACTATATATATGTATTTACACATATCTCTGTTGATTTACGCATTCGTTTAGACTGCGCTCCGGAGGTATTAGCGAGGCGAGACTTTGAACTTGACAATAACTGTTGAAGATGTTCTTCAAAAAGAGCAACAAAAGTAAGGAAATTGAAAAACTGCGTAAGGACAAGGAAGAATTGCTTAAAACAGTCAAATATCTTAAAGATCTTAATAAATCTTACTATGAAGAACATCAAGTGACATTAAGATGCTATACAAAGCTTATTAATGGAGACATTTTCAAAGATGATCTCCGTGAACAAATCGATGACATTCGTAAATCCCATGTTGATAATCTCAAATGGTATAAACAACGTATTGAATACGAGAAGGTTCGTGCTAAGTACTATCAGAAATGGATCTCTTAGAGAACTTCTGTTCACAAAGCTAAAAAAATAAAAAAAAATATAAAAAATAAAAAAAAGAACCAACACAAAGGTTTTTTTATAAAATCCTTGGAAAAATGGTTAGTTTCTACCCCTTGAAACTATATATATGTATTTACACATATCTCTGTTGATTTACGCATTCGTTTAGACTGCATTCCGGAGGTATTAGCGAGGCGAGACTTTGAACTTGACAATAACTGTTGAAAATGTTCTCCAAAAAGAGCAAAAAAAGCAAGATCGCTGCCGACAGCCGCGCTGCTGAGGCGGCGTACCTGTGTGAAGAGCTTCTCTTGGAGAATGAAAAACTACATGAGGAGATCGAAAAGTTAAAGTCGGAGAAAGAAGATTACAGAATCAAACTCCGTGATGAGAAAGACAAACATGGATACTGGTTTTGTGTCCTTGTTGAAACGGTTGGATGGGTAAAAGTGGATGAACTTTCCTCTTCTTCTCTTTTCCTACGTCAAATTCGTGACCGACGTCGTCGATCTGCAACAGCGTTGGAGAAAATATCGCCGTGAAATTAGTGCACTCGATGCTTTAAAAGGCGAGAAAGTCTAACACCGGTATCTAACGCCTGAATAGGCGATGCGCCCTGAAGCCTCAACAAGGAGGCTTCACAAAGCTAAAAAAATAAAAAAAAATATAAAAAAATAAAAAAAAAGAACCAACACAAAGGTTTTTTTTATAAAATCCTTGGAAAAATGGTTAGTTTCTACCCCTTGAAACCATATATATGTATTTACACATATCTCTGTTGATTTACGCATTCGTTTAGACTGCATTCCGGAGGTATTAGCGAAAGAGGATAGCAAGACAGATAAAGCTAGTACAGATGGACCTGAAATGCGTGAACGAGACTGATGCTTCGAATGAGAAAGTAATCCATGACATAATGATCGCAGTGGAACAGGCACTAAGCAAAGCGTCTGCTCCGACGATGGAACAGTTGCTACCGAAGCCAACTCTAAAACGCTCGTTTGCTGTGATGATGGAAGACATGCATCACAAGGAATGAAGGGGACCACACGGGTCCTAAAAACCAAAAAAGAAAAAAGACCAATCGGTTTTTTTTAACAGAAAACCTCTGGTGATTTAGGGACGTTCGTGAGAGACGTCTACTTCAAAATAAAAAAAATGATAGAGAAAATGACTTGAAGTGTTAAAAAAATTATAGACATATATAATATGACTAAAAACAAGATTATAACAGATACTGGTCTCATTGCATTCAATATTTTGGATTTTCACTATCGATCCAAAGTAGCAGCGTTTGATTATGATCACACACTTGTAAAACCGAATAAAGGGACGTTCAGTCTCAATTTGGATGATTGGCAGTGGTTGCGTTCTAATGTAGTTGACGTATTGAAGACATTATATGAAGATGGATACTGTTTGGTTGTATTTACAAATCAATCTAAGAATTTTAAAGTGGATCAAATTAAACTTGTATTGTCAACACTAAATATTCCCATCCGTGTGTATATTGGTGTTTCGGAAGAATATAAGAAACCACAAACAAAGATGTGGGAATGTTTTAAAAATTCAAACACAAGTTTAAGTTTCGAAGAGACACTTTACTGTGGTGATGCACTTGGTCGTGTGGGTGACTGGTCTGACAGCGATAAAGTATTTGCGGATTCTTGTAATATTTCTATCAAAACTCCGGAGGAAGTGTTTCCATTTGTAAGCAAGAATACAATGGATTTTATTCCATCTGGAAATCAAGAACTTATCCTCATGATGGGTTATCAAGGTTCTGGTAAAACAACATATGTGAATACGAAGATTCCAGATTCATACTGTAAGCTTCATGGAGATGATCTAAAAACGGACTCAAAGAAGAAAAAAGCTGTTAAAAAAGCATTAGAAGAAGGACGTTCAACTGTTCTAGATGCAACTCATGCGAATAAAGAGAAGCGAAAAGTTTTCATTGAAATTGCGAAGCATTCAAACATTCCTGTTAAGCTTGTTCATATTACTACTGACTTTGATGAATCAAAGTCTAGGAATGAAAAAAGAGATGTGAAAGTTCCAATTATTGCACTATACATGTATCGTAAAAAATATGAAAAACCTACGTTAGAAGAGGGTTACCTTGAAATTATCAATGTGTAACTCGGGTCGAAGACCTTTTTTATGAAAAATGAAAAATGAAAGAAAAAAGGACATGAATTGTGGAATTGTATTATCAGTATTTGAATAAGTCAGTTAGTAATTATGGGAAACAAGCGCAATACTAAAGTTGATATTAAAATCTTTAATACCCCTAAATATATGAAGAACGTACGTGAGCAGCAAAGGACATCTGATATTAATAATACGATTCGTGATATTTCTGATTTTCTTGTTGGTAATGACATTGTCGCCAAAGACAATATGAGGTCGAAGATCAATATTCTCAAAAACACATTGAACTATATCAAGAATGTGAATGAGATTTGTCCAGATGATTTCAACTGTCTTCAAGATATCAGTAATTGTGATGATTCTACTCAACTGACACGAATCAATTTGTGCTATTCTCAGGAAGATGCCGCAAAGATGGTTGGCAATATTGTGAAGATCTGGGATGAACAAACCGTGAAATCAACGAATCCTTGGTTCTATCGTCATCTTGACAGAAATCCTTTGAATAACGATATAGATAATTTAGATATGATTTATTATGAAGATATTTTCGATCTTCTCGATCACACAATTGACTGGGATCGTCATCTGACCTACATTGAAGTATCTTTCGTTCACGCCAATCCCGAAAATTTTAAGAAGATTATTAGAAATGAAATTCAAGATATATACTGGAATCTCACGGGCGTTCTCAAGAATCCGAATGTTTATCGCGTTTAAGCGTAATAAGACTTGGCCCCAAATTAAAAAATAAAAATGATTATGAAACTAACCTGAATGAAGATGTGTTTTTTAAGTGAAACACATACAAGTGCGTTTAAGTCGCAAAATAAAATTGTGATGTAAATCATAATTAAGGGACACGATCTGTTTGGCGGAGTGGTCTAACGCGCCGGATTTAAGCCCCGGTCTCTTCGGAGGCGCAAGTTCAAACCTTGCAACAGATAATTTGGTCTTCCATTGGAAGACAACCTGCTTCCTTAGCTCAGTCGGTTAGAGCATTCGTCTTATTAACGAAGGGTCAAGAGTTCGAGTCTCTTAGGAAGTACATCCTTGCTTTTCCAAGCAAGTAAAATATTGGGGAAATTTGTCCGCTTAGCTCATTTGGTTCGATAGGAATGGTATAACCATCTTCCCATCAAGAGCGTCAGACTGTTAATCTGAAGGCAATCCGTTCGATCCGGATAGTGGACGTAATTTTGCTGTCCCAGCAAACAAAATATAGGGAAAACATGACGATTTGTCCGAGTGGTTTAAGGAGTCAGACTTGAAATCTGATGTGCAATGCACGCGCAGTTTCGAATACTGCAATCGTCGTACCTATTAAGGAAAACAACTCTTTGTAGCATAGCCCGGTTAATGCGAACGACTGTAAGTGGAAAACAACCATCGTTTGATCGAATGTTCGAATCATTCCAAAGAGATATAGTCCATTATTGGACAACCTGCTCATTTAGTGTAGTGGTTAGCACCGCAGATTCTGATTCTGCTATCACAGGTTCGACTCCTGTAATGAGCTTACTTTTTTAATCTTCTTCTTTTGATTCTTCGACTCCAAAATCTGTGCCGATATTAAGATCACTCATATCATTATCTAGTGAAGATTCTGGACGTTCTTTGGGATTATCGAGGTAATAGTGTTCTAAACGATGACAGTTTTTGCATAATAAATTACATTTATCAAGTTCTCTCTTATGTTTCTCTCCAAATTGAGATTGATTTCTCGCTATACCAAATTCCTTTTGTGATGGGTCTCTGTGGTGAAAATCCAAAGCACCAATCGGTTTGAACGTATTGCGTCTGTGTTCTTCACAAATCCTAATCCTATGTTTTTAGTTAGCTGTGATATTCCTTATATCCTTTCCAGCCAAAACCAAACGACATTTCTCTTATGGAATACCAATCTCCCCATTCAGAACTTTCCGGTCCACCTTTTCTCCACATACGATGAACCATATACCCTTCACCAGCAACATCAAAACAATTAGGTTCTTCACTTATCATGTCATGCCACCACATCATCATAACATCTGATGCGACAGCACTTACTCCTATTTTCTTAACAAAAACAGGTTCTCGAATAAGACAATCCATAATCTCTAGAGGCGATAAAGTCAATTGCGGCGAGTAATTATATGGAATAGTCATATCATCATTATAATCCATCCACGAATTGTCTGGAAGATGAATAGCAACTACTATCTCATTTATTAATTTTCCAGTTTCTTCACATGTAATTTCATCTTCTTCTTCGAAGTCATTATGTAAGATTTGAGATATGATGTTCCATTCGTATTGGTATCCACCAGGGAATACTTTATCAGAAATAGTATCTAGGCATCTAAATAACCATTGCAGAAGAGTATCATGAACATCTTTGGCCATCGCATTCAATTCAAATAGTATTAATATCTCGTTAGATTTAGTAGAACCATTGACAGATCTTTTACAACTCATATCTTCTATTTCTGTAACTAACTCTTTGGGTAACACATTCATCAATGGGTTCATATTGTTCATTACAAATAACATATAAACTTATCTTTATATTCCCACGCACTCATTGCTCAATGAAATTAATATATCTACTCCATAAATGGTCACACTTTAGCGGTGAAAATTGTAATCCTAACTTAACCAGTTAATAGTAATAGATACAGAACCATTGCTTATTTCTGGTTCAGAATTGTCATCTATCGAAAAACAATCTATTGTCGCAATTATATCATGATCTTTTCTCACAATATAAAGTAATTTTGTATTTGGATCCCAATCGCTTTGATAGGTATTATGAGCATTTAAAGATCTCATATGTGGATTATGACGATCATAATAAGAAACAGCATCTTTTTTGGTTTTAAAATATCCCTTCATATAACCAATATGTTTAAATTTCCCACCTTGTGCTAACCATCCATTATCGCCTTCCTTTTCGGTAATATATTCCAAGACTTCAAGAACATATGATGGTTTCATTCTATTTAACAACATATACATATAAACTTATCTTTATATTCCGACGCACTCGTTAAAAAGTATAGTGGACCTTATCAACATCTCAATGAAATTGATGCAAAAAGAAAAAATGACTATTTTTGACCCCTTAAAAGTTCAAATTACATTTTGGGCAACCCTTCAAAAACACACTAATATGTTGGCGAATGATAGATATTTAAATGAACAAGACCGAAATATTTGGTGATGTTGTATTAATTGCCCAGAAATTTTTTAATCCGTAAGGTTTTTTTTGATAAAAATGATGAAAAAACGACCTTGAAACTGTATATGATTTCACAACAAATTTACTTGAATAAAAATGAGTTATGTGCCTGAGTTTGTGGCACTTTACGAGATTATTCCTTACATTCGTAACTTGGCGTTAGACAACGATACAATTCGTAATGCTGTCAAAGACTATGTTGAAGGTGGTGAGACAAGGAACGCTATTATCAAAAAATATGGTAAGATTGAAGATTGGAACACGTCAGAGGTTACTGATATGAATAGACTATTTCAATTTCGTTATTATTTCAATGAAGATATTTCTAAATGGGATGTTTCTAAAGTGACTAATATGTGGAGTATGTTTCATGGTGCTTATAAGTTCAATCAACATATTGGTGGATGGAATACCTCTAATGTTACTAATATGGGGAGTATGTTTCGTGGTGCTAATAAATTCAATCAACCTATTGGAGAATGGGATGTTTCTAAAGTGACTGATATGGAATGGATGTTTCGTGGTGCTAAAAGTTTCAATCAAGATATTTCCAAGTGGGATACTTCAAAAGTAACTACTATGGAAGGTATGTTTGAGAATACCAGTTGGTTTCAAGAGTAAATTTGAAGAACCGTTAGGTTTTTTACAAAAATGATGAAAAAATGACCTTGAAACCTCATATTATTTCACAACAAATTTACTTGAAGAAAATGAGTTATGTGCCCGATTTAGTGGCACTTTACGAGATTGTTCCTTATATTCGTAATTTGCCATTAAACAACGAAACAATTCGTTTTGCTGTTGAAGATTATATTGAAGGTGGTGAACGAAAGGATGCTATTATTAAGAAATATGGCAAGATTGAAGATTGGAACACATCAGAGGTTACTGATATGAGTTTACTATTTGAATATTGCACTAATTTTAATGAAGATATTTCAAAATGGGATGTTTCCCGTGTCACTAATATGTATGGTATGTTCCATGGAGCGGAAAATTTCAATCAACCCATTGGTAAATGGAACACTTATAGTGTCATTAATATGGGGGGTATGTTTTTCCATACTGATTATTTCAATCAACCCATTGGAGGTTGGGATGTTTCTAAGGTGACAAATATGAATGGTATGTTCTCATGTACTTATAGTTTCAATCAACCTATTGGAAAATGGAATACTTCGAGTGTGACTGGAATGCATTCTATGTTTTCATATGCTGAAAATTTCAATCAACCCATTGGAGAATGGGATACTTCGAGTGTAACTAATATGAATTATATGTTCGAACGTGCTGAAAGTTTCAATCAAGACATTACAGGATGGGATGTTTCTAAAGTGACTGATATGTCTGGAATGTTCATGTGTGCTGAAAGTTTCAATCAACCTATTGGGAGATGGAATGTTTCTAATGTTGAAAATATGAAAGGTATGTTTCATGAATCGAAAAGTTTTAATCAACCTATTGGAGAGTGGGATGTTTCTAAAGTGACTGATATGGGAGGTATGTTATATTATGCTGAAAGTTTCGATCAACCTATTGGGGAGTGGAATGTTTCAAGTGTGACTAATATGAAAGATATGTTCGAAGGTGCTGAAAGTTTCAATCAAGACATTACAGGATGGGATGTTTCTAAAGTGACTGATATGAGTAGTATGTTTTTATGATACTAACAGTTTCAATCCTGAAAATGCTTCTTGGTAACACGAGTAAATTTTGAAGAACTGTAAGGTTTTTTTACAAAAATGATGAAAAAATGACCTTGAAACCTCATATTATTTCACAACAAATTTACTTGAAGAAAAATGAGTTATGTGCCCGAGTTCGTGGCACTTTACGAGATTATCCCTTTTATTGAATACTTGTCATTGAACAACGTAACTATTCGTGATGCTGTCAAAGATTATTGTGAAGGTGGTGAGCTAAAGGATGCTATTATCAAGAAATATGATAACATTGAAGATTGGAACACAACAAATGTTACTGATATGTCACATCTATTCAGTAATTACATGATTTTTAATGAAGATATTTCAAAGTGGGATACTTCAAAAGTGACTAATATGAGTGATATGTTTCTTGGTGCTAATACTTTTAATCAACATATTGGAAACTGGGATACTTCGAGTGTGACCAATATGAATAGAATGTTTCATGGTGCTAAGAATTTTAATCAACCTATTGAAAACTGGGATACTTCGAGTGTGAGATATATGTGTGCTATGTTCTATGATGCTGAAAAATTCAATAAACCTATTGGGGAATGGAACACGTCACGTGTTATTTCAATGGCGTGGATGTTTTGTGGAACAAGAGCTTTTCGTCAACATAAACATATCGCAAAATGGAATGTTTCAAACTTGAAAGTTAAATTAGGTATATTTTCAAATGCTCCCGTGTATAGTTTCGAAAGTAAGTACTGGGCATTACCGGAAAGAAAATGTAAGGACTATTCTCTACGGATCTGTTATTCCAATCCTAGCCTTACCCCTTGGTATCATGATGATGAGTAAAAATGAAATAACCGTAAGGTTTTTTTTGATAAAAATGATGAAAAAACGACCTTGAAACTGTATATGATTTCACAACAAATTTACTTGAAGAAAAATGAGTTATTTGCCCGAGTTTGTGACACTTTACGAGATTGAGCCTTATATTATCTTGGCATTAGATAACGAAACTATTCGTGTTGCTGTCAACGACTACCTTGAAGGTGGTGAGAAAAAGGATGCTATTGTAAAGATGTATGGATCAATTGGAAACTGGGATACTTCTAAAGTGACCGATATGAACAAGCTGTTCTACTTTGCTAAAAATTTCAATCAAGACATTTCCAATTGGGACACGTCGAAAGTGACTACTATGCAAGGTATGTTTGATGGTGCTAGGAATTTTAATCAAGATATTAGTGGATGGAATACCTCTAATGTGATTGATATGTTTTATATGTTTTGTGATGCTAAATGTTTCAATCAACCCATTGGTAAATGGAATACTTCTAAAGTTACTGATATGTATGCTATGTTCATGGGTGCTGAAAGTTTCAATCAAGATATTAGTGATTGGGATACTTCTAAAGTGACTAATATGAGCAATATGTTCTGTTGTGCTTACCGTTTCAATCAACCTATTGGGAGATGGAGCGTTTCAAGTGTTGAAAATATGAAAGGTATGTTCGGTATGTCTAAAAGTTTCAATCAACCTATTAGAGAATGGGATACTTCAAATGTGACTAACATGGAATCTATGTTCTGTCGTACTGAAATTTTCAATCAAGATATTGGTAGATGGAATACTTCTAAAGTTAATACTATGTGTGCTATGTTTAATGATGCTAAAAGTTTCAATCAAGACATTTCCAATTGGGATACGTCGAACGTGATTGATATGAGTTATATGTTTAATTTAGGAATTTTTAATCAAGACATTTCCAATTGGGATACGTCGAACGTGATTGATATGAGTTATATGTTTAATTTAGGAATTTTTAATCAAGACATTTCCAATTGGAATACTTCAAATGTGATGTATATGGACGCTATGTTCTGTAGATCGAAAAATTTTAACCAATATATTGGAGAGTGGGATGTTTCAAAGGTTACCGATATGAATGCTATGTTCTGTGGGGCTACAAGTTTTAACCAATATATTGGAGAGTGGGATGTTTCAAATGTTACCGATATGTGTTGTATGTTTATGGATGCGACAAGTTTTAACCAATATATTGGAGAGTGGGATGTTTCAAATGTTACTACTATGAATGCTATGTTTTATAATGCTAGTAATTTCAATCAACCTATTGGAAAATGGAATTTTTCCAATATGATAGATATGCTAGGAATGTTACATCAAGCAAAATGTTTTCATCAAGATATTTCTAATTGGAATGTTTCTAATGTGATTAGCATGGATATGGTGTTCGCTGATCCAGAAGGTTATTGTGATGAATATGATTCTGATGATGAGTAGTTTTGAAGAACCGTTTGGTTTTTTGTAAAAAATGATGAAAAAAACGACCTTGAAACTCTATATGATTTCACAACAAATTTACTTGAAGAAAAATGAGTTATGTGCCCGAGTTTGTGGCACTTTACGAGGTTGTTCCTTATATTGAGTACTTGCCATTAAACAACGAAACAATTCGTGTTTCTGTCAAAGACTATATTGAAGGTGGTGAGCTAAAGGATGTTATTATCAAGAAATATGGACCAATTGGAGAGTGGAACACGTCAGAAGTTACTGATATGAGTGTTCTATTCTGTCATGACATTAATTTTAATGAAGATATTTCAAAGTGGGATGTTTCTAAAGTGACTGATATGAAATGTATGTTCATGCATGCTTATAATTTTAATCAACCTATTGGAGAATGGGATGTTTCTAAGGTGACTAATATGACTAGTATGTTTGAATTTGCTTCTAATTTCAATCAACCCATTGGTGAATGGGATGTTTCTAAAGTGACTGATATGTCTGGAATGTTCACGTGTGCTGAAAGTTTCAATCAACCTATTGGTATATGGAATGTTTCTAAAGTGACTGATATGCGTCATATGTTTCATAATGCTGAAAGTTTCAATCAATCTATTGGAGACTGGAATACTTCTAAAGTGACTGATATGGGTTGTATGTTAATGAGTGCTAAAAGTTTTAATCAACCCATTGGGAAATGGAATACTTCAAATGTGATTACAATGTGGGATATGTTCTATTCTGCTAAAAGTTTCAATCAAGATATTAATAAATGGGATGTTTCTAATGTAATTAATATGTTTCATATGTTTAAAGGTGCTAAAAGTTTCAATCGTGAAAATGCTCCCTGGTATAAGTTTTGAAGAACCATTAGGTTTTTTGTAAAAAATGATGAAAAAACGACCTTGAAACTATATATGATTACACAACAAATTTACTTGAAGAAAATGAGTTATGTGACCGAGTTTGTGGCACTTTACGAGATTGTTCCTTATATTGAATACTTGCCATTAAACAACGAAACAATTCGTGTTGCTGTCAAATACTACCGTAAAGGTGATACGAAAAAAAAGGCTGTTATTATCAAAAAGTATGGTAAGATGGAAGATTGGGATACATCAAATGTTACTGATATGTCACAACTATTTCATGATTACATGAATTTTAATGAAGATATTTCGAAATGGGATACTTCTAATGTAGCTACTATGGTGTGTCTATTCAAAAAATGCATATACTTTAACCAAGACATTTCAGGATGGAATGTTTCAAAAGTTATTGATATGGAATCTATGTTCTATGGTGCTGAAAGTTTCGACCAACCTATTGGAGGATGGAATGTTTCAAATGTTATTGATATGGACTCTGTGTTCTATAGTGCTGAAAGTTTCAATCAATCTATTGGAGACTGGAATACTTCTAAAGTGACTGATATGAGTCATATGTTCTGTTATGCTAAAAGTTTCAATCAATCTATCGGGGAATGGGACACTTCTAATGTGACTAATATGGAAGGTGTGTTCTGTTATGCTGAAAGTTTAAATCTTGATGAAAATGCTACTTGGTACTAGTAAATTTTGAAGAACAGTTTGGTTTTTTGTAAAAATGATGAAAAAAACGACCTTGAAACTCTATATTATTTCACAACAAATTTACTTGAAGAAAAATGAGTTATGTGCCTGATTTAGTGGCACTTTACGAGATTGTTCCTTATATTGAGTACTTACCATTAAACAACGAAACAATTCGTATTGCTGTCTCAGATTATTGTGAAGGTGGTGAGAAAAAGGATGTTATTATCAAGAAATATGGTAAGATTGAAGATTGGAATACGTCTGAAGTTACTGATATGAATAGACTATTTCAATTTCGTAATTATTTCAATGAAGATATTTCTAAATGGGATGTTTCTAAAGTGACTACTATGAGAGGTATGTTCCATGGTACTTATAAGTTCAATCAAGATATTTCAAAGTGGGATGTTTCTAAGGTTGTTAACATGAGAGGTATGTTTTATAATGCTGAAAGTTTCAATCAAGATATTTCTGGATGGGATGTTTCTAATGTGTATAATATGTGTCAAATGTTCCATTGTACTTATAATTTCAATCAAGATATTTCAAAGTGGGATGTTTCTAATGTTACTGATATGATTGAAATGTTCTGTAGGGCTAAAAGTTTTAACCAATATATTGGAGAGTGGGATGTTTCCAGTGTTACCGATATGAATTTTATGTTCGGTGGGGCTACAAGTTTTAACCAATATATTGGAGAGTGGGATGTTTCAAATGTTACCGATATGTGTTGTATGTTTATTGATGCGACAAGTTTTAACCAATATATTGGAGAGTGGGATGTTTCAAATGTTACTACTATGAATGCTATGTTTTATAATGCTAGTAATTTCAATCAACCTATTGGAAAATGGAATTTTTCCAATGTGATAGATATGCTAGGAATGTTACATCACGCAAAATGTTTTCATCAAGATATTTCTAATTGGAATGTTTCTAATGTGATTAGCATGGATATGGTGTTCGCTGATCCAGAAGGTTATTGTGATGAATATGATTCTGATGATGAGTAGTTTTGAAGAACCGTTAGGTTTTTTTTTGTAAAAATGATGAAAAAACGACCTTGAAACTATATATGATTTCACAACAAATTTACTTGAAGAAATGATGTATGTGCCCGAGTTTGTGGTACTTTACGAGATCTTTCCTTATATTGAGTACTTGCCATTAAACAACGAAACGATTCGTGTTTCTGTCAAAGACTATATTGAAGGTGGTGAGCTAAAGGATGTTATTATCAAGAAATATGGTAACATTGAAGATTGGAATACGTCTGAAGTTACTGATATGTCATATTTATTCCGTGTTTGCATTGCTTTTAATGAAGATATTTCAAAGTGGAATGTTTCTAAGGTTGTTACCATGAGAGGTATGTTTGATTGTGCTAAAAGTTTCAATCAAGATATTCGAGACTGGGATACTTCTAATGTGACTAATATGCGTGGTATGTTCTTTATCGCTCATGCTTTCAATCAAGATATTTCTAAATGGAATACTTCTAAAGTTAATAATATGGAATCGATGTTTGAAGGTGCTGACAGTTTCAATCAATCTATTGGAGACTGGAATACTTCTAATGTAACTGATATGAAATGGATGTTTCGTGGTGCTGAAAGTTTCAATCAACCCATTGGTGAATGGGATGTTTCTAAAGTGACTAATATGCAATATATGTTCTGTGGGGCTACAAGTTTTAACCAATATATTGGAGAGTGGGATGTTTCAAATGTTACCGATATGTGTTGTATGTTTATGGATGCGACAAGTTTTAACCAATATATTGGAGAATGGGATACTTCCTGTGTAACTAGTATGGAAGAAATGTTCCTTGAGGCTGAAAGTTTCAATCAACCTATTGGAGAATGGGATACTTCTAATGTTATTTATATGGAAGAAATGTTCCTTGAGGCTGAAAGTTTCAATCAACCTATTGGAGAATGGGATACTTCTAATGTTATTTATATGGAAGAAATGTTCCGTGGGGCTGAAAGTTTCAATCTTGAGAATGCCCCTTGGTATCACGAGTAGATTTTAAAAGACCGTAAGGTTTTTTTTTTGTAAAAATGATGAAAAAACGACCTTGAAACTGTATATTATTTCACAACAAATTTACTTGAATAAAAATGAGTTATGTGCCCGAGTTTGTGGCACTTTACGAGATCACCCCTTTTATTATCTTGGCATTAGACAACGAAAGTATTCGTGTTGCTGTCAAATACTACCGTAAAGGTGGTAAGAAAAGGGCTGCTATTATCAAGAAATATGGTAAGATGGAAGATTGGGATACATCAAATGTTACTGATATGTCACAACTATTTCATGATTACATGAATTTTAATAAAGATATTTCGAAATGGGATACTTCTAATGTGACTACTATGGTGTTTCTATTCAAAAATTGCAAATATTTTAACCAAGACATTTCAGGATGGAATGTTTCCAAAGTTATTGATATGGAATCTATGTTTCATCGCGCTAACAATTTCAATCAAGATATTTCCGGATGGAATGTTTCAAATGTTACTGATATGGACTCTGTGTTCTTCTATGCTGAAAGTTTCAATCAACCTATTGGTGGGTGGGATACTTCTAAAGTGACCGATATGAACAATCTGTTCTACTTTGCTAAAAATTTCAATCAAGACATTTCCAATTGGGACACGTCGAAAGTGACTGATATGTCTCGTATGTTTAATACTGCCACTAAATTCAATCAATATATTGGAGACTGGAATGTTTCAAAAGTGACTGATATGAAATTTATGTTTAATACTGCTAAAAGTTTCGATCTTGAAAATGCTCCTTGGTATCACGAGTAAATTGTAAAAAGAACCGTACGGTTTTTTTGTAAAAATGATGAAAAAACGACCTTGAAACTGTATATGATTTCACAACAAATTTACTTGAATAAAAATGAGTTATGTGCCCGAATTTGTGGCACTTTACGAGATTGTTCCTTACATTCGTAACTTGCCATTAAACAACGAAAGTATTCGTGTTGCTCTCAAATACTACCATAAAGGTGGTGAGAAACAGGATGCTATTATCAATAAATATGGTAAGATTGAAGATTGGAACACGTCAGAGGTTACCGATATGAACAATCTATTTCAATTTCGTCATTATTTCAATGAAGATATTTCTAAATGGGATGTGTCTAAAGTGACTGATATGTCTCTGATGTTCTGTCATGCTATAAGTTTCAATCAGAATATCGGTGGATGGGATGTGTCTAAAGTGACGGATATGACTCAGATGTTCTGTCGTGCTGTAAGTTTCAATCAGAATATCGGTGGATGGGATGTTTCTAAAGTGACTGATATGGAACGTATGTTCTTGTGTTGTGAAAGTTTCAATCAACCAATTGGAAGATGGGATACTTCTAGTGTCACTACTATGAATAAGATGTTTTGTGGTGCTTATAAATTTAATCAACCTATCGGAAAATGGAATACTCAGAATGTGACAAAAATGTGTTCAATGTTCTATGAAGCGAAAAATTTCAATCAACCGATTGGAAATTGGAATACTTCAAAAGTGACTGATATGGACTCTATGTTCTTGCATGCTGAAAATTTTAATCAACATATTGGGGCGTGGGATACTTCTAAAGTAACTGATATGAACAGGATGTTTATGTATGCTGATAATTTCAATCAACCTATCAGGGAATGGGATACTTCTAAAGTGACACGTATGTATCGTATCTTCTATGAAGCTGACAATTTCAATCTCGAAAATGCCCCTCGGTATCACGAGTAGATTTTAAAAGGCTGTAAGGTTTTTTTGTAAAAATGATGAAAAAACGACCTTGAAACTCTATATGATTTCACAACAAATTTACTTGAAGAAAATGAGTTATGTACCCGAGTTTGTGGCACTTTACGAGATCTTTCCTTATATTGAGTACTTGCCATTAGATGACGAAACAATTCGTATTGCTGTCAAAGACTATCTTGAAGGTGGTGAGAAAAAGGATGCTATTATCAAGAAATATGGTAAAATCGGAGATTGGAACACTTCAGAAGTTACTGATATGACCAAGCTGTTCTACTTTGCTACACATTTCAATGAAAATATTTCAAAATGGAATACTTCTAAAGTGACTGATATGAAATGTATGTTCATGCATGCTTATAATTTTAATCAACCTATTGGAGAATGGGATGTTTCTAAAGTGACTGATATGGGAGGTATGTTAGTGGGATCCCCGGGTACCGAGCTCGA
>JGI24920J38491_100395_pt1 | contig 34879 bp, 33 predicted proteins | sample LinPFosmplate8_FD_38491 | JGI IMG/M metagenome (IMG submission 38491)
TGCAGGTCGACTCTAGAGGATCCCACCTTGAATTTGATTTGCCGCACTAGAGTTTATTAAAACGGAAGAACCTATACCAACACCCCCGGTTGTTATAAAAGCGGTCGTTGGGTTTGTGAATTCTAAAGTATTAGTAGTGACATTACCGTTTTTGGACACGAAATGTAAATTTGAGTTAAATAAATCTTTACTCGCCGTATTTGAGTTGACTATTTCCTTGGTGATAGTGTTGTAACTCAAAACTGTTATTTCTGGTGCAGATGCATCGACTGTTCGCATCGGTGTTACATAAACACCCCCTGCAGTTGAAGCGTCTATGGCAACATTAGAGGCATTAAAAACAATCGTGTTTTCAGCCTGGTCATCCGTAGCATGTTTACCAAACCGGATTTTGGTAGACCGCTCGATGGTCGGTATGTTTTTAACCATTTAATATAAGTATGTATTTTAATTTGCATAGATAAGACCAGCCATACCATTTTCGATACGAAGTATGTTGTAGTTGACTGCGTATATAGGATCACTAATGATCATGGTTTGACTGACTATCTTTGCAGAATCTAATCGACTAAAATTGAGTGTTCCTGTCGGCTGGAGTGAACTCGTCGATAAGCAAAAACAGTATAAGAAAAAATCGGGTGACGTAACAAAGTTTGTATGGTAATAGTTCATAACGTCTATAAAGTGTGGTTTAGCCCATCTAAAATTACCTATATCTAAACCGTTTATTTCAATCTTTATTTTATTGGTTGTTGATGTTAATGCCCCTTCGGTCGTTGTATCCGAAGATGCAAGATACTTTACTGGATGATTAAACGTTAATTCTTGAGAAAGTTCATTTGAAGGAACACTTTTTTGAACCTGTGTAATAATTAAATTATGGTTACGCGAAACAAGGTTACCACGTTCTTCGTTATCGAGGTAATAATAGTTTGAGTAACACTCGAAATTATAGTTACCCGCATTTGGTCCCCAGTGTATACGTAACTCGACGTTATGGTAATGTAAAGCCACTATGGGTAAAGCACATTGTGCACCTTCACAAAAGAAGAATCTAAATGGATAGAAATAAGAGCGCGCACTTATACCTGGGTGTGTACCATTCGCACTCTTTGAAACATTTGTTGCAAACGTATCGATCGCTATTTTTTCTGTAAAAACAGCATCTTGTGTGTCGATAACCTGTCCACCAATAAGAAGTTCAACTTTATCTATGAGTGTATCCCACCTCTGGATATCAAGCGCCTGTGTATTATTATCAATTGTTAGGTATGTATACCCTAACATATCACCTGTTCGATCAAAACGAATAGATGACATAGAATTCGCTTTCACATCTCCCTGAATAGTTTGTTTTTCAACGGATTGTGAAAAGTTAGAATGTCGTTTAAACGTTGACGTAAAAAAGGATATTTCTGGTTCGCCCATGATGTGTTCGTCTTGAGCACCAATTGCTATAAGTTGAACAATACCAGATGACATTTATAATAAGAAAAGGTTAAAAATACAAGTGCACGACGCCCTGAAATAATTAACAGGACATGTTTCTTTTTTTGCAAATGAATTTAAAAATGAAAACGGCGTCTCCACACGCGGCTGCATCGCCATCCTGTTTATCTAAATTAAAAGTTAATCTATCGAGTTTACGAATTGGGTTATAATATTGTTGAATAATTGGGTACTCGTTTCTAAATAATACCGCTTTTTGAGCAGAACTCGAGGCATGTAGTGTGTGTTCACATATAATTGTACCAAAAACACCGTTAAGATGATTATCATCAGCGTCTTCGAGGTCTTTTTTCCCACGTTGTGAAAAAATACTTTTAAGTTGTTCTATACCAATGTGAATACACCTTTGTGCATCACCCGTTGTGTTAATGCTTGCTGCAATTAATTGCGCCTGTACAATATTTTCAAGTGGTGTTGGTAAATGAAGTGTAAAATCTGTGTTATCTGAACCATGATTCAAATTATCGAGTATAACCGTATGGTGTTCGTGTTCGAAATCGGGTAAAGTGGATTGACTTGTCACTAAAGCCATTTATATATACTGGAGATTTTACTTCATCTTGTACCCCGCTTGTTCCTGAACAAGTTTTTGACCGTTGCATACACCACCTTTACTGTCGGAATAGTATGCAGCACCCAAACATTCTTGGGTCGATGGAATGTCGAAGAGCGAACCCGTATTGATGGTTTCGATTTCAACATCTTTACCCTGGTATCCACTCGTACGGAGCATGGTGAGGATATATAATAGGACGATCACGACGACGATAGCTTTGATCGTATTTCTGTTGGTAGCGTTAAGTTTCATTTATATTGAAACAACATTTTTTATAAAGTGCGTTAAAGAGATTAGAATAGTTTCAATATAAAGAGTAATAGTAATGGACGGTGAAATTATTCTTGATCGTAAAAATACGAATGTTATGAAACTTGATGATAATGAGCAGGCCCTGATGAACGAAATTGAAATTGATGTTCCTAGAAGGCAGCCTGTAAAAAAACAAATTGCTCAGATGAAAACACAATTTACACCGCCACAGCAACAAGTTTTCCAGGAAGATATTGACTCTTTTGCTAACCCAAATAAACAAGCACAACCATCTGTACCTCCACCGGAAGCGCCTCTTGATTATCACGAATACGACGACGAACCCGATATGGATTATGGAGGGGGAGGAGGTGGTGGATATACGATGGAAGAAGAGGAAGAAAAACCATCACCCGGTTTTAAGACTATAGATGAAGAGAAAGCGGATCTTGTTAATAAACTCGGACGTTTGGAAAAAAAGGGTTTTACTGTCAACAAGCGCTTGAATGCATATTCCCCTATAGATGAACTTAGAAACGAAGTAAAACGAATTACGTATAGTATAGATGTAGACAAATCGGTTAAATTTGCAAGACGTATGCTTATCGCGTGTACGACAGGCCTTGAGTTTATGAATAAGAAGTATAACCCATTCGAAATTCAACTCGAAGGGTGGTCGGAAAACGTTATGGAAAATGTCGATGATTATGATGAAGTTTTTGAGGAGTTATACGTCAAGTATAGAACTAAAATGCACGTCGCCCCAGAAATCAAACTTATTATGATGCTTGGAGGCTCGGCTATGATGTTCCATTTGACGAATAGTATGTTCAAATCGGTCATGCCAAACATGAATGATGTGATTAAACAAAATCCAGGACTGGTTCAAAATATGATGTCCGCGGTTCAAAACACGGTTCCAAAATCACAACAACAAACGTCTGATAACGGCGAACCACATGAAATGCAAGGTCCTGGGTTTGATATTTCCAGTCTCATGGGTAACATTATGATGCCACCAACACCACCCATGAACACGACGAGTATTCCAGCACAGGAACCAATTATCGTAGACGATGACGAAGATGATGATATTTCGGATATTGCCGAGGCACCAATATTAGGTGATGTTGAAGGGGGTGAAGGAGAATTGCGTGAAGTTAAAGTTACTCAGACCAAAGCTAAACGTGGTCGAAAGAAAAAAACAGTCGAAATTAATTTGTAAAATATAGTATATGATAGGTTATTGTCCATTAGACGAAGATCCTATCGAAAGGCCGAGACCTTCACGAGAAGTATCAGTCCCAGTCCAGGAGAAAGTTAAAAATTCTACTGGTAGAGGAGAAGATACGGAGTGTAATTATGTTGTTTTGTTCTTTATTGCGGGTGTTATCGCCTTAGCAATCATGGACACACTCCCATCACGAAAGTAAGTAAACAAAACTTTCTACCATTCTGACATTTTCCAGAATGGTAAAAAAAAATAATTATTTTAGTTGTTCAGGAATGACGAATCCGTCATCGTCAGTCCAGCCTGTATCGTACATATGTTTATCTTTTCTTTCACCTATAACTAACCAACTAACATTTGCGGTAGAAGATGCGTTTTGACACGATATTGTAAGCGTTTTTCCAGATACGGAACCTTTTACCGCGTCCCAATCGGATTCGTTCGATGTAAAACATTGAACGTTTCTATTCAGTACTTCAAATGTACCACTCGTCATCTTAGAAACAGTATCTAAGTTTATAGATGCACTCCCGTTTACTAGATCAACTTTACCCCTATATATGAGATCGGCTTGTGGACCTTCTATGAAAGAGTGGCAAAGTGTGTGTGTATTACTCATACTTGGGAGTGGGTGATCTATTTTAAAGGAACCACTACCTTTCGACAAAGCACCAACAACACTTAGATCACCATTACTACCCCCCGATGAATCAATTAACACCGAACCTGCTACAGTTAGTATATAACTAGGATGGGGTGCCGTTCCAATACCAACAAGATAACCATTGTTACCACTATCAAAAGTAAGTTCAGGAGGGCTCGCAGTACTGTCATAAACCCACTGACTACTACCACCACCGGAAACAAAAGATGCAGGTAATTGTCCTTGTATGTTAGTTGTATTAGTAAAATCGATTCGAAGTTCACCACTACCATTAATTCCTATACCACCACTTGCGTCTCGAGATACATCTATTTGAGGTGTTGTTCCCGATCCGGGGGTAATGGATATACTCTCACCCGCGGTAATGCTCGACACGTAGTCACCTTGTGTATGCGTCCCTAAAGTTACTAGACCCCATATGGGTACACTACCGGCGGAACCCGTTAAGAGTACTGTGTTAGATACACCCGAAGCTTGAATACTTTTCAAATCTGAATTACCATGATCGTAATAGATTAATCCGTTGTCGTGTGTAAAAGAAGTAGTACCCGTCCCACCTTTAGATATACTTAAATCACCCTGTAAATCTGATGCTGCTAAATCGATTCTGAGCGAGTTATTATCCGATACTATACCACCGTAATTGTATAAAGACGGGAGCGGTACGTCTCCCCAAACCGAAGGATTTGAACTACCACCAGATGTGAGTACTTGTCCACTCGTCCCGGAGGAACCATTTACACGTAAAGCAGCTGCTGCACTACCTAAATTAATATCACCATTGACGTCTAAAGCATACGCCGGATTTGTATTTTTTATACCAACATTTTCTTGAAAATAAGTTTCTCCAATACCGTTGATTCTGAATCTTTCGTGTCCAACTGTTGTAACTGAAAACGTATCATTTGCGGAAAACCCAAACTTTGTATTTGTATTACCTGTATGTGTAATATAATCAGCAATATCACTTACGGTTACAGTTGACCAAGACATTGCACCCCCACCACTCGATGTAAGTACTTGTCCACTCGTCCCGGTGGAACCATTTGCACGTAAACCACCTGATATATTCATACCACCTAATAATGACATTCCTTCATTGGGTGGTCCTTCGTTGTAAAAATCGGCAGCACTGTTATAATCTGGTACAGCTGCCCTTTCAAACATACCTGTACCATTTGATGATGAACCCATTTTAAAATTACCAATAAGGTGACCATGCATACCATCACCACCTAAAGTGTGTCCATATGTGCCAGATGATGCTTGATTAACTACACCCAAATAAAGGAAACTTGGCAATGCCCCGTTCATATCTCTATTTGTCTCGTTTGCGGTTAAAGATTGCGATACACCGTTTATCCATAATTGTGTAGTCGCTGTACCTTCATTGGCACCATTTCCAGCTGTAATATCTACTTTAACACATACGTGGTACCATACATTTTGATTAAACGTATAATTTACAGTATAGTCAGATTCTGCGGTTGCGTAACTTGAGGTACCTAGAGAATATTGGATTTTGAATCCCGAACTTGTAATTTTATGACCGTATCCAAACGCCGTATATTCATAAGCAGTGAATATTAATTTTCCATTCGACCCAAATGTACTTTGTGCATAATCTTTTAACATAAACCAGTACGAGACTGTAGACACACCACTGCTATACGTAACAGCACCTGTAACGTTATCTGTACGTTGATAGATTCTCGAACGTGTGTGAGATGTATTTGTTCCAAAATATAATCCTTTATTTACATCATCGTATGTAACCGTGTTGTATAATCTCATACGGTCTGGCCATGGACCGTTTGTTAAGTGACCATCATTCTCATTAAACAAAGGGTTACGCTTCTTAATATCACATATTATGTAAGGTATATTTGTAGTATTTGTATTTTGAATACAATCTTTCGTCATGGTATTATAACAAGACGATAAACCATCTGTAATTATATTTGAAGATAATATATCGTTTATGTAAAGTTTCCCATTTTGTATACTCTGCGTACCATCTATAACCAGTCTATGGTTTATGAGAGGTGGTGCTTGTGCATTTGCATTTGCATTTTGTTTATAATAAAATTCACCATCAACACCACTCAACGGATTCCACCCTTCACCTAAATTAAAATTTTCCTTGATGATATGATCTGCATATTCGGGTACACCTATACCTACATTTCCTATACCCGTTAAAGTTAATCGAGAATAAACTGCAGAAGCTTTTTTAAGCATGTCAGCATACCCTTCAGCTTCCCTTCCAGTTTCATCTATGTATGAAACGTTGGTCGTAACATTTTCAAATGTTAGACCTTCTAAAATAACACTTGGTGATTTAAGACGTATTCTATCGGGACCTTTGGAATTGTCACCTCGAACGTGTCCGGATTTAAACAACAGGAGTTCAGATATATTATCATCACCAGTATATTGTGATGTGTTTATGATTTGTGACTTAAAAATACTGTGTTCATCTCGATTATTCTCAAAATTTATATAACCGGGGGGAGTTACTGATCCACGATCTATGTATGTTTTATCACCACCTACACTCAAAAAACGTGTTTTTAAATCCCCACCTACCGTCGTTGTCCCTAAAATTTTTACCGTAGGTGCGAATCTTGTAAACGAAAAAACTGATGAACCATAATACGAGCTATTATTAATACCTGTTGTTCTAGTCTCGTTAGCCCCTAATTTATAATCAACTTTTGAAATTAATGTAGAAAATAAAATAAATTCACCACTTTTTGATATAGATGTAGGTAATCCACCTACCGAGTATTGATTGAACGATTCACTATAATTTGTGAAGTAAAGACCATTCCAATCTAATACACAATAACTCGTGGTTTGGTGATTTGTATAAGCCCAAGTACCATTAGCCTCCAGGTAATGTCCCTGTTCTATATGCGTGTTCCCCGTAACTATACGCGTTCCGTCGTGTTGCATAAATAAATAACTACCAAACGCAGATTTTTCACCTGTAATTGCTTTACCTGTTAACCAGTTATATTCCGTATTATTTATCCACTCGGCTGCAAAAAAGCATCTTCTATTAGGTGCAGAAACTGCTATAAAAGTACCGTCTTTATTTATAGCTACACTATACCCAAAAGCTGGATTAAGAACTGTTTTAGTACCACCAGATTCAATAGAAGTATTAGTAACACTTTTTATAGTTGTATTTTCGTTTTGAGTATATTCTACGTAGGTAGGACAATTACTAACAGAGAATGGAAGTGTTCTTTGTGTCCATGTACTTGCATTTGAAGGATCTTTTGCGTATACGCGTGCTATACCATCACCATACCCATCAGTGGTACTCGATGGGTTCCGAAAACTCACTTCCGACGTCACATTCGGACCACCGGCTATAACAACCTGACCATCCCCAGAAAGTTTACACGAAAACCCGAAGTTGTCTGAAACTTGTATATTTGTTAAAACTGTCGCCGAAGACCCATTTGGCCAAGACCATAACTCGATTTTGTGATCACCTGGTCTACCAACAACAAATAACGAATCATCGTCGCACGCCACGTCTACGTCTGCACCGTAATTTGAAGAACTGGAAGTTGTGGAGTTTCCTAGATAACTATTACCACCAAATCCGTTTGGACGTTGAGTCCACGACGTTCTAGCTTTATTTTGTGCATCAAATACATAAGCCCTATTATCACCCGGTGCACCAACGATAATAGTATCCCCTGTTGAATCCATAGCAATTTTATAGCCAAATAAACTATTTGAGTTTCCGGGATTTGAAATAGACGTTGCGTATTTAGTTGAGAATATATTACTTGTATAAACTACAACATTATCTTCTGAACCTATAGCAAAAACTGTACCCTTATTATTTTGACACGAGGATCTACCAAATTTACTTTTACCAATAGCGTTTGCATCTGTTAAATTATCATAATGTTCTGGATTAAGTTGTTTAACTAATTCCTGTGTAGACATTTTACTAATATAAGAAACTAATTAAAAAATGAAAATTAATCTGGGTCCCCGTTTGCGGATACTTTAAGACTTGACTGTTGTCCAAAATTTATAATCGTTTGACTTGTTTCGCTTGTAATATTAATACCAGTTATATTACCTCCGTTTCCTCTAAAACCACCTTCCGATGTAGTGCGTATATCACCGTTAACATCCAACTTATACTGGGGTGTACTAGTATTTATACCAACATTACCAGTATTGTAATGTATAAGCGTAGTACTACTTGGCTGTGTCCAGTAACCTCCTCCACCACCTCCCCCACCACTGGGAGTAACCCACGTTGGAATACCACCAGAAACTGTAAGTAATTGATTAGTAGAACCTATACTTAAATTTGAAAGTGTATTTTGACCAGATGCATATATTAAATCACCCGTTTCAAATGCATCTGTTATACCCGAACTATTACTTATTATGGTTGAATTTTGTAAGTTCGTGATTCTCGTCGAATTACTTGTCAAGTCCGTACTCACAGTTCCTATTCTCGTCGAATTACTTGCCAGGTCTGTACTTATAGTTCCTATTCTCGTCGAATTACTTGCCAAGTCCGTACTCACAGTTCCTATTCTAGTCGAATTACTCGCTAAGTCCGTACTCACAGTTCCTATTCTAGTCGAATTACTCGCTAAGTCCGTACTCACAGTTCCTATTCTCGTCGAATTACTCGCTAAGTCCGTACTCACAGTTCCTATTCTCGTCGAATTACTTGCCAAGTCCGTACTCACAGTTCCTATTCTCGTAGAGTTACTCACCAAGTCCGTACTCACAGTTCCTATTCTCGACGAATTACTTGTTAAATCTGTACTTAAAGCGACACCTGTGAGAAATGTACCATCCCCGTTTATTCTTATTGCGTTTACATTCGAAACAAATATATCACCCGAAGCGTCTCTCATCACCAATTTACTCGCTACGTTTCCCGTGGCGGAATCTACTGAAATTGTTGTATTACCCGCACCGGTGTGACCACCGGTTGGAGGATTACCAGTTGCATTTGCACCCGTTAAACCAATCCCTGTAAAGAGCTGACCAGGTGTCGCGGAACCTACACTGGATACATCTCCCCATGTGGGAAAATTACCATTACCTGCTGATTTTAAAAAGTAACCAGATGAACCAGCTGGAAGTTTATGTAAAGTGGGTGTTCCAGTATTGTTTGGGTCGTTAGCCACGAGTATCTCACCGACGTTATAAGATGTCTGACCCGTCCCACCTCTATTTACGGGTTGTACTTCATTTTCCAAAGCACCAATTCGTACTACATTACTCGTTAAGTATGTACTCACAGTTCCTATTCTCGTCGAATTACTCACCAAGTTTGTACTCACAGTTCCTATTCTCGACGAATTACTTACCAAGTCTGTTTCTACCGTATTTATTCTTCCAGCATTACTTGTCAAGTCTGTTTCTACCGTAGTTATTCTTCCAGCATTACTTGTCAAGTTTGTACTCACAGTTCCTATTCTTGTTGAATTACTTACCAAGTCTGTTTCTACCGTAGTTATTCTTCCAGAATTACTTGCCAAATCTGTTTCTACCGTAGTTATTCTTCCAGCATTACTTGCCAAGTCTGTTTCTACCGTAGTTATTCTTCCAGCATTACTTGTCAAGTTTGTACTCACAGTTCCTATTCTCGTCGAATTACTTGCCAAGTCTGTACTCACAGTTCCTATTCTCGTCGAATTACTTGCCAAGTTCGTACTCACAGTTCCTATTCTAGTCGAATTACTCGCTAAGTCCGTACTCACAGTTCCTATTCTCGTCGAATTACTTGCCAAGTCTGTACTCACAGTTCCTATTCTCGTCGAATTACTCGCTAAATCTGTGCTTATAGTTCCTATTCTCGTCGAATTACTAGATAAATCTGTTTCTAAAACACCAACTCGAGCCGTATTACTAGATAAATCTGTTTCTAAAACACCGACTCGAGCCGCATTACTCGTCAATTTTGTTTCCAAAACACTAACTCGGGACGCGTTACTTGTTAAACCCGTTTCTAAAACGCCAACTCGAGACACATTACTCGTCAAATCCGTTTCCAAAACACTAACCCGAGCTGCGTTACTTGATGTATCAATGGCTAAAGCAATGCCTGTGAGTGATGTACCCGATCCTATAAAAGAAGGTGCGGTGATATTTCCCGATGAAATTATGGTACCGGCAGTTGTTAAAGACGTTCCCGTATTTGCAAGATCGACTGTGTTTGTTGTTGAGTTATGTTGATTCGTAACTTGTTGTAGATTCCCAACGCCTCCTCCAGTACCTGCTATACCTGTTAAACCACTACCGTCACCTATAAACTTTGCACCGGATATAAGATTTATATCTATGGTAGCTACGTTACTATTTTCTAAAGCTTCCTGGAGTGTGGATGCAGTTCCACCAGAACCTTTATACTTTTGTATATTATGACCTGTATTACAACCAGTCATTCTTACAAATACGAATGATTATTTTCATGGTAAAATAAGGCATTTCCCTTTACTGAAATCGTTAGGTTCTTCGGGTTTTTGTTTAGGTATTTTAAAACCACCTTGACGATACACTTTGAGACGTTTATTATACATGGCGTGACATATAGACCATTGGTCAAACATGTCATAAATATGCGGATTGTTCTTTTTACCGTGTGTTTCACGCATAATTCGTCCAATTGACTGTACAATATCAGACTTAGGGGTCGCAAGTATAACCGTATCGAGTGAAGGTATATCGAGACCTTCGTGTGCTTGACTAAACGTGGCAAATATGATTTGTTTTTTACTCGATTCGGCTAAATCAACTTCTTTCATACCACCCATATACAGACCCGACGTTTTCTTGAAACTTTGGTGGAGTACTTCACAATGGTGTCGTCGATCACTTAATACGAGAACTTGACGCGTCCCCTTAAGAATATTTTTGATAAGGTTTGCTATAACAATGTTTCGCCCACGGTCTTCTGTAAGTTCGGTAATCATGGTAGCTAATGAAAGTTTACCGAAACGCGTACATGGTGGTGGATCCTGAAAACGTGGACATCTATATTCAATTGGAAACACTTCGACTTGTTCTTGATTTTCACGTTCAACGGCAAAGAATGTTGGTCCCATGAACCAATGTAAAACTTTAGTAAGACCATCTTTACGGGTCGGTGTTGCCGAGAGTCCAAAAATATGTTTAGGACATATTTTAAAAAGGGATTGGGAAAATACTTTTGCGCATATATGATGTGCCTCGTCAACGATAAGTGTACCAATAGTATCGAAATCATTGAATGAATACTCTTTCAAAGAAAGTGATTGGAGCATAGCAATGACAAAATCACACTCGGTTTCTAATTTGTTCTGTTGTACTACACCTATAGTGGCACCTGGACAAAACTGTTGGATACGTTCTTTCCACTGATTCGCGAGAAACTCTTTGTGTACGACAATCATGGTTCGGTACCCGAGTTTACATGCTATGGCCAAGGATACTGTCGTTTTCCCAAAGCCACAAGGAAGTGAGAGAACGCCGTGCCCAGATTTAAGTGCTGCTGCCAAAGCATCATTTTGATGTGTTTCATCACGAAGTTTTCCATTAAATTTACATGATATTTTATCTGGTGTAGGACGACGATCTTCTTTCGCTTTACCAAACTTTTCTTCACCGTAAAATCGGGGAACACATACACCTGTTTTTGTTTTTCTGAATACCTTAAAGGGAGGCGGCGGAAATCCGAACTCTGTATTTACAACGGCACGTACCGTGAGTTCTTTCTTTATTTCCGGTGTCTCACCTGTGAGATATCCTGAGCGTGTAAGACTCATTTCTTACTATTAGTTCCTATACTTTATATACTTCAATACCCACGAATACCCACTATGATCATGGGCATTCCAAACCCCGTTAAATTGAATTTCAGTGAGAACTGTATCACCTTTTTTAAGTGATTGAACGGGTGTGTCTCCATCAACATTACACATGACCCGTCGGTATCTAAACGGAACTTTTACTTTTAAAACGTTACCTTCGAGTGGATCGTCGAGTGTTTTTGGAAATAAAACACGATCTGTTTTATGTTCATGTAATTCCCTGATATAGTCTCTTACTTTATCGGGTAGAGATACTCTAATATATTTTTTTTCATTATAGTCGTACATGGGTTCATAAACAGTTACAGTTACCGGTAAAATCATTCTTTACGTGTATATATTATAATAAGAAACAAAACTATAAGTACGAATACTACATGCGTTATTAGAACGGATTGAAATGGTTTTCTCGTTTCGAACGTTTCATGACAAAATGATCTTCCTACTTCTATAGCTGCTTCGATACTCGAATAGGGTGTTTTTCTTTCAGACATCATACCACATAAAGCGACTTTCGAAGATTCTCCGTAAAATGGAACCTGACCATGTAAACTCAAAACCCCTGATGATTGTTCGAATGACCATTTACCGTCTTTCCAATAGGAACCCCATCCTATACGAATACTCGTTGGTGTTGGTACACCTAACTGTTTGACAACTTCACCTTTTAATGTTTCTGGATCGGTCGATAAAACTTTTTCGGTAAGATTACATATAACACACGAAATGGTTTTTTTATCACTAAGAACTACGGGTTGTAAACTGAATTCTGTTTCCATTGTATATTCTAAATCACTTTTAGGTAAACGGATTTGTTCGTCATAATCTAACAAAACGTTAATACACCCGTACGTACTTGGACCAATTTTTTTAGGTGTATCTTTACCCCAATTCTTATCTACCAATTGTAACGCTTCACTATTATCTATACACAAAACGAGAAGTCCATCTTTTATTTTTGTTTTGTTTGTAAAAGAAGCTTCATATCTATCTTTTTCATAATGAATTTTATCAACTTCTTTACCAAACATAAATGTAACACCTTTATCTACGAGTGCTTTTTGCATTTTGTCTGACATGACTTTACCCGAAACTTTTTGAACGTATTGTTTAGACATACCCACGTGATCAAAACTTTTTACAAATTCAAATGCTGACATGGTTTCCCAAACAACCCCGTCCATAATTAAAGGTAAAGCTTTGAGTAATTTTTCACCAGATTCTGATAATTTTCCGAGTGCGTCTTTGAGACTTATACCTTTGTACTTTCCAGGTTGTGCTAAAACACGTACCGCGAGTGACGTTAAAGTTAAATAATCTTTAAATTTAAGATACTTGAACGTTGTAGTATATACGCGCGTGTCTGCGGGCTGAAATATATCATCCCATTCAATACCCATTTCTTCGAATAAACTATTTGTGTTTACGAATGCGTTATCAAAAACAATTCTGTGTGCGTGTAAATCTCGTTTACCTCCGGATGGTTCCCACCATGAACCACCGGCAGATTCTTTACGATCGTATATAATAACTTCGTGGTCTGTGGATCTGAGTATTTCCCATGCGACTGACATACCGGTTGGTCCGGAACCTATTACATGAACTCGCATTTATATATACACACAAATATTATACGGAAAAATTTTCATAGTGTAATGTAAGATGTCGCTATGTGCGTTAAAAATACCACCAATACGTAAGACTAAAACGTGGAAATTTGCTGGTAAATTTTTATGGAAACGACAATTTGAAAAAGATCAGGTAAAATTCGGAAAATGGACGAGGGACCAATTAATTGAGTTAGGACCAACATTTATCAAATTAGGACAAATTGCATCAACCCGGGCTGATTTATACCCGTTAGACTTTATAAACCAATTAGAATCTTTACAGGATAACGTACCATCAATTGATAAATACTATGTAGAAACCATGATCAAAGAACACATTAATTCCGATATGTTTTCCAGTTTTGATTATGAACCGTTTAAATCTGCGAGTATAGGTCAAGTTCATAAAGCGGTATTAACTGATGGTAGAGAGGTGGTTGTTAAACTAAAACGCCCCGATATATACAATATCATGAAACAGGATACAGATGATGTCCGTGATATAGTTAATTTACTCGAAAAAATTGGTGTTGATACGGGTACAGGTTCGGGGTATGTACTTAACGAGTCTATAGAATACTTATTAGCGGAAACCGATTACGAAAAAGAGATGGAAAATGCGATACGTTTTCGTAAATCGTTTAATAGAATGAAATGGGTAAAAGTTCCAAAGGTGTACAAAGGGTTATCGAATGAGAATATGATTGTTATGGAATATGTCGAATCTGAAAAACTTGCCGATATATCGGACCCAGATGTAAACGGTAAGAAAGTGTGTCAGGCACTCATTAATTCGTACGTTATTCAAACAATGGACTACGGATTTTTTCATGCTGACCCACACCCGGGAAATATCGGGTTTTCTAAAGAAGGAAAATTGGTATTTTATGATTTTGGATTAATTATTGGTTTGAGTGATGATATAAAAGAAGGATTCCAAAACATATTTATTTCTATTATAAATAAAGATACAAAGGGTATTGTTGATACACTCATAAAATTGGGTGTTATTTTACCAATGTCATCCGATACGAGTGATATTGAACTTTTTTTCAAAACAGGTTTAAATTATCTCGAAACACTTGATGGTAAAAACCTACGTGATGACATTTTACAAGATGAACTTCTATTATCTTTGGCACAAACGAAACCGTTTATCATACCAACATCGTTCGTATACCTTGCAAAAGCGTTCTCTACTATAGAAGGTACATGTGTACTCCTAGATCCAGATTTTACATATCTCGAGTACCTAGAACCACTTATCAAAGAACAGGTTTCTGATAGTATAGATATAGGTAGTATGTTAACGACGTCGGTCGAAATGCCTAGTCGGATAAAGAATATAAGTACGGCCATGTTGGATATGGAACAATCGCGTGCGTCTATGAAAAGATCGATGGAAAAATCACGAAAAGAAATGAGGTACGTACAATATAGTGTTTTATTGGCTGTATTTGCAGGTAACTTGTTGGAACAATATAAGGAAGTGTCTGTATTTTTAACATTAATAAGTCTAGATTTAGCGCTTAGGGCTTTTCGTAAAAATCAATAGCGGTCGTTTCTGAACCAGGTGTTGTTGGGGTTTTATTTTTTTTGAAAAAATCTTTATGTTTTTCAAATAAACTTTTGGTACGCTCAACTTCATCACCAGCGATTTCTTTTATTTTGTCTTTTATACCATCAACTTCTCCATCTCTTTGTTTACGCAGTTTCTTACCAAACTTCTTAAACCTTTTTTGTGTCGAAGCAAATGTAGCGGTTATTGAGGAAAGTGAAAACATTTTATTACTTATTTATTACTAACATTTTTTATCTATACCCAAAAGTCGTATTTTTTGTTCAAATTCTCTACGTTCACCTATAGATTCAATTGGTGTACCGTTTGCGATAGCTTCAATTTCCGGTCCTGATAACTGAATTGCATTCATTCTAAAATCCATAAATGCTTTCATGGTAATCGGTACCAGTGGTTGTACAAGTTCATAAATAGCTTCGGCATAATCTCTAATTTCTTTTTGTGCACCGAGTTCCATTCTGAGACGAAGGTAATGCATGAGATTATGTAAATCTATTTTCCAATAAAATTCGGTATATGTCGATTGGGTAAGTGTACCTCTTGCCTGTTCTCTACACACGCCGTCATCGATTAGGTATTTGTATATTTCATACGAATTATCAAAGTGTTTATTTAACACATTTTCGCGATCGGCGTTAATATCAATTTCACCTTCCGAACCTTGGTGGTTTACTTTTGACTGACCACGTAAAACTTCGGGTTTATAATATTGTTCTGGAACTATGGAATATCTCGCTGAATATTCATTTATACTTGCCATTCTATGACGCATGTGTTGACGAGCAATATATATAGGCATTTTGATATGAAACTTGAATTCAACCATTTCGAATGGTGTGTTATGCCAATGACGCATTAAATATCTAATAAGACCTGCATCACCTCTCGATGTCGTCGTACCTTCTCCGTAAGAAACCCGAGCGGCTTGAACAATCGATGCATCAAGATTTTCTCTCGGCATGTAATCAACGAGTCTAACAAAACCATGATCGAGTACTTTTTTCTCCATTTAATATAGGTACGATCACAATCTTTAAGATGTTATCCGAGATCGATATTCGTAAAAAAATTACCCAACTTCGTAAAAGTGAGGGTAAAATATACGCACCACTCAAATATTTCAGGGGACTAAACACTCTTAAGAACGTTGAAACGAGATACAAAAAGATGTTGAAAAAGGACTACACACCTTTCAAAACCGATAAAAAGGTCGAAACGAAAAAGTCAAGTTATACGTCGAAGTTCCGTAAAAGGTACCCGGGTGTAACGAAACTAAAAGATATATCCAAAGTGACGGGTATACCATTGAAAACTTTAAAAACAGTGTACGATCGTGGGTTAGCCGCATGGAGAACGGGACACCGACCGGGTGCGAGTCCACAAGCGTGGGCGTACGCGCGCGTACACAGTTTTGTTGTTAAAGGAAAGACGTATTATACGGCCGATAAGAATTTACGTTAAGAAAAGTATCTCTCTATGACCTCTTTTTGATCGTGATATTTGGATATAGCGTCGAGTTCGACTTCAATCGCTTCAATGATATTGGAGTGTTCTCCAATACCGGCGGGATTTGTTAAATATACTTCCACGTTTGCACGATGTTTTTCAATCATACCTTCTGCGTGCTTGATTAATGCTTTTATTAACAATGTTCTCATTATACTATTATAATTATACTAATTCTTTAACTAAATGTACATAAAATCAAAATATATAATAAAGAATAGGATAGTATTTATTATATAAAATGCTCGAATACCTGAAATTGGAGCACACTACCCCATACGATAAATTGCAATATAGGCGTTGGTCTAATTTACTATGGGGAGGAGTATTGTTATTGGGATTAATAGTGAACCGTCTTACATGTTTATGCGGACTACCTTCTGACTGTGTTAATATTGAAATAAAGGATATAGAGTATCTTTTTGTATATGGTTATGTAGCGGGACTTATAATTAATATAAATAGCGATAGAGGCAGTGTTTTAAGACGTTGGTGGTTTTGGTTAATTTATATTGGGGCCAGTGTTATTTTTTCAGCTATTGGTGAGATAAAGGACATGCAGTGGTCAGTAACTCAAGGAGTTACTTTGACACCCTATATAATATGTACAATGTCAATAGTGTGTGTAACTGTTTTGTCTTTGTTTTTTCAGATAGCTTTATATTATCGTAATATACAATATTGTATAACAATCGGTTTAATTTATACACTTAGGATTATTCAGATAGTATTGGCATTGAGTGTACCCAAAGATAAAGAGTTGATTTTGGACCTTCCTCCGAGACATATCCATTATATCCTACACTCTAAACTACAAATCCATCATTATTGGTTGGCGTGGAATATAATAGTATTGTGTTCAATTGTAGACAGCCTATATAATGATATTTTATTGGCTATTTTCACAAGTATTTTTGTTCAAGGAGTATCAGTGTATGGCGCGGCACCAGTAGTAAAGTACGAGGTACATTAAGATACGACCGTTAGATCCTTAACTAAATCGTTTATACTTTTATAGTACCGTTTAAGATCTTTCATGAACCGTTTATTATTTTCGAGAACCTCGAGTTCGGTTTTATTCTTATAAATGTACGCTAAATTCGATTTAGAGTATCGCGTTCGTTTCTGGTTCTCGTTAGGTTTACGAGGAACGAGTTTTTTCGACTTTTTCGAAACGCTTTGTATGGGTTCAATACGTTTCGTGAAACTAATAGCTTGCATGACCGTATCGGCAAGATCATCTTTCTTTTTAGACGCGTTGAATATAGGAATCCAGTGTGCATTAATTGTATTATTCCATATGAATTGTTGACACCGCTCAATAGACGCCTTCTTACGTTTCGTATACATGGCTTTACCGGGACCCGCAAAATCGGGTATTTTGAAACGCGCGTCGTAAATGATCGTTTCGGCTTTAGGGTTACGTATAACGAAATAGGTATGAAGAAAGTGTTCAACCATTTTCATTTTTCTATTTTTATCGGGTTGTTTTTCAATGAGTATCGTGTCTGCTTTTAATATCCACGGTTTATCATCCAAATGGTCTCTTAAAGAAACGAATAATCCGTCCTTGTGTTCAGGAGGTACACCGGAAACGTCCCACTGAACAATAAGGTTAGACGTTTCGTCGAGCATACACATGGCTAAATTTCGTATACCGACATCTATACTTAAAATCATAATATAAAGAAAAATTATTTCTTTAAATTAAAAATATTTTTATATTATAGTATAATAAGAATGAATTCTAACCAGGTTCTAAATTCTAACCAGGTACTTAGACTTATTAATAATAGTAAATCAAGTCCAACTTCTGGAATTCTACTTGTAGTTCTTGTATTAATATTAATCGGGGCCATGACATATAGTGTTTATACGTGTACAGGCGGAAAATTTAATATAGAAAATTGGGATAACGGAAAATGTTTTAAACTACCCGAAGATGATACTAAAACCGACACTTTATGTGTTGTTAATGAGTACGTCTCTTCCAACGAATGTAAAACCTGTCCTGATGGTACGACGAATGCCGCAGGTGATGATGCATCGGGTTCAGACACAGCATGTGACGCCACCGGTCCCAGTTCTGGTTCTGGTTCTGGTTCTGGTTCTCAGTCTGCTTATAAAAACACAGGTTTGGTATCGAGAGAAAAATTATTAGACCTATTCAATAACTATAAACCAACAAATAATCTTGCTATGATTGGTAATCTAAATAATGACGAGTATGCTAAAATTCAGAGCGACGCTTCATCTAAGTCGTGTAAAGCTAAAGATGTTAGTTTTTTGTTTGGTGAAAATGTATATAGTAAAGACCAACTTTCAGTAACACATAGTAACGTACAAACACTATGTAATACATATGGAACATCCAAAACTGTTTGTGAATCTGCGATTATAGGTCAGGCAAGCGGGGACATGACACATGGAGATCTAATACCGCAAGACATGAAAGACAAATCTATATGTAATTGGGAATCGGAAGGTAAATGTTTTCCCATTACATATGATCCGGTAAATGACGGACAATATTTTTATAATCCACTAAATGCACAAAAACAAACTAGAGAAGGTGATTTTTTAGCAACGACTGATATATGTGCAGCATTAAAAAATAGAACGATGTGTGATAACGAAAGACGTGAAGATATAGTCGATTCGGTTAAGAATATATGTAAATGGACAACTGGTATAGGTGCTTTTGTTGACCCACTTCTAAATTATTCGGGTGCTGCGAACATATGTGATGAAAATCTAGTGTATAAAAGACAGGTAGGTACATGTGAGGTAAATAGAGGAACGGTGGAGACTGGAGGAGGATCGGCTACGAGTAATTTCACTGAATATAGTCAAGTTCAATGTGCCGGATTCACACAAACTCAAGATCCTCTGACCGGAACATGGGAACGACAATATGCACTTGTAACGCGAAACCAGTGCTACAGAGACGATGATGATCAAATTACTCGAGGTTCGAATGAAGCGTGTTTTTTTAAACCAAAAGATGGTTCTTATAAATTGAGAGATGGTTATAGATTAGAAAAAATGGGTGAATATAATATAGCCCTAGATAGTGGCGACGGGGCGGATGATCGTCGGTGTACTAAAGCTAATGATGATAAACCGTGTATGCAGAAACAAACAGATTTCGAAAATTGTGGCTCGTGTGTAACAAACCCATCCCTTGGAGTATCTTCAAGTCAAGGTGCAATAAAACAAACTACACGTGCATCAAAGCATCAAGAATTGCAAATCTCTGGAGGAGGAAACGACTATAGTAATCCTATGTCTGTGAACCGGACTTGGACGGATGCAAACGGTGAACCATATAAAGACATTTCTCAAGATACGAATGGTCTTTTTATAAATGATTTAAATAAGGGGGATAATAATTATCCCATAAAACTTAATAATCATATTAACACCGGGGATAAATTTGATTACGAAGTATACACAATTAAAAATCCAGGTGCTCCGACAGAAATGCTCAAAATATGTGTCCGTAAGGTTGGGGATCTTCCTGAAGACTCTACTGGAATTTCGAACAGTGCCGAACCCGAAATGCCATCGGTTATTTCTAATTATTTAGGTAATAAACAAATCTACTCGAACAACCCTTCGCTTTTGGGTAGCAGGTTAGATTTGAAATCAATAGAACGTAAGAACACGGGTTGGTGGGTCGCACCACTCGAATATAAAGAAAGGTCAGACGGTAATGATTATGCGGTTATGTTAACCGCTGATGGCACCGATCATCCAGATAATCGTTACGATATGAACACTTATAAAAAACATCTAAAAAAATTTAATAATTACAATTTAGAAATTAGAATTCACCCCGATTATGAAGATACATACAAATTTGCGATGGGTACAAAAGATAATGGTCCCATAGCCGGTACGAGTGTATATAATAGGTGGTTTTTTAATAGATTGTTACAACTCCCAATACACGAAAATCAACTCCCAAGCTACATACCACAAATGGACCGCGGATTACCTAAATTGGCATCATTTTTCAAATTCAACTCAACCAAGTGGAAAAATTCTGATTCCATAATCACTTATCCAAATGACGCTATGGACTATTTATACTTTCATCGTGTGACGACAGGAGTGAACCAACCACAATCTGCAGATACGTTTAAATTTAAAGCTAATTGGGCTGAAATAGTTACCGAATTATACAAAGAACCATTATGTTCTTTGGATGATGACAGTAGAGATAGGTGTGTGAAAAAAACCCAACCTGGTTTTAGATCGGGATATGAGTCCGCGTGTCTATATCAACCTAAAGTACACTGTTCGGGTGAATGGAAAAAACCACCTACAGTAGTTGATGCTGACGGTTTTGCTGTACCCAATACGTGTGGTGCGACTGAATTTGGTGTTGAGATAAAACAGTATGTTGAATTATCGGCTAGTAAACTAGACGCGATCAATAATGTATGGAAACCGGGAAACTATGAAATTGTTAAAGGTGCACAGTGTGAAGAAGATGATATTGGGTGGTTAGTATTTACAGATTTAGATGCATCTGCAAGTGGTACAGTTGCAACTGATACATTCAGAACAGAAAAACTCGACGATGGAGTAACTGACAATCCAAAGTATAATGCTAATAGAAAACATCCAGATGGGTATACGGGTACCCCATCAAGGGGGTTTTGGAAAAAAGCAGCACCTAGACACGGTGATTTAAAGTACGTGGCGTGTAATAAAAATTGTGTAGAAGTAGATGTACAGACAGTATGTGAAAAGAGTGGAGCTGGTAATTATGACGAACGTAACAGAATGTTGCCACATCACCCACCCGATTCATATGATGATGAAAATTATGATTTTCCTAACACGTATGATTTTAGTAACGCGTGGGTTGCATCTGAAAATAATTGTAGTGGTAATTATACGACTTATAAAGCAATAACGGAAATTGCACAAGGTAAGGACGGAAAAGCATGCCCTACTTTTACACCTGAACAGTCTAGAGGTAACATGGACGAGGAACATGAATATGATAGTCTTGAAAAATTTACTAGAGGTGAGGCGTGTAAATTGTATAAACGCAATTGTGTAGCTGGTTCGAGTTGTATAGTTAATACAGATAAGATTACGGAATTAGTTAGAAGGATTAATCAAAAACCGAAGGATGATCCTTTGGTCGGAGATTGGCTTCTTCCTGCAGGCGGATGCAACGGTGATTGTGCCAAAGACATGATCGAAGACGATGATACTTTAAGACTAACAATAGATGGTACGACGTATAGTCATGAAAATAAGATTACGAACGAAATATTGTTTAGGTTAGCTAAAAAAGAGTGTGATAGATTTGGTGATCTATATGGTTTTCCTAATAAGGCTTTTTGTACAGAAGATAAAGAAATATTCATTTCTGAAACAGACCCAACCGTTCCTCCTTGTGAATATAAAGCAGGATCATGTTATGTTGATCAATACACAACCACTTATACTTCAAGGCCGGGTATACAAGTATCATATCGAGAAAAGGTTTATTCGAAATATAGAATTCCACGCTACAGCAGTTGGCTGTTTATGCGGATATCACATACTTCATTTTGTAAATGGATAGATATGCCAGATATACCATCAGAATAGATATTTTAATATTGAAAAATAATTATATTTTTATTTTATACATAATAAAAATATAATTATAATATAGATACACATCCCCCCGAAAAAAATGATTATACTCGTGGCATTCTTAGGATTTGTTTTTTTATTAGCTGTATTTGCACTATTATATTTATTGTTTAGGGGAGGTGAAAAACCGAAAAGTGAACAGGAAATTATAGACGAAGCCGACAATCTAAACGAGGAAATTTCTATTAATAACCAGAACATGTATAATACAACAACTCAGTCCATATTAGACAATGGGTTTACAGAAGATGATATAAGAGAATTAACACGATCCCGGTCACCGTGTATTTTCTACCCTTCAAGACGTGTTTATATGAATGAAGCTGATTCGAACGGTGTTAATGTAAAAATATACCTTGATGAAAAGGATCCAGAAACAGTTTCTGGTTCTCAATATAAAATAGAAGCTACGTGTCCGAGTGGTATGGAATATAACTCTGAAACGAGTTGTTGTAAATGGGAAAAACTTGATCTTACGCTACTTGATAAGGTTATGACAATTGCACCTCTTTTAATTGAAACAATTGTAATCAGTTATATATTTGAAAAGATGATAGTTGTTTTGAGAAAATTATACCCAAGAAACTTTGGATCTAAACTTATTAAGTTACAATCTAAAATGGGTAAAATTGGAAAAACACTTGGTAATTTTTCAAAAAAAGCTATGTTTGAGGCGGGTGAAAAAATTTCTCTTAAAGCTGGTAGATCCGTTGGAAGAGTTGGTGGTAAAAAGTTTGTGTCAAAGATGACTATTGCAGGTGCTAAACTTGCAACTAAAAAATTCGCTAAACTTGCCACTAGAAGTACTATTAAAGGCGCTCAAGCACTTAGGACACAGTTAATGGCGACTGCCGCTCCATGTTTCCCATGCACAGCAGCAGTAGTAGCATTTGAAGTTGTTAGTGCAGCTTTAGATATATCTGATATACAAAGTTATGGTACTTATACAGCGAACACTGATGTACGAAAAATTAGAAATCAAGCGGAGACTGCCATGGAACAAGCCATGTACGACTCTGACGGTGTATCATGGCCCCAACTTTTCCCTATTCTTACAGCCTTCCCCGATTTGGACGAACCTACGGAGGGTTTCGGGAGTCCGTGCGACGCGTCTGCACCGCCAGTAAATGGTGCCGTGGGTGATTGCACGTCGAACGTCGCCAGTGGTTCTACGTGTCAGCCTACTTGCAATGCCGGCTATACTGTTTCGGGAACGAGTTCGTGTTTTGCGGGCACTTTGACCGCCGCGACGTGTTCGGTCGAGAGTACCGAGAGTACCGAGAGTACCGAGAGTACCGAGAGTACCGAGAGTACCGAGAGTACCGAGAGTACTACAGATGAATTTATTGTTTCTAAAGACAACGGTGGGTATGCATCCGTTTTATTGGAAGCATTTACAGTTGATGCCATGACAAAAATGGCGTTGGAAGACCCCGATTCATTTGTTGAAATGCTTGTATATGCATTTACTTCTGATAGTGATGAAGATGTGGAAATATCCGAGGCAACCATAACAATGTTTGCAGAAATTTTACAAGCGGAAATGGATTATAATCATATAAAACGTGATAAAATTATATACAATTTGTGCGTATCAAGAGGTTATGGTGACCAGGTTGAATTTATAGAGAGTATGTCTTCCGAAACGGTTGTAGGTGTAACGCTAAATGAAGAAGGTGCTAAACTATACAACGAGAGAATGGTTGATGAACACTTAAAGTATAGTAATCCAGCTGTTGAAATAAATCCAGATGATATACCTGATGAGTATGTATCATTGGTGGCTGCATATACAGATACATATAGAAAAATAGATAAACTTAATCCCGGAAATTCTCAGTCACCTAATGTAATTGAGAAAAAACTCGATAGAAAAATGGCACTTATGATGCCATGGGCGGCTATAATGTATAATTGTCTCGGGGATAAACGCGGTACGTCTTATTCTTATTTTACCATTAACCCCGCAGATCATGGAACGACTTTCAATTACGATAAAGGGTATTGTAACTATACGAAAGCGTATTGTACAGGTCAAATGAAATTAGACTATAGAAACGGTGATTGTCATTTATCGAGTGAACAACGTGTCGCTGAAATAATATTGGGGGAAACGGTCACTCGAGCAATAAGAGGGTCTTGGGATGATAGAAAAGACGACTTCAATTCTGGTGATCCTTCACGCGTTGTTGGGGCGGTGTTTCAGACAGTGTTTGATCCAACTGGGTTATGGACAGCTGCATATAGAGATATAGCAAATCTTATAAACGCATCAAAGGGTCGAGGTGCCGGTGTAATACCAATTAAATGTAAAGACGGGGAAGTTCAAAAAGGACAATTATGTTACCCTAAGTGTAGAGACGGTTATAGAAGTAGTGCACTTGAGTGTGAAGGTGTATGCCCACCTGGGTCCAATAGTTCGGGTTTGACATGTGTTCAAGGGACGAGAACTAAACCGTGTCTTGCTTGGGAAAATACAAGTCGTTGTGAAAAGAGATTTAAAGATGCCGACGGAAATCCAAACGGTAGAAGAAATAAGTGGGCGTCTACGGTTTCAGAAAGGTGTATGCCCGGTTTCAAAAGAAGGTCTTATGCACTGGGATCCGCTTTTTGCGATAAACCGAGAAATAGGTATACGCGTGCATTTATGGGTAAACTAAAAAGTAAATGTCCAGACGCTAAACCAAACAAACAAAACGGTTTATGTTACAAAGATTGTCCAGAAGATTATCCCAGAGCGAGAGGACCTATATGTATGAAAGAAAAATCAACTTAAAATAAAATATTTGAATACACTATATATAAGAATGGCACTTGGCGGAATTGGTGACGCTTTTAGAGCAACAATAAAAAATGCTGATAACGCTTCCGCTGGTGCACAGGCTCTTTCCAGCCTCGCCAACGCTTTCAAAGGTATGGAAAAGGGACAATTTAACTCAATCATTAAAACTTTTACAAAAGACCCAGACATGTTAAGTACACTTGCTAGCGTTTTTAAAAAAATGCCCGTAGATTCCGATCTTGCGAAAGCCCTAGACAACATAGATCCATCGGATCTTAAAAAAATTGTTGGTAAAATGGATAGCGCTGATAGGGCTGCATTTATTTCAAAAGTTGATACTTTTGATCCAACTTTGGCGAAAAAAATGGATCCAAGTTCTGGAACTGCAGCTAGTAGGGCACTGGAAAAGGCTTCAGATGCTGCTAGAGCAAATTCTAAAAAGCTTATAGCTGGTGGTATTGTACTTGGTGGTGGAATATATTTGAACAATAAATATAAAGATGCAGAAGAGGATATTAAAAATTGTATAGGTGTTTGTTTACCAGATAATTGGGACGAACACGCGTATGGTAGTCTCGAAAAATCTGAACTCAAATATAGACCCTTAACGTATACAGATGAGAATGGCGAGGAAATTACTGTAGATGAAAATCAACCCTTATGTTCAAACGTAATGGATGATTGTGAAAAGTATTGTAGTGATACGTGTGAAGAACTCTACGATTACGATGCACCAGGAATTGACCTCGCTAAAGGAGCAGCTGATGATGCAGCTGATCTTGCCGGCGATTTTTTTAAAAGTTTTACAGATCTATTTTCAGGTATATTTAGTGGATCGGGTATATTAAGTATGGTTTCACTCGGTTTATGTGCATTAATGTTTGTATTTTTAGTTATAATGATGATGACTTAAATAATTAAACTTAAAGAAAAAAAGTAAGTTTAACTTAACTGATGAATGTGGTGCTGGTGGTGTTGTCATCCATTTGAGGGTACGGCTTTAAGCATGCCCCATAAACACGACCAACGACGAAACAAATTCTATACATCCGGTAATTTCTGTTCATGGAGTTGCATGAAAACATATGCAATCGATAAGTATGGATGTAATCGCGGCGGACTCATATGTGGTAATATGGTCATGATGCGTCGTAAACTTTTCGATAAGATAGGAACCATAAAAAAAGCACCACACCGACAAAGACTTATCGAGTTCGGGGGTGATCTAGATATAGATAAATTTAGAGAAAACAATGTAGTCGACGTAGAAAAACCTAAAGAAATAGAAATAGAACCTTTACCGGAACGGGTTATACCTATAGTTTCAAATACGAAGAAACTAAGTGATATAACGAGTGCGTCCGGTAAAAACGAAACACTACGTTTGAAAAGGGAAAAGCCACTCAAACGTAACGATAATAACTTAGAAACTGCATTAGGTTTAATCATTAAGACCAAAACCTAAATGTTTTCTTTGTTTGTTCGTGGGTCGTGATTTTGGAAGACATGGCGTTTTCCGAGAGTGAATCCATTTCTCACCATCGTGTGCGATCCACTTTAAATCGTGTTTCTCTATAATTTTTCGACACATAACACAAGGTAGTGATATACCGTCACCATAACTGGTTTCCCGGCATATCACTAAAGTTCCATGTTTTCGACTAACCCATGACGAAAATTGATGTAAACGAAACCCTTTTTTAAAAAACGTATGTTTCAATTTTTTTATGAGTCGTCTTTCTGAACAACTTATACAGTCACTTTCCACTTCACTGTCACTCCCTAATTTGGTCGTATAAGTAGTCACAGTAGTATATGACATTTGATTATACGAGCGAATTATTTTTAATATAGTTACAGTTAGTACATGTAGGTCCGGGAAAAACGAAGGAACAGTGATCACACTCATTCAAAATAGTAACGTTACGTTTAACGAGTTTGTTTTGAGAATACAAAATAAGGTCTCTGATTGTATACACACCATACATAACCATGGTTTCTAAATTTGGAAACTTCATTATTATTTATACGAGACGAAACTTTATGCTATATTATTTACTTCAAACACCCAAACATTTTTTTACACCCCGCACTTGTTTTTAACATAATGGCAAAACTATCAATCATACCTGGAACCATCGCCTTGAGCAACGTTTCGAATTCCGTATCGACATCACCTTCATCAATTTGTTCAATAATGGAAAAGATCAAGTCCATGACGAGTTCTTTCTTATCGGAACCAGGAAGGGTCTTGAGGTTTTGGGCTTGGAGCATGAGTGTTGAAACTAACACACACACATTTTCTTTGGTAACGCGTTTACCTCGGTACCGTTCAACGATTCTCTTCATTTCCAGAGCAACGTTCTTGGACTGTTTCGATTTAGAATCATAGTTTGCGACAATTTTTTCAGGCGTTTGGGACATTTTATATATCTATATGAATTATTTTCTTTAATAACTATAATATGGATACAACAGACTATTTACCTATTATTGCTATAAGTATAGGTTTATATCAAATGTTCTATAAATTTAATAAAGTACGTAAATTGAGTGATGATGATATCGAATTCGATATAGTTTATATTTTATCGGGTATTATTGCGAGTTTATTATGGACCGTCTATCAGCATAGAAAAGGATCAAATATATCTGTAATTTATTCATCCATGGGTTTGTTTCTGGGTATGTATACACTCTTAAAGATGTTAAAGAGTACACCCACTAATAAAAAAGAAGAATGAAAACAATTATACATAAACTACAATTCGGTACAATTCCACCAAAAAATAAAAGACGAAAACGACCAACAACAAATGCATCTAATGGGAGTGAAGGACCTCCACCACCTGGACCAAATTTCCGATATATTGAAGTTGTAAATGGACGAGCGGCAATGTATGGTTCTGTATTGGGACTTACAAACTGGGGTCTTACGGGTTTGAACGTTGTCGAACAAATGTCATACCCACCATTTTCATTGATAGGTCTTGGATGTACTCTGTTAGCAACGTATTCAGTAACGAGTGCTTTTACGACATTAACAGAGGAGGATTTTGAGTTATTCGCTATGCGAAATGTAGGACGAGGTGCTATGGTTGCATTCACGGGATTGGCAACCGCTGGTATTTTGGGTGTTTAAGAGGGGTATATTCGTATTTTTTACTATATATGATACAAACTTAATCATATTCATTTTTTCTTCGAACGTAAATGTTCCTGCCCCACGCAACACGTGGGCCAAGAGCATAATCATTAAATATATGGATTCATGTATTTCCATATTAAATATTTTTCTTTCTGAAGGCCTCTCCTAACTTAGGATATTTTTTAAACGTTAAAAAACCACCCAAAAGTAAACAAACGATCCATCCTATTATAGAAGCAATTGCAAATTGTTTATCGGTATCTTTAACATAATCTTTACATTCATCCTGTGACATAATGTTATACGCAATAGCGGATGCTGTAATACCCATTATGGAATATATAAGGGTAAAAACACCACCTTCATTTTTCACAAATTTCATAAGTAAAAGAACGATGGGTACTGTTATACCTATGGTCATTGTATGACTCATAAACATTTTAAGGTTTTGAAATTTTTCGGAATCTTTGATACCTTCACATTTGTTATATTTATCAATACCGAGAGCGGTAATGGCAACATAGGATATACCGAGAATAACGGTAAATAAAACTTGCATGTATCCTATTTCAACTTCAACAGATCCACTTCTTAATTTTCTAACAATCGAAGATAATTTTGGATCACGAACAACTTCAGACATTTACAATGTACTGAGAAATTAATTTAAATCATTTGATACCATTTCTTTTATCATATCTTCGAGTGATGTGGATCTCGGGTTCCAGTTTAATTTTTGTATAGCTTTAGATGGATCACCGAGTAATTTATCAACTTCGGTAGGTCTAAAAAACTCGGGGTCTACCCTAACAACGATTCTATCTGTCTTGGTATCTATACCAACTTCTTCTACACCTTCACCTTCAAATTTCAAATCGATATCGACGTGTTTAAATGCTATACGTACAAAATCACGTACTGATGTATTTTCACCTGTTGCTATAACATAATCTTCTGGTTCGTCTTGTTGTAGAATTTTCCACATACACTCAACATAATCACGTGCGTGTCCCCAATCGCGTGTCGCATTTAAGTTTCCCAGATATAAACATTCTTGTTTACCCAAACTTATATTAGCGGCACCGAGTGTAATTTTACGTGTGACGAAGTTTTCACCTCGTCTCGGTGATTCATGGTTAAACATTATACCGTTACATGCGTACATACCGTATATTTCCCTATAGTTGACAATAGACCAATACCCCATGAGTTTCGAAACACCGTAAGGTGATCTTGGGTAGAAAGGTGTGTTTTCATTTTGTGGTACTTCGAGAACTTTACCAAACAGTTCTGACGTAGAAGCTTGGTACAATTTACACGTTTTAATTTGTCCCGATAATCGTATAGCTTCTAAAATTTTCAAAACACCTATACCATCGACTTCTGATGTATACACGGGCATTTTAAATGATAAACCTACGTGTGATTGTGCAGCGAGATTATAAATTTCATTTGGTTGAACATATTTTATTGTATCGGTAAGTGCTGGTAAATCTGTCATGTCACCATAATGCATATGTAAATTTTTATGGTTTCTATATTTAGGTTCTATAATGGTATTAATACGAGATTCGGTATAAGATGAACGTCTTTCTATACCATGAACTTCGTACCCCTTTTCAAGTAAAAATTCTGCTAAATACGAACCATCCTGTCCAGTTATACCCGTGATTAGAGCGATCATATGTTAAATGAACGTTTAACTCTTTAATTAAAGAAATGTATATTTTATTTAGTTACAAATTTATAAAGTTTAACATTATAATCAATTGAATTGATTGTTATATATTCATCATTTTCTTCTATTATTTCACCAATTTTACCGGTACTTTTACAATTTATAATTTCTGCTCTTATTATTGTTACATCTTTAAATTTTGGTAATTGAAAATGTATGAATGAACGAGAATGAATTTGATTTTTTATTTGTTGGGCTGTTTTTCTATAATCGATTTTACTATTAAAATCAACAGAGTTTAATGAATAATAAGATGAATTTTCAGTGGGTTGTTTATTATACGTGTAATTTCCAGATATTAAATTATTTATATTACTTATGAAAATTTTAAACCCAAATTCAGTATACTTTTTATAAAGATCTAATGCCACATCTTCGGATAATATTGGAAATGTAATTTGATCTATTATATCACCTGTATCAATCCCCTTATCTATTTTATGTAAAGTAACACCTGTATACTTTTCGTTAAATAATATTGGTAAACACGATGTATACATACCCTTATATTGTGGTAATTTTGAAAAATGAATATTATATAATTTATCTGTAGCGAATAAATTAGGTTTTATAATTTTATCAAATTCACACGATAAAAAAATACTGTTTTCAATTGTATATACATCTTCTAAATTAATTATTTCAATATCATTATCTAAAGCTGTTTTTTTAAATGAATACTGCCAATTATCAATACCATCATCATTTTCATTTGGTAATGCTAAAATTTTGGTTTTATTGTGTGTACCTTTTTCTTTTGTTATCAAGTATTTTAAAACATTACACGCTATATTATTTTTCCCCGCTATTATTATCGTGACAGTCATTTTATTATATATAAACAAGTACTCTTTAAGATATACACATACTGTTAAATTTTACATTTACTGCTTCAAGACTTCTCGCAATATCTAATGGGTAACCTATAGTATTCCGATTTACAAAATGTTTTATATTTTCCTCAATTGCATCAGTTTTTTCTATATCACCAATATTTTCTATAAAAAATTCACTAACAGAAGACCATCTATACACTTTATCTTTACAATATAAACTTATATTACGATATTTTTTTAAAGATGAATTACTAACTTCAATATTAAACGTCGTGTTATTTTGACTTGTTCCATTTATAAGAACGGAAGTATCCGTTGCATAAATGATATCTATGTCTTTTATGGTATCTAGAGATTTCATTAATAAAAATGTCAAAATTGATATAGGATGTATAGCCAAATCCGATACTATATTTACGTCATTTGGTATCATGGAACCATCGTTTAACCATTTCATTTCAATGTGTTTAATATCCTTGTTTTCAGCAAGTGTTTTTATAGAATTATGTTGGAGCCACGTAAAGTCGCAATATAAAAATACATCATCAGGTTTTTTTGCAAATATGTCTAACGTTTCACGTAATGTAGGACATATAGGTTTTTCCACCCATATATCCTTAACACCTTTATTAAAAAGCTCTATGAGTATATTATGATGTGTATTAGCGGGTGATGTAACGAACCATCTACCATCTGTAAAATTTATTTCATCTATCGATTTATAGTTTGCATATGTGTTATATGGATCCACAGTTATAATTTCGGTGTTGAAATTTTTTTCAAGTTTACTTTTTATTATATTACCAAAATATCCCAACCCAATTACAACTGATTTCATTATTAAAGATTAAACACTTATATTCTTTAATAATGAAAGTTCCTTTTAATGATTTAAAAAGAATACACGAACCACTAAGATCCAAATTTCACGAAATTCTAGACGGAGTTTTAGATAATTCTTCGTTTGTAGGTGATAGTAATTTTTCTAAAGAATTTTCAAAGTATACTGGTTCCAAGTATAGTATTTCATGTAACAGTGGTACAGATGCACTTTACATTGCTATAAAATCATTAGACCTTAAATCTAAATCTAGAATAGCTGTACCAGCTATATCATATGCCGCTACAGCTATGGCAGTTGTTAATTCTGGACATATACCAGTTTTTATAGATGTTGATAAAGAAACTGGTTTGATGTTAGTTGAATCTGTAAAAAATGTAGATTGTGTAATACCTGTACATTTATACGGACAATGTGTAAATGTTTCTAAATTATTGGATCTTAATATTCCTATAATTGAAGATTGTGCACAAGCACATGGTGCCACTATTAATGGAAAACACGTTGGTACTATAGGAACTATAGGGTGTTTTTCAATGTATCCAGGTAAAAACCTTGGTGCGTTAGGTGATGCGGGTATATGTATTACAGATAATGAAATGTTATCAGTTAAAATGAAACAATATGCAAGTTTAGGAGCTCAAAAAGATAATAGGTATAATCATATAACGGATGGTATAAATAGTCGTATGGATGGTATTCAGGGATTATTTTTAAAGGAAAAGCTTAAACATTTAGATGAATGGACGAATGATAGAATTCGTATAGGTGAAATATACAATTCTAGTAGTAATGCTGTTAAACGAAGTACTATCGGTAGAGATGTATATCACGTTTATTATACTTTACAAGATGATAGAGATGATTATATAAAATACATGAATGAAAATGGTGTACAAACCGGTATACATTATCCAATATCATTACCTGAATTGGAATGTTTTAAAGAGTACACCGGGAATACCATTTGCATAAATGCAAAAGAATTTTGTAAAAAATGTGTAAGTTTACCCCTTTTTCCTTATATGACAATGGATGAAATTAACTTTACATTAAAGTGTCATATAGATTATCTCCTTCGGGACTTTTAAAAATTTCTCCGTCCCATCTATTAGATTGTTTTTCAATTGATTTGATATGCCATATAGCAATTGATGGATCAGCTTGTAAACAAATTCTTTTTTTATAACCAACTATAACTTCATGTAATTCGTTACCATATTTAATTTCCGGTGTGTTTGGGAAAACGCGACATATATAATCCGGCCAATTTATCCAATCGAGTTCATTTACAGTAAACGTACTTTTTTCCAACCATTTTTGTGTAAATCCTGGGTGAATATTTATACGTGGAATCATTATGAGGTCTGCACCAGAATCCTTAACAGCTGATTTAATACCTTTAATTAATTTTTCTTTTGGCATTTCATCCGGGTCTATAATAAAAATATAATCACCCGAACATTTACTTAAATGAAAATTTCTATGTTCAGAAAAATTACCATCAAAATCTCTTTCGCATGTAACTACTTTATTTTCAAAATGCTTTATAACGTTTTTTACATTTTCTGTGACGTGTTTGGTATCTATTAAAATATTAATTTCATCTTCATCATCCTTGACTTTTAGTAAAAATGAAACAAGTGAAAATAAATCTCTTGATTCATTACACACAGTTATAGCGTATGACAATTTCATTATATTAAAGATAATACTATTATTTTCTTTAATATGCTGGTCCCTAAAACAATTCATAAAGTTATTATCACTGACACTGGCACGTTACCTAAATTACCAAGTGGTATTTCAAACGCAATCGAAAGTTTTTATAGATTAAACCCGGATTATAAAGTTAATCTATATTCACATGAAGATTGTGTTAAATATATCAAAAAGCATTATGATGAGGATATACTAAATTTATACAATAAACTGAAACCGTATGCGTATAAATGTGATTTAATGAGTCAACTTATATTATATAATGAAGGTGGGTGGTATTCGAGTATGAGATCAGTATGTTTAGAACCTCTTGACGTGTTAAATAGTATAAATAAAGAGTATTATACAAGTGTTGATTGCCCCCCTAATCAAATATGTATGTATAATGCTTTTATTGGAGCTGTACCCGGACATCCTATATCTAAGAAAATGATAGATATATTAAAATGGAATATAGAACATAATCATTATGGTTTGGATTGCTTATATCCAACTGGTCCAGGTGCTTATATGGCGGGAGCTATAGATTATATTAGAGAAAACCCACAAAAATGTTTTATAGGACAACATACGATAGAGGAAAATAATATAGAATATGTAAGATTTGATAATAAACGAATTTTCAAATGTAAATATAATAATGCGAGAGGTGCAGATAATTCTGATATGAACGAGACTAATAATTATGGAAAAATGTGGTTAAATAGAGATATATATAATATTTAAAAAATAATATCTGAATAATCTATATGATTGAAGAAGAAATAGAATATATAGATGCTCTTAACGCAGAAAACGTTAATAATATGGCACAATTGGAAAATGTTCTAGAATTTCATAAAATACACATGTCTACAGATGATAATAAGTATATACTTGGTGAATATTCTGCATGTGATAAGGTAAGTAAAGATGTAATATCGTGGTACTATCGTAATAAAAATATACTCAAACAGATGAAAGAATGGTCAGATATTTATAAAGAAGAGTTATTTCAGTATAAACAAAAGGTTTCAGACGTTAAAAATCGTATAAACGAAATGAAAAAACATTAATATAACTTTAATATTTCAGCAACTGCTGGGTGTCGTAAGATGTCTTCATCGCTCATGATGACATGTTCGATATATTCTAATTCCAAACATTTTATTCGTTTAACAAGATCAGCCAGACCGTTTCTAGGACCTAGATCACTTTGTTTCAGGTCACCCATGACGATCATTTTTGAATTATCACCAAGTCGCGTTAAAAGCATCTTCATTTGATTAGGTGTACTATTTTGCATTTCGTCTGCAATAATAAAAGATTCATTAAATGTTCTACCTCTCATAAACCCTAATGGTTCTATTCTAACGTGTTTTTCAAGGTGGGATCCCCGGGTACCGAGCTCG
>JGI24920J38491_100486_pt1 | contig 34769 bp, 37 predicted proteins | sample LinPFosmplate8_FD_38491 | JGI IMG/M metagenome (IMG submission 38491)
AGCTCGGTACCCGGGGATCCCACCCATTTCGGTTTTCCCGGTTCCAGGAGGACCGGTAATGACCATGTGCTTGTATTCTTTGTTGGAGTCGGCAAATCCTTGAATGAAGTACAACAATTGCCGTAAGATCGATTTCTTGAACGCTGCGTTACCGATCATGCTATTGAACGATTGTAATTCGGGCTTGATTTTATGCAAGGCTTGTAAGTCGATATTATATTCGATATCTTCGTCATAGGTGTGTTTTTCCAACACCCTCAATATGTCTTCAATGGTTTCAAAGGAATCGTCGATCATTTGGTACTTGCTCGGCAAGGGTTTGGGCGACTCCAAGTTTTGCAAAGGATCGATTTCGTGCAACGACTGCCATACAACGTAAGTATTATCGGGGATACGCACAGTGGTGGTACCACCGCTTCCTTTTGTAGCTGTGGTTGTGTAGTATTCCGATAGATGTAGGTTGTATTGTTGCTGAGTAACATGAAAAAGTTCCATCGTGTCTTGTACTGTCATGTTTTTGCGATGCTGGTAGTTATCGAGACACTGAACGAACTTCTTAAATGGATTTGAATTCGGCGGTTTATTAGTTGGCGAATTCATAGGCGAATTAGATAGCATATATACAAACGATTTATTTGATTTAGGAAATCCTTTTAATAGCATGTCTTCAACAAATTTATCATTATATTTTAGTAATGAAGGTGAAAAACCACAACACAAGGAAAAATACTAAGAAAAAAATGACGAAAAAAATGGCCAAACAGAACACATATCCATCCAATCAAGACCATGTCTTCACGGACATCGAATACAACAGCAACGATGGTATGTTGACCACGGTATGGGGACCCGCAATGTGGCATTATTTGCATACGATGAGTTTCAATTATCCCGTGAAACCAACCCGTTCTGATAAAAAGCACTACCGTGACTTCATGATGAAGTTACAACATGTGTTACCGTGTGGAAAATGCCGGAAGAACCTTGTACAGAATTACAGGAAACTCCCCATACGCCAATGTGCTATGAAATCACGGTATACGTTTTCGAAATACATATATGACTTACATGAGCTGATCAATACTATGTTGGGAAAACGATCTGGATTGACGTACGAAGATGTACGGGAACGCTATGAGCACTTCCGTTCGCGATGTGGCAAACCAACCAAAACACAAAAACGACGGAAGAAAAAGGAAAATGGGTGCACAGAACCCTTGGTTGGTGAAAAGTCCAAGTGCGTGATCAATATTGTGCCTAAGAAAGAAAAAACAGAATCGTTTGTAATGGACAAACGTTGCGAGAAGATTCGTACATCTAACCTTTAGGAATTGATTATTATATTATATAAATTTATAGAATGGAACCAGAGAAAGAAACAAAAGAACCAATCCCTTTCTGGGGTGAAGACCCAAATGTATTGATAAATTTTACTTATATTACAGAATTTTATCCAGTCGATACGATGAGTGCTACACAAAAATTGAACGCAATTACCAGGTCTGTGTTGGCATTGACCATAGTGGGAACGTTCTTCACGAACCCATATCGACTGTGGGTCATCGCCTTGTTTACGATTGCTGCGATTTGGTATCTACACCACTACCAGAGCAACCTGAAAAAAGAGAAAGAAACCAAAGAAATGTTCACGAACCAAACGGTGGAAGATATTGTGACCCGCAAAGAACTGCCAATCGACCTGTTTTCAACCCCACAGCCTAACAATCCATTCGGCAATGTGATGTTGACGGACTACGAGCACGCAGAAGACAAGAAACCCGCACCTCCTGCGTACAACGACCGCATCAACGCAAAAATTATCGATCAGACGAAAGAAGCCATTTTAGAAAGCAACCCAGAACAGCCGCATATTACGAACAAATTGTTTTCTGGATTGGACGATGATTTAGCATTTGAGCAATCGATGCGCCCGTTCTACACGATGCCCAGTACCACCTTACCAAACGACCAGACTTCTTTTGCGGAGTTTTGTTACGGTAGCATGGTATCGTGTAAAGAGGGCAATGGGTTTGCCTGCGCTCGCAACATGGCGCGCCACACCAACATTTAGGCACCTCCAATACCTCCTTGTTTAGGCACATGTCTAGAATGCATATATTCAGAACATAATCCGAATATATTCAGAACATATCCACAATATATTTTGGTATTGTATATTAATAATGCTATCAACGCCAATGGATTACGTGTTTAACAACTTAGGACGAATTGGAAACGATGCCACAGATCGATCACAACAAACCATACAAAACGCGAACCATGTAAATGCCGTATTGACTAACCACTTCAGTGGTCAAGTGTCGGATTCTCACATCCACTTTGCCACTGCTCATCCTGGCATCATTGTCAATGGTGTCAACGGTGGTGCGGGCATAAACGGGGCGGTAGTGGACAGTGAATCCGCTCTTCGCATGAAAGTCGGCCAAGAGCGCCCCTACGAAAAGTTGGTGTTGCAAGAACGTCCGTTTTTGACCGTGCCCTATTTAGGCAAAGGTTCAGTCGATCCTACACTGGAATCGCAATTGATGCAAGGAGAACACGTCCGTGGAAAGAAGAGTGTATCTACCGTGATGGAACGCAACTTCAACAACATTGCAGAATATCCGATGCACGATGGTAAACGCGCGAAGGCCAACACTGTCGAAGAGATGGCATTGAACGGATGGGTTCGTGGCGGCAAGGCAACTCGTGAAAGTGGCGAGCAATACTTTAGTCAAAAATCGAAACCTTCAGATTTAAGTTTTTAAGTTTGAACGAAATACCGTCTCCCAAAAAGCCAGCCCATTACAACAATATGTATGCATAGTATATATTATGGTAAACCTAAGCGAATCGATGACTCCTCTCAGTGGTGCAACCACCGAAGGACTTTCCAAGTACGAAAGTGGTATGCCACAAGGCGGTGGTGAAGAAGGTGGACAGGAGGGTGGCCAAGAAGGCATGCTTCCCAAGATGGACGGTGGTCGTCGTCGCCGAAGACGTAGACGCAGTTCAACAAAACGCCGAGGATCGAAAAAGCAAAGAAGTTCTCGACGCAGACGATCCAGTCGAAGACGAAGACGTTAAACATACTAAAATCTGGACATACCAAAATCCGGACGTTCAATTTACAATAATACCTTGTTTGTTTATTGTAAATAAATATGGAAGCAGCAACCACATCAACCACATCAACCACATCAAAAACAACAACATCCTCATTTGTCGAGTACTACAAAAATTTACCTTCTTATCTATCATACACAAACGACACAGAATACCGCAAGAGTATACGTAATGTGTTCCAAATGGATACCACACAAATATGTCCATATGCTGATTTAACAGCGGAAGAAATCGATATGTCGCAAATCGACGATGTTTCCAAAGACGAAATGCAATACGACATGAAAAGTATGGACATTCGGTTAAGTGAATTGTTTGAACTGACAAAAGAGATACCTCTCTTCCAAGACTTGTACGCGCGTGCTGCTGCGCGTATGTTTTCGGAAGATCGTTTGATTGGCCAAGTTGTTCTGTGTGCATATGATAACTTTGCGCTGTATTACAGTGTGATTTGGTTCTTTTTACATGGAGGCGTTCGGTCCGTGGAAATGAGCAATGAATATCAGCGTTTGAGTGCACAATTAAAATAGAGGCCCATACTATAATGGCGGCCACGCGAAACAAGAACACACCTGGAAATTATGCTTTAGAGAAAAACCAGTACGTACGACGACACGAAGAAATTATGTACACCCATGCAACACAAGGCCAAGCATTCACGCGCAATTTTGCCGGGAATGGGCTCTTGATGGGACGCATGGCGGGTAGAGATTTAGCGAGCAACGATTGCGATATCGAATCTGCACTGTTTGGAATCGGATCCACCAACTTAGAAGTTCCCAAACCGAAGATCGAGCCAGTTATCCACAAACCAAAGAGCCTGAATGTCATGGATCGTATGCAGATGTTCGTACCTGAACCTTTTGTGCCTGATACAAACCAACGACCGATGTACTTGAATTAATTGTTGTCATCGAAAAAGCATTTAAACTGAATTTCATGATTAATGTATTGTAATCATGAAATTACTGCATGTAACGTTCCATTCTGGGACCACGTTGGAGGTCGAATATGCCTTTCAAAAATTAGGCCATGAGGTGACCACGATTCGATTCGAAGACGGAGAAACCGAGGATGACCAGATTTATTTCATCCATTATTATCGGGCAGAGAAGTTTTGGAACAAATACAAAGACTACATTGCGACGTTCGATGGTGTCATTACTTCCGACACATGTCCAATCAGTCGTGCGTTTTTGCAATACGACTACAAAAAACTCTTAATCATTTGGATTTGCAACCGGTTTGATTACTACATGTTTCCAGAGAACGTTGATCCTCTTTACTACAACTTGTTGCGCAGTGTGCGAGAGCGTAAAAACGTATTCATTGTCGGCAATGCACTGTTGGAAGCTTATCACATTGCGTCGAAGAACGTAGACATCAACAACTGTGTGATTCGTCCGATTGGGAAGAACTTTACACCACACGATTTACGGAAAAACCACAATGCACTCACACCACGAAGTGATTTGTTTTTCGTGCCTGGGTACTACAACGAAACCAAGTACATGAAAATGTCGGAAAAACTGACTGAGATTGGCATCCCCCATGAACAACGACGATTCGAAGACCACCAGGAATTGTCTGAATACAAAGCGGTTATTACGCTCCCTTATGCATGGTCGACCATTGCGTTTTTCGAGCGCATTCAATTAGGAATGGTCCAATTCATCCCCAGCATATCATTCTTGAAAGAGTTGTGCAAGAAAGGAGGATACTTGTTCCAACCACCATTTGAGCGAAACAACTTTGAACTGTTGGAAATATCGGAATGGTACTGTGACGAAAACAAAGATCTCATGGTTTACTTCGATTCGTGGACCGATTTGTTGGCCAAGACTCGGATTACAGATTACCGCGAAATGGGGCAGAAAATTCTCCAATATGCAGAGCGACTGGAACAACAAAGTTTGCAAGGATGGAAAAACATTCTGCTCACCTACAAACATTTGCATCGCACAGTAGATGATGTGGACGCTCCAGTCAACAAGGAGTTACTTGTGACATATGCATACGATACTGACAAAAAAATAAGACATGGAGACAAAAGCGACGGGGGGTATGTGATTGCCAATGAAAACACACGCTACGATTGTTACATATCCTGTGGGATTTCAGACAACGAAAGTTTTACACGCGATTTCTTGCAGCAACATAGCTATTTGAAAAAGGAGGACTGTTATGCTTACGATGCTTCGATCGAAGACTATCCCTGGAAATACACCGAAAACATCACGTTTATCAAGAAATTCATTGGGCCACAGAACAGCGATACCTACGAAAATCTACATGGACTGATCGAAAAACACAACGACATTTTCTTGTCCATTGACATCGAAGGCGGCGAATACGATTGGTTGTTGTCCTTGTCGGAAGCCCAAATGAATAAATTCGCACAGATCACGATTGAACTTCATGGGATCGGCAACGGTGTCGATTTTGGTCACACCAAAGAATCGAAAGACAGGAGCATCGAGAAACTCATCACACATCACTACATTGTCCATGCACATGGAAACAACAATGGTGGACGTACCTCTGGGTTGCCGAATGTACTCGAGTTAACGTTGTTGCACAAGAAATTTTTCGACAGCCCTCCACCACGCAATACCGTGTTTTTGCCAATTCGCGGTCTTGATTACGCCAATATGCGCAGTAAAGCAGACATCATCCTAGAGTACCCCTTTTCAGTTCCACACGAGGTACTCGATATCGGAACGAGCAAAACAAGAACAAAAGTGATTCCTTTTAAGACGGGCAAAGTGAAGCCAGTGTTGCATTTCTGTCACAACGACAGGGATGAATTTGTCTATATGTTTATAAACGATGAACTCTATATTACCCGTACAGATTACGATGGTGGGTGGGGACAATATTTGAAAGCCTATTACATACCGGTTGTCGCCGCCACGTAAACATACCTCCTACACGTTCAGGTCCCATGATTATAAACTATTTGTACCTTATAACCATGTTTTGTGAATTAGGAGACTGCAACCAAGAACCTTGTCACCACTGTTTCCCTGTGAAGAATTGTTCCAGACAACACGATCATTGCGCGGAACATGGATTTTTGCGAGAAATGCATAACCCGAATCGTGTATTGGTGACCGGGTGTGCAGGGTTCATCGGTTCGCACGTATGTGAAGCGTTGTTGCAACAAGGCGTTGAGGTGATTGGAATTGACAACCTAGATCCCTATTACGACGTGAATGTAAAAAAAGACAATCTTTCCCTGCTACAAACCTACCGTACATTCACATTCGAACAAGACGACGTATGCAGTACCCGTGCAATTGAGACATGGAAGCCGTGGAAAGTGATTCATTTAGCATCGATGGCGGGGGTTCGCAATTCTATTGAAAATCCGAAGAAATACGTGACGGTAAACATCGAGGGCTTTATTCATGTGTTGGAAGAGTGCGTGAAACACCAAGTGTCACATGTGGTCTATGCCAGTAGCAGTAGTGTTTATGGACTGAACCCGGTCCCATTTCGCGAAGACGATGTCATTGGAACATGTAACAGTCCATACGCCTCCAGCAAAATGGCCATGGAACTCTTTGCGAAAACATACACCCAATTGTACAACATTAGCTGTATTGGACTCCGATTTTTCACGGTATATGGTCCACGCGGACGGCCCGACATGGCTCCCAGTAAATTTATGAAAGCGATCATGGGCGGAACACCCATTGACAAGTATGGTGACGGGAGTTCTTCGCGGGACTACACCTATGTGGACGATATTGTTGCAGGTGTGTTGGGTGCATGGCGGAACCGACATCACCGAAAATGCGAGGTGTACAATTTAGGAAATTCCAATCCAGTGTCGTTGAATACATTTATCGAGACATGTGAGCTGGTATGTAACAAGAAAGCCATTATCAATGCAAAAGAAAACCAGTTAGGGGATGTACCACACACCTATGCGTGTATCGATAAAGCGAAACGTGATTTGGACTACGAGCCCAAAACAAGTTTGGAAGAAGGGTTGCGAAATACGCGGAAGTCCATCATAAAGAAATACGTTAGTTAAATTCTTTTCTTATCATTGGTTATCGTATACATGAAATTAACAATCCTCGATCTAGGAGCCAATGATGGTTGTTCCATTATAAAATTTCAAAAAATGTTGAAAGAAAAACACATTGAAGACTATTGCATTTATTCCTTTGAACCACATCCTTACTTTTTAGAAAAGCTGAAAACATTCGAAAGTAACAACGTCCACATTGTACCAAAGATAGGTCATACACACAACGGGATCGCCAAATTATTTGTTTCCAGTATAGGAAACGACGGTTCGAGTATTTATGCGGACAAAACAACAAACGGTGTTTCGGAAGGAAAGTATATTGATTGTGAAACAGTGGACATGGCTGCGTTTATCAAAGAATTGCCTCCACATGATGAATTGTGGGTGAAAATGGATGTAGAAGGAGCCGAATATGAACTTATTCCTCATCTTCATACCAATCATATAATTCCAAAAATACGAAAACTATTCATCGAATGGCACCATGAAAAAATTGCTTCCATCACCACTGAACAACACAATCGAGTTGTAAAGATGGTAGAGGGTCTAGAGAAACACGATTGGTGTGCATTGGCATATCGAACCATGAACGACGAAGACTATCGTGGTAAATTAGATGCATTTGTAACAAGGTCGGCCAATAGAGTTTGATCAACCAACTGATCGCGATGTAGAAACAAAATGAACAAGATTATATTGTTTAACCACGAAAACAATATATTCATAAAAAATAGTAACAAGCTATGTCACAAATGCCAAATACAATCTGCGTATGTGTTTCGTACTTCGGAGACCCGAGCAAAATCGACATTCCGGAGAACATTCCGAAAATAGATGCCTTCGATTATTTTTTGTTTACCAATGTAAGTGCAGCCGACATTCGCGTTCAGCATCCATATACCGTTTTTACCATTGATACTGAGAAAGACACCAATGTAAACTATTTACCCACAAATGTACATCGATCGAGGTTTTTCAAGTTCCAGCTTCACAAGGCCCTTCGTCAATACGTCGGACGCAAGTATGATTTTGTGATGTACGTCGACCACTATATGTACTTGAAACCAGATAAAGACTGGAAGCATATCCAACAACAAGCCGAAAACCATCACTCGTTGAAAATTGTGCAAAAAAAACACAAAGGGGTTTCGAACACAAACCAAGAAATGGATTACATCGTACAACTGGAAAAAGAAACACGCGCCAATATCGATTCCGCGAAATTGTATTTACGCAATTTGAAAACCAATTACGACCTTTCGAAACCCATTACGTATGTTGAGAACAATATATTCGGCTTCTGTCCACAACATGCCAAAACGTGTGAACACTACGATCTGTTTTGGATGCATTACCTACAAAGTGCATACAAAACGTATCGTGACCAACCATTGTGGAATGTGTTGTATGATGCGATATCGAAATCGTGCGCCATTCTCGATTTAGAATCTTACTGTCAAGGCAAAATCCAACGAGAGTTTTCGCGAGACCGCTATGTGTCGAGCAATTGATTCAAACGACTGGTCGGCGTTTTCGACTGAAATGTTTTCGGGATCGCATGTTGCGGAAGGTGAGCGTTTTCTTCGTCCGATCGAGAACGGATTGCAACACAAGTTTGACTTCGGGTTCTGTAGCCGTAGTTGTCGATTCCACAGCAGTTTCGACGGTGTTACTTTTTTGTGGTACATCCGGAACGTTCGTTAGTGCGGATTGTAATTGTTCGATGATCCCATCCATTTCGTTCTCAGTGTTGATAGGTGGAAGTTCGTCACATGGCTCAAACGTCGTTGTGAGACGATCTGTCATCACGTTGTATTCTCCTGTGTTCGTAACTTCGACTGGCATTCTAATGACGGCATACAAATACTTCATGGACTTAGAGCAAAATCACAATCTACGTTTATTTTGATTTTACGATAATTGATTTACGATAATTGATTTACGACAATTGATTTACGACAATTGAATGTATCAAAACGTCATTTTTACCGAACGCACTTCCTTCCGAAGACTTTTGCAGGCATTCATAGAAAGTTCTTCGCGTTTCTTTCGTGTCTTGGTGCCATCGGATTCGATCGCGGGTTTACGTTTGACGGTGTTCAATCGCACGTTCATGTCCTTTTCAATGGAATCGTATTTGTTTTCGATGTATTCGATGATTTTGTTCACAAATACCCATTTGAAAAAATGCATCTGCGCAATCGTGGTTTCAAGTTGGTTGTTTTCGCGGTATGGGATCAAGACGCGGTCATGGCGACAATACGCATCGAACAACTGTTTCGAATAACTACTCTCGGTCAATTTGTAGTTTTCCCACACCAAAAAACGTTTGGTATTGTCGTTGTCAACGGGGAGGTCGTAACACGTAAAGTGTTGTTTGGCGAAATTGGTAACAAACCAATAAATGATGCGGATCGATAAGATTTTGGAAGTGTTTTCGATATAGTATTCGCGGTTGATGATCTTTTTGAATTTTTCCAAATAGTCTTGGTTTTGGTAAAATTGAAGTAAATCTTGCAATAACCATTGGTCTTGAGTGTACATGTTGCAATGGGTACGTGTATTGTTTTAAGTCTTTTTTGTGGAAATATCTTTTTATTCTTCTTGTGGTTCCTTTTGCTCAGGTTCGGGTTCTGACTCAGTCTCAGTCTCAGACTCAGTGTCAGGTTCTTTGACAGGCTCTGGTTCAGGTTCTGGCTCGGGTTCTTTGACAGGCTCTGGCTCAGGTTCCGGTTCCGGTTCCGGTTCTTTGACAGGCTCTGGCTCTGGTTCCGGTTCAGGTTCCGGTTCTTTGACAGGTTCTGGTTCCGGTTCTTTGACAGGTTCTGGTTCCGGTTCTTTGACAGGTTCTGGTTCCGGTTCTTTGACAGGTTCAGGTTCAGGTTCTGGCTCTGGTTCCGGTTCCGGTTCAGGTTCAGGTTCAGGTTCAGGTTCAGGTTCTTTGACAGGTTCAGGTTCTTTGACAGGTTCAGGTTCAGGTTCTTTGACAGGTTCAGGTTCAGGTTCTTTGACAGGTTCTGGCTCGGATTCTTTGACAGACTCAGGGGCCAGTGTACTTTCAGGAACGGTCATTTCAGGATCACTGTCTGATTTTTCCAGTTTGATCAATGGCTCATGTGTAGTTCGAGAGAACATTCGTGAAAAAAAAGCGTACATGCTTTGCATCTTTGTTTATATGTTAAGTAAATACTACAAAATCGCTAATCTAACTAATTAATCATTCCTAAAATCATCTACAAAAGGATCGATTTCCCGGTAGTCTTCTTCATCGGACGATCCAGGGTCTTGTCGATATACATAAAAGTTGTATAATCGCAAAGAACGGTTGCGTGTAGGTTGTGTCACAATGTGCTGATCGTCCTCTTCCACAAAGGACGATTGCAATTGGTCTCGTTTGGCAACCGTAGTTTCAAAAGTATGTTTGTGGGGAATTTCCACAGAAAAGCATGTATTGCGGCACATGAAGCATCGCATGGGCCGATAACTCTGTTGACTCGCCCGAAAGCATTCGGTCAAACAGTTGGCGCAACAAGTATGTCCGCAATTCAATTCGACTTTTTGGTGACTGGCTACATCTTCCATACACAGAGGACATTCAAAGGTTTCCTTGTCGCATTCTTCTTTGTCTAAAGTGTAGATTGTGATGTTGTTCAAAGGATACAAAGCATCAATGGTTTCAATCGAGTCAGTTGTCGATACCACATCAAATAAATCGGACTGTAAATCGGCCACCGACAAAGGTGGCATGTCGCGGAAGTACTCATCGTCGTAATAGTTTACCTGTTGCATAACTCGAGTGTTGTAGAATGTTGATTGAATCGTGTATGTACGTAAGTGTGCATATGTATATGATTGTATGTCACAGTTGTTCAAACACGATCAATTTTTTACAGATTTTTGTTAACCAGTCGGCCAGATTCATCATAGTGTTTTGCGCTGAGGGTTTTCATAGAAGGTAATGTGTCCATCGGTGATTTCTCCATCGACTGAATCCCAATAGTAAGAACCACCTGGGAATGCGTAGAAATGCGGAACGATCTTGAAGTAGTCAACACCAGTTACAGTCTTGAATTGTACTTTGTAGTCTTCCTCTTTTTCGTAAAGGCATTTATGCGTAGGAAACCGCTTGTGGGTATTACACATCCCATATTCGTTTTCCCAGCTCTCGCCTTTTTTGATTTTATCTAAAAACAACGCACTAACCTCGTCCATTGTTGTACGTACCATGTTATCTATATTTTGTAGTGGTATATATTTAAGTGGGTAACGTATTTCATTTTTAGGGGGATTCTTCAAAAAGGGTTGTTAACTAGATTGCATTTAATTACCCTCACTGCCTATACCGGCCATACCATACCATACACAAATTAAAAAACTGAATAAGAAACATAAAGAGATCACAATATCCTATTGTATAAATGAAGTGTCACGGAAAAGATCGAAACCTAAATCCCTGTCGTCTGAATGCCCAAGGCGACACACAATTCTGCAAGAACCATCAGTACATGAAAGAATATAGCACAGAACATCTAAATGCGCTAACAATCTGTTCGGGTTGTAAAAAAGCGTTTTTTCATGAAACAAATAAGACATGTGAGTGTTGTTGTTCGCGAGGAAAGACAAATCGTACGGTGCAAAAAAACAAAGTTGTACCGTGTGCACATGAAAAATGCAATTATAAAAAATCGAAAGACAACAAATACTGTAAACTACATCAGATCTATTTATGGGTAGACGAAGTCCACGAATCAGGGCATAGACCATGTACTCAATTTATTCGCGGTTGTAGAGAAATCATTGAAGAAAACTCAATTCACAAGCGATGTGATTCGTGTCGTAGTAAAGAGCGCGAAAAGGATCAAGACAAACGAGACAATGCGAAACAAGCAAACGCTGAGCAAGCCGAGAATGCTACAACAAAACATTGTACTACTTGTGGCAAAGAGTATCCTTTGGACTCGTTTTCTGGATCTCGCAAGCAAAAAACAATGACATGTAACCACTGTCGAGAAAGGAACAAGATCCAAGACGAAAAACGAGACAAAGAACATCGTCTAGCAATGAGTCGAGAAAGAGAAACCACCGAAGAACAGAAAAATCGTAAAAAACAATGGAAAAAAGAGAATTGGGATAAAGTTGTGAAAGCATGGAGAAACTATCGGATTCGCAATCCAGATGCATCGAAAAAACAACATGAAAAACAGAAAGTAAACGTTGAATATCAATACAAAATATACGTGAATTCTGCAAAGTATCGTAACATTGGTTTTTTGTTGACATTAGATGAATTCAAAACCATTACGGCCAATCCATGTAGTTTCTGTGGAAAGATCAATGAAACGAGGGGGTTCCACGGTGTAGATCGAAACGATTCTTCTCTTGGTTACACAGTAGAAAATTGTTCTGCTTCCTGTTCCATGTGCAACTACATCAAATGTAAAATGACGAGCGACGTGTTTGTAAAAAGAGTGCAACACATACTTTCACACTCAAACTACATTGAATGCCAGTACAATTATTCCGATTCATTCTCAAACTACACTGGTACGCCTTATAGTAGCTATAAACGAAGAGCAGAGAAACGATCACTCCCATTTGAAATATCAGAGGAGTTTTTCATGTCGATAACAGGTCAACCGTGTTATTTGTGTGGCAAAAAGACTTCACATAACCATCGGAATGGTATCGATCGGGTGGACAATGCAATGGGTTACACGGAAACCAATAGTAAACCGTGTTGTGGTGGGTGTAATTACATGAAAAATGCGTTTTCACTTGATACTTGGTTTGTGCATTTACAAGCCATTCATCATCATCAGATTTCCACATTGTAAGATATTCCCATATTGCGTAGCCGATGTAGTAGTCTTGTTTCTTGTATATTTTGATGATAACCAGTAAAAAAAGGGTCCAATCCTAGATTGGCAATTTGGCGTTCGCTTAAGAAAGGCATCAAATGGCCAGCGCCTATACAAATACGAATAGATTGATTGGGATAATTCTTCAATGCATCTATTATGTTGTCGGCCATCAACCTTTCACGTTCAATGAGTGTCTTCTCGATAACAATATCATCTATTTCTCGACTAGGGTACATTTGTTGTAATGTATGAAGACAGCTGTTACGAATGACCTCATATGGGATCTTTGATGGAAGTCCACCGAACAGCGCTGCCCTCTTGCGTACATGTTGTTTCATACACTCATTACACTTTTCAAAATCAAGTATGTCAAACGAAATGTCCTGTAAAAAGTGGTCATATGACGCGTACCACTCTTCATCGGAAAACGAAGTCATGTATTCTTTTGCAGATGGATAAAAAAGCGAAATGTACAAGAAGAACACCAATACTGCAATCGAATGGTTACCGCCTTCCTTCAATGTAATAAAGGGGACCAAAGACATGGTATAGGTAGAACACAAGACGGTTTCTGGGTACAAAGGATCAAGTGTTTCAAACCCATTGATATTCGCTTGAGTAGATGGGTCGTATTGTTTGCATTCCAATAACAAGACAAACTCTCCTTGTGTGGCACGATCGATCAATGTGCGTTTTTGGGCTTCCCATTGAGGCAAATGAACTTCGGGATAAAAGACAAGCATACTTATTATGATAAAACACATAATAATTATTTAATTAAGTTTAAGGATTGAAGACATTTATGCCCACTCAAGATCAGCCATGTCAGAAACAACTGCAGAAAGATTTGAATAAGCTATTCCAGCCATACCCGACATTACGCGAAGAACGTTGTATGAAAGAGCATAGACACGGACCTTAGCAGTCTTGACACCGGAAACAGTTCCGGAGGAAAGAACAAGTTGAAGGACGGCGTTGTCGATTCTGGAGAAGTTGCATGATCCAGATGGTTGGTGCTCTTCGGGGCGAAGGGCGAAGGAGTATGCGTTGATACCAGTATCCGGGGCACGGGTGTGGTGTTGGTATGGTTGAACAACGTCGAAGTATGATCCTTCACGCTCGGAGAAGCGGTCTTGTCCGTTGAGTTGCAACTTGGCAGTGACAACAGGGTTTTCTCCCCAGCAGTGCATGTCAAGGGCAGTCTCGGCAAGAACGAAGGTTCCGGCATCCGAAACACTGGCACCAGTGGCACTTGCGTTTCCGAATGGCTGTGTTTGGCCGTGGGCACCGGATGTAGTTGGGTTTGCGATTGTGGCATCAGCTGCACCTCCCATCTCGAAGAGTCCATCCTTGATGAAGTCCTCGGTTCCACCAACAGATCCAGGGGATCCGAATGCGTGGATGGCGTTGGGAAGAGCATCGATGGCATCAGTGTAGTTGAATGGCTGAGCACCAAGGGTCTTGTAGAGGGTGTTTCCAGCCTCAAGAGATCCACAGTAGTCAACGTTGGCATCGGGTTGGACAACCCAGATGAGCTCCTTGCATGGGTGGTTGAAGTTGAGCTTGATCTTGTTGGATGAAGATCCGACAGATTCGTCACCAGTGAATTGGAGTTGCTCAATCAAGTACTCATGTGGGTTCTGGGCCATCTTGCGGCGCTCATCGGTATCAAGGAAGATGTAGTCGATGTAGAGCGAAGCAGCAACAAGGGATTGTTGGTAGGCTTGCGAAACCTGGACGGCTCCAGATGCCTTGTAAAGGTCATTGACAGCCCACAAGCACTCTCCGATGGGGCGAAGATCAAGGTTGATCTTGACCTCGTGGTATTGGAGGGCAATCAATGGAAGAGCAAGTCCAGGGTTCTTGCAGAACCAGAATTGAAGAGGAACGTAAAGGGTGGACTCAGGAAGGGCGTTGCGAGGAGCGCACACTTGGGCAGGTCCTCCCGATGAAGCGCATGGTCCAGCGACAGATGCGAAGTCGGGGTCAGTGATGTAGGTAAGCTGAGTGGTGTGTCCAATCATCTTCCAGTATCCCTTTTGTTGTTCCGAGGACATGGTAAGTTGGTTCCAGATGTGCATCCAGTCACCGTATTGGCGGTCGATGCGTTGGCCTCCAATCTCAACCTCAACTTGGGAGATGAGTTGCTCACCAACATAGTCCAACCAGCGGGCATAGACAGCATCGCTAGCTCCGTTAACGTCTTGGTTGATCTCAGGAAGAGTAACCTGCAAGTACACACGGTATGCAAGGTCACCGTTTCTCGAAAGAACGGCACTGACACGTCGTCCGAAGTCGGCTTGTCCTTGGAAAGTCTGTTCAATACTCTCCATTGCGAAGTTGGTGTGTCTGCGGTAAGACACCTTCCAGTAGGTAATCTCGGGGGTTCCGGTGAGGAAAAGATCTTGTGCGCCATAGGCAACGATTTGCATAAGAGCTCCAGCCATTGTTGTCTAATATATTCTTCCTAAACATTTTAATTTTCCAGAATTGAACAAAAAATAACAAAATACACTACACTTGTAACAACATTAAATTCACGCTTTTTAATTTGCCCACTACATTCTTCTCACACCGTTTTTACACAATTAAATACGACTTTTTGTAGAAAAACAAGCCACACAATGCAATTTGTCTCGTTCAATCCAATCCAATCCAATCCAATCCAATCCAATCCAATCCAATCCAATCCAATCCATTCGACCTCCTTCTCAATATGCTTTTTCCCAAAGAAGATATTAAACACATCGAAGAAAAGTACTACAAAAATCCATGGAAAAAGAATCAAAAAAAAGAGAACAAAACCAGACAATCGATGAAAAACACACCGATATGATGAATATCTTCCATGTGATCGAACACGAAACCATTCCGAAATTACAAGAACAAAAAACCCAACTGATTCAAACCCTTCGTGCCATGAAGAACAAAACGTCGGATGCCTACTACGAGTATCGCGAACAATTGGACGACATCAAACAAGAGATCTCCCAGTTGAAGAAACAAAAAAAACAGTACTTGTTGCAGAACTCGAAGTACATCTTCAATTACTACGAAGAAAAGCAGAAGATATCGAGTGGCGAAAACAAGATCGATTCCAACACCATCAATTCGTTCTTCAAGATCAAAGGGACCACGGATGACAGTTCGAATATGAACAGCGACAAATACAAAGCATCGAAACAGATTTACCAGAACTATTGGAAGAACGTGGAAGGCAACATCATCCACTTGCAAGAATACGTCTTGGATTCCGATACGTGTTTGATCTGTAACCAAGGCGAGCTGATCCCCTTGGACGAGGAAGGCGTGTTGATTTGCAACAACGTCAAGTGTGGGAAGTTCATGATTCACATTGTGGAGAATCAAAAACCGCTGAACAAAGAAATGCCCAATGAGGTGTCGTACACGGCGTACATTCGTCTGAACCATTTCAAAGAAATCTTGTCGCAGTTCCAAGCGAAAGAAACCACGCGTATTCCCGACGATGTGTTGGAAGACGTACGCAACCGGATCAAGAAAGAACGGAAGAACATCTCGGAAATGAATTACACAGAAATGCGGAACATCTTGAGCATTTTGGGCTACAACAAGTACTTCGAGCATATCCAATACATCAATTCGATCCTGGGGATCAAACCGCCGCTGATGGACGAAGAACTGATTGAAACGTTGTGTGTGTTGTTTATTGAGATCCAGCAACCATGGGCGATATTCTGTCCCATCAACCGGACGAATTTCTTCAATTACACGTATATATTGTGTCAGTTGTGTGTGTTGTTGGACCAGAAGCAGTACTTGCCGTTTATCCCGATGATGAAAGACCGGATCAAACAGCTCGAGCAAGATATGATTTGGAAGAAAGTATGCGATTACTTGGACTGGGAGTATTTCCCGACGGTTTGATGATCATAATTTTACAACACAAAAGTATGATGATTTTATACACTTATTTATGTATGAATTAGTTAATTAATTAATTAATGAGTTTACTTGGGGTACATAGCGGCGGGGAATTGGACCAAGTTGGCACCAATACCGAATCCAGCACCTCCACGTGCACTCGAGGCCATGGATGGCACGAACACATCAAGCACACTGAATGTGGCGGCAGCGGCCAAGGCAATGATGACCACTTCCTCAATCTTCAATGCCTTTTGTGGGATCACAAAGGCAGCAATGGCAACCATGATACCTTCGACGAGGTACTTGATGGCACGCTTCACGAATTCGCTAAAGTCAAACATGTCGTTCATTTGAATTATATATTAAACCCTATAAAAAAATATTGACTAAAAACAACTTAAATCGAAGAATGAAATATGGCTAAAGATGACGACCCCTACCAAAACCACCAAGAGTTTTGAACAGAAAATGACCAAAGACGGCAAGCTCAACCCTAAATACGTGGACCTTCTCAGCGAAGATCCCGTGATCTCCAACCAACAGTACGGTTGTTATTCGTTCGTTTCTCCGGAAAAGATCATCAAGCAAAAGAACATTTTCATGTTTGAGAAGTTCGTGAAACAATGGGAATACACTAAAGCAGTGACCATGTTTTCGGACTACACGCAATTCGTTGCCCACAAGTACAACATCGATCCGGAAAAACTCGCTGCCGATTTCGTGGAATTTGTTCGCGAAGAAGAAAACGTCCTAAAGAAAGAGGATGTCACAAGCGATTTCAATTTCTTCATGGACAAGAACGAGGCCAAGCTCACCGAAGCTTACCAAAAAGAACACGATTTTCAGACTTCAATTCGCGGGTTCATGAACCGTGGTAACTTTGCCACAGTGGAAGAAGCCGAGAAGCACGCAAAGCAAATCCGCGACCGCGACCCCAATCATGATATCTTCGTCGGACGCAATTTCGTGTGGACACCACTCGATCCAGATGCTTACAAGACAGGGCGCATTGAATTCATGGAAGAAGAACTCAACCAGCTTCACCATGAAAAGCTCAAGAACGAGATGAAAGCCAAGGAAGAATTCGAGAAGCGTCTGTACGAGAGCAAGCGCAAGGCCATCGAGCGCAACGTGGCCCTTGCAAAAGAATCCGGCAACAAACTTACCCAGACCATGGACTCCGAAGGCAACTTGGTTGGTGTCAAGGAAACGGTGGATTTCGAGAGCCGTGATGTAGCCGTCCAAGGTGGCGATCCGATCTTGAGCAAACAGCCCTTTGCAGAGGAGGAATCCAGTAGAGTAAAAGAATTGCCTCCTGTGGAAGAAGATGAGGAAACAAAAGAATCCGCATAAATGATTCATGCATTCATCCAACCATCCATGTATCCAACAAAAGTATATTACACAAACGAATGTATAATGTACCAATACAAAACACCAAATACAATTACGCATAGTACCGAGGTAAGTCATCAATATTTACCTGGGTCATTTTGTCGTTGTTCTTCGGTCGTTTCAAGAACTGTTTCAATAACGGCATCGTCAATTCATTATCAGGAGTGTGTTTGTGTACAATGCGCGCAATCATTTTGTACAATTTAAAATTCGGGTAACGATCGTCTCCGTTTTTCTTGTACAAGATATTCTTCCCCATATCATCCATGCACCATCGAAGAACAGTCTGGTAAGCAACATGCCGCGAACTTACATCACTTGTGTCATCATCCTCGTCAAATAAGAAATCATACAATGAACAACCAAGTCGACACAAATCGAAACTCATGTTAGGATCCAATCGCGGCTTCGATTTGTTCATATAAGGCTCGCAATTGTACTGGCTGTGGGCATCGCCACCCGGAGCGAAACTATCACTGCAGAACACTTTGTCCTGGAAACGGTAAATCGCACGGCCGAAATCGATCATCTTGAAAATACGACCAAATGTGGGGACATAGTATTTGTTGCCATTGTATTGATACACGATGTATTTTTGTTGTGTCTTCTGGTAAACAATGTTGTTGGTGTGTAGATCATTGTGGGTAAACGAAAAGGCTTTCTGGAAAGTCAGCAACGCAAACACCACTTGTGCCAATGCACTGACCAGATGGTCGTGTGGGAATTTGCCTTCTACCAACAATTCGTCCAAGGTGCCGACACATTTTTCCATACAGATCATTTGCACCGGAAAGTTGTAGACATAGGCATATAAGGGTTCGTCTTCTTCCGAATTTTCGGAATCATATTCGGAATCTTCATCCTCTTCGTCTTCGTCTTCCTCTTCCTCTTCGTCTTCGTCTTCGTCACCATCTTCTTCCGAACTCACACTGAGTTCGCTATCGTCACTATCGTCACTGTCATCACAGTCGATGTCGCTGTTGTCCGACTTAGTGACTTCATACACAGTGTCCACAACCACGTCGTCCAACGGGAGACCATCGTCCACAAAATCAAGATCTACGATGTCGCCTACAAAGTCAGAATCGATATGTATTTTCGGGCGGTTTCCGTGTGTGTTTTTCGCATTCGATTTGATCAGATCATCTTCGTCCACTTCGTCAATGCGGTACAGCACATCTTGTTTGTTGCGGAAGAACTCGGAGTCTTGCAAATAGTCGTAGTCTTCGGATACATCAAATCGGAATTCTTTCTGCACCGCCATAAAAGATCCAAAAAAATCGATAGCGTTCGGGAAATGGTGATGATTGAGCATTTGCGAAGACAAAAAGTTGAAGAAACAATCTACATACGACGCGTTATTGGGGTTGGCGATCTTAGGCAATACCATTTCGTTGGTTTCTGAACTCGGCAACACGGACAGCTGGTCTTTACGATCGTTGTATTTACCAATCAAGTAATGGATGGGGTCCAACAACGGAGCGTATTTGATGAAGATGCCTTGTTTCTGTTTTTTCCCTTTGCACACCACGGTATTCGGATTTAAGAAGGACTTCGTTGTTTTGAAACAAACTTGATTACGGTGTTGCTCATCCATTTGGAAGAACGAATCGTAAAGAGGATAATAATTTTGTACTTTTTCGTGTTGATGAGGATTATAAGGCAAACTGTCTTCGGTAAAAGAATTCCAATCGATGTCTCTCGTTTTATTGTAGTTGATGGTAAACATTATGAATTCCAAAAACATTTGGATTTGGTTGTTCTAACGAATCGATGCAAACGTCTAAATTCGATTTTATTTATATCAGGTTTAACCATAGATATGACATTGGAGCTAAAAAAATTTGACATGCGAACAATCACCTTTAAACCAGACGAAAACAAAGGACCGGTGATTGTGTTAATCGGTCGCCGTGACACCGGAAAAACATATTTAGTAAGAGATTTATTGTATCACCACCAGGACATTCCGATTGGTACGGTCATTTCGGGGACAGAAGCGGGGAACGGGTTTTATGCTGCGCATGTGCCTAAACTCTTTATCCACGAAGAATACAGTTCGGCGTTGATAGAGAACATTTTACGGCGACAAAAAACAGTGCTGAAGCAAATGAAGAAAGAAATGGAAACTTACAAGCGATCAACGATCGATCCGCGTACCTTTGTGATTCTGGACGATTGTTTGTACGACAACAGTTGGTCTCGAGACAAGTTGATGCGTCTGTTGTTCATGAACGGTCGTCACTGGAAAGTGATGTTGATCATCACGATGCAGTATCCTTTAGGCATCCCACCGACGCTACGTACTAACATCGATTATGTCTTTATTTTGCGAGAACCCTATGCCACCAATCGTAAGCGCATTTGGGAGAACTTTGCCAGTATGTTTCCTACCTTGGAGTCATTTTGCTCGGTGATGGACCAGACCACAGAAAACTATGAGTGTTTGGTGATTAACAACAATGCCAAATCCAACAAACTACAAGACCAGATTTTCTGGTACAAAGCAGAAAACCGACCGACGTTCCGCCTGGGCTCGAAAGAATTCTGGGAAATATCAAAAGGAATGGGATCCGACGACGAAGACGAAGCGTACGACCCCAATAACGCACGCAAGCGGAAACCAGGGTCACAGATCAATGTGAAGAAAACGAAATGGTAATCAGACCAACCACATACCATACGTCATTACATAAGATTCAACATCTAATGACGTTCCTACAAACATACAACCTACTTAGAAGCACACCAAGAACGAGCGGAACAATCCACGAGGGATGTTTTCCTTGAATTCGATGAGTCCCACACAAGTGGCTACCACCTCGTCCAAGATTTCGAAGAGTTCTTCGTTTTGAATGGCTTCTTTGGTTTCAGGGTCTTCATCCAACCGATACGTGACCAACAAGAAAATAACGATCTTGATTAAGATACCGCAGTCTTCTGGTGAGACCTTGCGAACAAAGGTTTGACGGAAGAACTGGTAGACTTCTTTGATCAATTTGATGATGTCTCCGGTGTCCTTGACATCGATCTTGCGGTCAGCCATGATTTTGGTGTACAGCTTCTCGATGTTTTCCAAGTGAGTCGTATCGATTTGCAGCATACGGTTCAACATATGAAGCACACGAGGGCTCAATGGGATTTCTTTTTCTTCCGTGGCCAAATATTCTGCGATAATATCGGCTAAAAGCATGTCCTTCTTGGCAACTGGAGGTTCCACAACAGATCCAGATGCGTCCACGACGGCACCAGAAAGGTCAACGCCAGACAGATCGACACCCGAGGTGTCTTCGACTTTGGTCTCTTCAGGCTTTGATTCGCTACTCATGGTTATATATAATAGCATGTAGAAAATAATTGTCGTTGTATTATTTTCTAAATGTTAGACGATAAATGCAAGTAAAGGTACATAAGTACAAAGAAGCCAATATAATGAAGTTTGGCCGAATCGATTTCTATATCTTCCATGAAACCCATTGTCACATTCATTGCCATAAACAACCACATGCAAATCCAGGAAGAAAAACTCTGAACGAATGCAAATCCATACATGCACAAAAACGCAGTATTCACATATAGATCGACATCCTCACCAACAACCAGTGATTCCAATAAAACAAACAGCAACATTATAATCCACCATGAACTCAATCGTCTTTGTGTAATTTCGTAGAAGAGAGTAGAGATCCCAAACCCAACCATAAGTGCGAGTATATAAAAACAATGTCCAATGACTTCATCGATAGTATGGATGTTCGCATGTGTTGCATAAAAGACGAATGATGCGGATAACAACATCATACAAAGCCACAAATGTGACCACATGTGCCGGTATTGTAAACACACGATACTTTTAAAACTCGTTTTCTCCGCAACTGAATTAAAATTCAGGGTTGCCTGTAAATATTTGTGTAGTTTCGGGGTTCAATGTCTTTGTATTGAACACAACCGAAAACATTTCATCGATACTGGTCGAATTCAACAAGAACACGTAACCACCCGCAAGTGCAGAACCAAACACCATGACCAAATCACGGACAACATCTTTCATGGGTTTGAAATGTTGGTCAAGAAACTTCATTTCAGCAAATTTCAGCGCACCAAACAAAAGGGTGACACATATCGCAAACAACAGTACTTTTTCCATTTTAGTATACTAATAAAATGCAAAAACGATTTGACTTTCAAACGCATTCTAGAGGTCTTCGAAATCAAACGACGCACTTGTGTCGTCCGATGTTGGACCAGACCCGTCGGTTTTGTCTAAATCAAATACATCGGTCAAATCCACATTTTCGTCCATGTGGATTTTGATGCGATCATTGCCGTCCTCATCGTCGTCTTCTTCTTCCAATTTACGCTGGGCCTCACGCTCGTCACTGATTTGTTCCAAACGATCAATGGTCTTAGGAGCATCAATCATAGTACCGTCCGATGCAGAATCGACATCATTGAAACTGAGTTTTGTAATGACTTTGTTATCGTCCATATTTTCGACAGACAAACTAGGTGGGAGTTCTTCGGGCAGCAGTTCTTCCTCTTTCTTTTCGTCGATTTCTCCGTCTTTGTCGTCTTTCCCATCTTTTCCGTCCTCCTCGTCTTCCTTCTCCGGAATGGCTTCGATAATTTCTTCCTCCTCTTCTTCCTGGTTCTCGTCCAAATACGCACGGATGATCGATTCGGTAGGGATGCTTTCTTGAATAGCGGTCATGATACATTCACTTACAATCATTTCTAGTTCACGGTGATATTTTTGTTTCTGCAAATCGGCAATGTTTCGCTCAAACAGATACACATTCGCATACACTTTTCGAGCCACATTAATGTACACTCGATGTAGAAAGTTGTCGAGTTTAGGGATGGAAATGTCGATTTTCTTCTGTTTGTTACCAACACGGATACACGTGAGGACTTTCAGTTGAATGATATGCACACATGTAATGAGATCTTCCAAATGATTACATCCACTGGACTCAATGATGCGTTTACGTTCTTGTTCCAAGATGATGGCGTTCCATTTGGGAACACGTGACAATAGGTTTTGAAATGTCATCAAGTATTTCGATAATTCGTTGTTGTTCACGCACATCTTCCAAGATTCGTTGTAAATGGATCGCACCCCATCGATCACAACCGGAACCAATATGCGTACCAAACGGCCACACCAAGCATTGCGAGATTCATATAAGTTGGAAATATCAAAGTCGTCCATCTTTATGGTGTAATGATCACGCAAATCTTTAAGTTCTTATTTGCGCAATTCTTTACATGAACGACAGAGACTTCAGGCCTTTGTCCACATTAAAGTAAAAGAAATCCAACAACACCAACATCAATAGTCGTTCACATCGGTATTCAGAACGAATCTTCGAGAAGTACATGGTCAAGTTCGCGCGTTCCACATCGGTACGATCTTGTTGTTGTAGCCATTTCACCAATTGGAAACTGTGAATGCCTTCTGTATACAGTTGTTGCACTGCTTGCAACAAAGATTGGTGATTGATGTCTTCCTCCAGATCCGACAACACACCATCGATGACTTCCAGTGCTTGTTGTTGTAGTTGGTCACGGAAAGAAAACACTTGGTTCATTTGAATTTTGTGGTAGTTGGTGGTTTTACCATTTTCCATCGGCAAAGGCACGAAGACTTCGCAGAACCGAGACACAATAGGTGTCAGCAATCGGTTCTTGTTTTCAATCACAATGAAAAACCGTGTGTTGTTGCTGAATTGTTCGATGCACCTTCGCAAGGCGGATTGTGCGTCTACCGTTAAATGATCCGCATTGATCAAGACAATGATTTTGAACCAAATGCCGCTATTGAAATGAACATTCGTCTTCGCAAAGAACTTGAGTTCTTCCCGGATAAACTTGATCCCTTTGCCGTGAGCACAATTGACAAACATGACGTTGTTCTTGATGTTTTGTTCGTTGTGGTTATAGATTTTTCGGATGAAGTTCTGTACGATGGTTTTCTTCCCCGATCCAGTTTGGCCGTGGAAAATAATATGAGGAATCCGGTTGGTCCGGTGAAATGCATCGAGTTTGTTTAAATGTGTGTTTTCTTGTATCATTAAATGCTTCTTTTGAAAAGTGTTTATGTGTGTTCTTATAAAATTGATTTAAAACGATAGAGCACGACAACATGTATCTCGTTCCAGACCCTGACCCTATACGTGTTATAACATGAAAACAATTGTCCATCGATTCTCCAACATCAACGCCGCCATTGAATACAAGGTCGGCACCAATGCCCAAGAAAACACGCATATCTTGGAACAAGCCAACATGAACGATATGTGGTTTCATGCAAACGAACATTCGTCGTGTCACGTCATCGCAAAAATGCCATCATCATCACAAATACTTACCAAAAAACAAACCATGACGATCATTAAAATGGGTTGTATGTTATGCAAACAACATACAAACAAGCTGAAAGCCTTAAAAAGCGTGGTGATGAGTTACACCACCGTGAAAAATATCGAATTATGTACCCAGGCGGGTACGGTCAATACGCAGAATTTGAAAACATTGACGGTGTAATCACAAAATCACAACAAATACTGCGAGGTATACTGTCGTACTACAATCGGTTGGTCTTGTAAAAACGTGTACATGGGGAGTCGACGGCGATGTTGGTATGCCAAATAACCGCCTTCTGCAAACGGATTGAACTTGTAAAAATGAATAAACACGTCGCCCACTTCGCTTCCACGAGGCCCGTAGTTTTCCGAAAAGTCGATGCGATGGATTTGACCGTAACAGGAAAAACGTTCGGCAATGTCCATACGATTGAACGACACTGGAACTGCGGGAAGGTAGAGTGACTTGGCGACTGACATTTTTACACTATACTCGTAGTCTATCTTTATATCATTTCATAGATCGTCTTTTTTTGTTGTCGTTTCAATTTCAAAAGATCACGTCTCGTTCTCGTCTTTTTTCACAAACTTCATTTGTTTGGTAAACCGAAACCGCTCATGATACATGCATCGTCGTTTGATGTTGCACGACAAACAGGCAATTTCAACATTGTCGTCGTTGTGTCCAAAGTCGTTGTCGATTCGTTCTAAAGACCATTGTTTCGGGTACCGTGATTGCTCGTACCAGATCGCACAAGGTTCGCGACAATAAAAACACAACAAGTCGCAACGTCGGAGTTTCGAGATCACACCATCAAAACTGACAAACTTGTCCGGATCATACACCGCTTTTTGAACATCTTGTGATTTGTAGCCTTTGATCTTTGCATGAATCTGACTCTTCATCAGCTTCGATTTTTCGGAATCGTCTTCGATGTGTTGTAACCATTCGCATTGTTGAATTGGATCAAGGTCGTCCGTCTGAACATGCGTCTGCCACCGTTTGGTCTGTGTGACCACCCGGTTTTTCTTCGGCTTTTCGGTTTTACACGTTTTAGTAGGAAGTGTCACAATCTTCACATCCATCTGTTGTTTCTAGTTCTAGTTATTCTAACACTTTATTATGAAACATAAAAATGAACCCGAGAAAATACCAACCCGAGAAAATACCAACCCTAGAAAATAATACTATTTTTTATATAACTTAAAAAAGCAAATAAAAAGATTTAAAGAAGATAACTTATAATGGAGTTAGACTTATCAAATAATCCAGTAAATGATATTCCAGTTGACGTGGACAAAATGTTGGAAAGCGAGTTCATGCAAAACAAAGCAGAGTCTTGGAACAAATTGACGAAATCCACCAAAACACAGAAACTGCATTCGTATGCAGAAAAGTACGGCAAACAACACAACTATTCTACCAAAGAGGTGCGACAACTGAAAACGTTTTTGTCGTCTTGTTTGGATGGCAAACGTCTCGAGCGGTCCAAAGAAATCCAGTACGACAAAGCCAAAGGGGTCGTGATCGACATACCTGGACTGTACTTTCATCCCTCGAATCACGCCTTTACATTGCGGGCCGACAGCAAACGGGTGTCGACGTTGAGTGGATTGACCCCAAAACGCATTACAGAGAAAAATCGATCCCAAAAAATTGATGACCCTGAAAGTATATAAGTATAACGGTATCTATAGTTCTATACAACAACATGTCAATGATCACAGAAAACGAACAAAACCAGCTCCACGAGCAGATAGTGGATACTGTGGAAGAAATCGTCCACTTAACCCTGTTGAATTATACCAAACCCGATTACATACAACGAATCAAAGAAGAGAGTGTATCGTATTTGTGTGATTGCGCAGAGTCCCAAGATTGGCTGACCGACGACATCGAAGAAACCATTGAAATCGATGTCGACCAATACGTCGATGCCTACCTCACCGAGTGCTTGCAAATGCCGCCTCGACAAAGCACCGAAGTCCTGGATATCGTCCCTCAACCAGACGCATCGAAACTGCTGACCCGTGTCCACAGTTTCCCCGTGCAAAAACAGAGGTCCTTGCAATGGTACGAGATCCGTTACACATTGTTCAGTGCCAGCAATCTGTGGAAGATCTTTGCGTCGTCTTCACAATACAACAGTTTGATCTACGAAAAGTGCAAGCCTATGGAAATCAGCAATCCTCTGTCGGGACCGTCCAATGCCCGATCACCGATGAACTGGGGCATCAAGTATGAGCCAGTCAGTGTGATGATTTACGAAGACAAATTCGCAACCAAGGTCAGTACCGAGTACGGCTGTATTCCTCACACCAAGTATCCCATTGGCGCATCGCCAGACGGTATCAACATCGACCCACTATCAAACCGATACGGACACATGCTCGAAATCAAGAACATTTACAACCGGGAGATCACTGGTATCCCGTCGGAAGAATACTGGGTGCAAATGCAAATCCAGATGGAAACAACCGGTCTTCAGTACTGTGATTTCCTGGAGACACGTATCAAAGAATGCGAAACACGTGAAGACTTCAATGCCTGTACAAAACAGTACAAAGGCGTGGTGTTGTATTTCATTCCAAACGACATTCGTCCCATGGAACATACCCATTTTGTGTACATGCCATTGCATGTCGACGACGTAGACGCATGGATCGAATCGCAACGAGACACCTGGGAATCGACACACAATTTGTACGAAACTACCTATTGGTACTTAGACGAGTTTTCGTGTATATTGGTCGAACGCAATTCCATCTGGTTCGCCGAAGCCGTTCCTCGTATCGAAGAAGCATGGCGAACCGTCGTCAAGGAACGGGTCGATGGGTACGAACACCGTGCGCCACAAAAACGAAAACCATCTGTGGATATTGTCGATGTCCAAAAACAAGGGCATGTTTTAACCTCTCTGGGTAGCCCAGATACACTTCATCATTTAAAAAACGTAAATTTATTTTCAAATAATGTTTGTTTAATCAAATTAGACGAAAACGGCAACGTGACTTTATAACACAAACAACAAACCAAAACACGAAGTCTATAATATATATTCATTGTCGAAAATGCGATCTGTATCGATGCAGACCTTTTTCACGTGTTCCACATTGCGTAAACTATTGAGAATCGCATAACTAAACGTAGACCCGTGATAGTTATGCGGATTGACATTGCCAACAAAGACTCCGTTGCAATGTGTACTGATCAAATAATCTAAAATCGCATTGGTCTCGCGTCCTTGCACCAACGTTTTGTCCATCATGACGTATTTGTACCCCTGATTGTCCATGTATTTTGTGACCGCATTTTCCGTGCTTCCCGACAACAATACGGTGGTCGATGCTGGATCCAAATGTGTTTGAATGATGCGGATGTATTTTTGCTCCAACAAGCTCAAGTACAATTCGTTCGGAAGTTTGTTGATGTGGCTCCAAAAATCGATTGCATCGTTTTCCAAACGCAAGTGCATCACGTTCATTGTGCCTTGGACTTGGGATAAAAGCGGCTGAATTAGTTCATGAAAAAAGGGTCGGAAGGCTACGTGGCGCAAACAATCGTTGAAAAACTCCACATTAGATCGCGCATCGGTAATGCTGGTGGGTGACAACCATTGTGCGTTGCGGAAATTGCGAAAGTCTAGACACAAATCGGACTCCATCATCATGGCATATTCGTCAAAGTGTTCTTTGTAAAGGCGACCGTTCACCCGGTATTCGATGTAGATTTGTTTGAGTTGATGAGGCATTGGGTCGCCTTGAACACTGTAGGGCACCAGATGGGTTCCTTGTGGAATGCGGAGACAATGGTCATGAAAAAACTCGGACACCAGTGGTTCTGTAATATCGACCTCGACATAAGGTTTTCGGCCGAACGAAATCTTTTCAATCTTAAGTTCCACCGCGTGCTTACAAATCAACCGCACATTGTGTGGGAGCAACCATTCGTTCATTTTTTCAAAGTCGATCATTTCAGCAGCAGTGCAATACACATTGGTATCCAAGTCTTTCATGAAATCGTTCACAATCACCGTCGTGAATCCGGGGGTGTATTTTGCCAACACAATCGTATTGACCAGCGAATTCAACTGGTTGCACAACCCGATGTCTGCTGAACCAAATTGACAATACAACAGGTTTTCGGAGAACTTTTGATCAATGAGAGACGCGTAATTTTCGATGGGGTATTCGATCTGATACAAATGTTGCAGTGTATGCAAATTGTACCATTTCGGATTGTTTCGAAGAAGCCAAAATTCAGCATCGTATTTGTCGGCCAACCAGTGAACGGAAAGCGTTGCGACATAAGTGCTCGTTGCCCACCAATAGTTCCCCGAATAGTGTTGTGGGTTAGTATCGATCTTGTAATTACAACCCACTGTGTCGTACATGTTCAAGAGCTGTATGCACTCGTGGTGTTTCTGGACGCACCCATACATCATGTACCGGTTCCAGCTCATGATCCCCGGAATGAATTTGGATATTTTTTCATGAGACACACCCTTGGTGTGTAAGTACAGTATGTTGTAGTCTGCGTGTAGACGTGCGAATTGGTGCAACGTTCGGATGGTAACGTTCTCAAACAGATTCAAATCGCGTGAGTAGTTCTCCACAATGAATTTAGGGTGTTTCTTCTGCAGTTTGTCAATATCCAATGGAGTGCCGATGTTGTTGATGAACACAAATTCCAGCTTGTCGATCAAACCGGAAGTGATGATTTTGTCCAACATTCCGATTAGGAGTTCGTCTTTCCAGATGTCCATGTGAGTACTGTGGATGAAACAAGCGTTTTTCCGGTTGGAAGAAGGGGTGGCCATCTGAGCGTTTCTTCGTAATTACAACAATATACACATCATCGTCTATATTGTTTTGGAGTGAAATTAAATACTTGTTCTCATCGATAATAAATGTTTGAATCGATTTCTAATTAAAGAGGAAGAATAAAAATACGGGTATATAACATAATATAATGGCGGAATTTACTGATGATAATGGAAATCATGAACATCTATATACTGGATTTGAGAAGATCAAGTTCAACCCCAATAAAAATTATTTCAACAAACATCCAGATGTATTTATTATCAGTGATCCGGGTTATCAAACTTACAAAATGGAACCCATTACTATATCAGGTGAGTTGTATATTCCTTCGTATATGAGTAATAGTTATAAAAAATACAAAATTAAAAATATTGATCCAAGCGGTGTATTTTTTGCCGATCTTAGTAATGTAACAGATGTTAAAGAAGATGAGACAATCATCAACGAAATAAAAAATGGCGTGATTAAAAGTAATAACATTTATACAAAGGTAAGTGACGACAAAAATATTGATGACAACACTTTCCCGTTTCACAAAAGATATAAAAAAGTTAATTCTTATAATCCCACGGAAATTAAACCGAATGATGTGAACACGATTGGTAATTTAATCTTGAAATTAATAGAACTTAATGAGAAGGGAATCGATTTGGAACTTTTGGATGGCAATGAGTACAGCAAGATACCATTGTTTGGGAGATACAATGAAACGAAGGAGATATATGATATGATTTTTATATACCGCTACCTGAAAAAGAATGAAAAATATTCAACTCATAATTCTCTGACGGATTTATTTAAAATATTCGAGGAAGTTTTTCCTACTTCAAATATCAGTGAGGAAAATATCAGTGAGGAACCTTTTAAACCGAACGAAGAAAACTTCCCAGATATCATATTTAGATTTTCCCCAAATGAAAATATCGAACATCAAGAAAAAAAATTTGAAGAACTAAAGCAAAAAAACGATGAACTAAAGCAAAAAACCAAAATACTAAAGAAAAGAATCATAGAACTATTAGAAAAAAATGAATCGCAACCGGAACAGCAACCGGAACAGCAACTTCCATCTACACCTGGTGGCGAAAATATTCCTTTCAAAGTTTCGTTTGATTCGAATGCCAATATAGTTAAAGTAGAAATCAACAATAATACATTTGGAGACGGTACGTACATAGTGGGTCCGAAATACCCAAACAACAAACCTGAAACAAGTGGTGGAGAAATAGCTCATAATATCGATAAAACATATTCCTTTGTGTATAACACTGGCGATAAAAGTATCAAACATGACAAATCGGAGAGTACGCCAGAATCATTATCTATCGAAGATGGTAATAACACATTCATATGGGATATCCAATCAGGTGGAGAGGTTCAAGTACCGAAATCATTGAATAATCTAGAGGGCAAAGAAATCCAGGTCATTATAGGAAGTGGTGATGGAATGGGTATGGTCAATAACAAAAGAGACTCTGGTAAAACAAACGTAGAAGCATATTGGAACGCACTTGGTACAAACCGGAAAAACGTAATCCAGATCCATTGTTGCGATAAAAACTACGATGATCAGTACAAAACATCTCAACAAGAAAACATAGAATATGTCAAGGAAAATAATCTCCAAGGGAACATTGTGATTTGCTACATTGATGTAGACAATCGAGAACAATCAGAGAAGTTTTTGAATATTGTCAAAAAGGTACACGTATTGCGTACAGACGATACTAGATTAGCGGGATACCTAACTGGTAAATTGTACGTAATACATATAGAATTTGATCAACAGACACTCGATGATCTCATTCGAAAGTACGGTCATATTCCTAATTTACACAAAACCTCTCTAAAAACAGCCATAAAAACTATTCTAAACAAAAAAGAACCTCCTAAACCAAAAACAACACTTAGTGTAATTACTAATAATGGCGTACCACCTGAAACCGGAATGAAGAATCAATGTTTTTGGATATCAATCGCGGATTGGTACAAAATAAAAGACCCAGGCACAAACAACACTGTTCCTGTACTCAGAGATTTTGCAAAAAATCTAAATGCTGGAAAAATAAACGATGAAAACCAACTTATGACAATTTCTGATTTTACGAACAACAACTTCGATCTGATCAGAGCCTTTGCTGACGCAAAAAATCTTTATATACGAATCTTTTATTATGACCCTGTAAACCGGGCATTGCAATTAGGTGATTGTGAACAAGAAGGGTTTGATGCTTGCAAAGGAAGAGTGTTTGACTTCGGCAATGTAACTGCCACTGAATATGTCTTAATTGTGGCATATGGTTCTCATTTTGAATTAATCACCGAATGCAATCAAGGAAATTTTAATTACAATATTAATGATAATAAAGATCAGAAAATAACCGACAATAAAAAACTCAAAGAATCTAGACATTACAATAATAATGGTGTAATTGTACAATGGAATGAATTAAATATTGAAGAAAAGATTGGAGTTCTAAGAGACATCGATCATTCTCTCAATAAATTCCAACCAAAACCAACGCCCTCCTAATTCCTTACAGTAGATGTTCATTCACAAAATTACTGATGTACATACCTTTACCATTACTGATATGAACATTACCATCGCTTAATTCTTTGCTTAGAAATCCATTTTCATCTGTATAATGATTGTAAATGTCAAAGAATATGTACTTTTTTTCACGACATTTTTCTTTTAATTTTTCGTTAAAATACAAAACGTATTGTTTTCGTTCTTCATCAGAACCCAAATAAGGATATTCAGGATTTTCATGGGTATTATGTTTTTGAATAGGTGGAACCACATTATAGACACATACATTTTTTAGTTTTATTTGTGCAATGGATACATTCAATTCAATCGCTTCAAAATAACGATCAACAATGTTATGAATGATATCTTGGTATGTCGATGCATTTGTTACGTGTTTATGGACATGACATCGACAATCGATTTCACCTAAACAAAAAATAATAGTGTCTCCGTCTTGAATATTAAAATTGCGAATATCACACCGATTCAGCTTTTCTTTACCAAAACTATAACATAACACCGGACCCAAATGATGTTGAACGACACCAGACCATCCATTACCCGAATGACTATCCCCAATGGTATGAATTGACATATACACACAACAAACATATTTCGAATGGTTGTGAAACGCAAAAAGCAATTGAAATGTCAAATGGTCTAAAAACCTACTTAAAAATATTTTATCCTATATAACTATTACGATGGCGGACGACGCAGACATGTATGTGACCAAGCGCAACGGCAAACTCGAAGTCGTTGCGTTCGACAAGATTCTTCAGCGAATCAAGAAAGTTGGCAACGAAGCCAATATCAAAATCAACTACACCGCGTTGACCATGAAAGTCATCGACCAATTATATGATAAAATCTCCACCACCAAAATCGACGAATTGACCGCCGAACAGTGCGCCTCCATGGCATCGACCCATCCCGACTACAACGTCTTGGCCGGTCGTGTCACCATTTCGAACCACCACAAAAACACCGACGCGTCGTTTACCAAAGTGATGACACAGTTGTACCAGTTCAAAGACATCCATGGAAACAATCAGCCCCTCGTTTCCAAAGAACTGTACCAAGCCTTGACCACTTTAGGCCACAAAAAACTCAATGGATTGTGCGATTTCCAGCGCGATTATTTGATCGATTTTTTCGGGTTCAAGACGTTGGAACGAGCCTATTTGATGAAACTCCACAAGAAAATCGTCGAACGACCCCAACATATGTGGTTACGAGTCGCAATTGGCATTCACGGCACGAATTGGGACAAGATTGTCGAGACCTACGAGCACATGTCCAACAAGTATTTCACCCACGCCACACCCACGCTCTTCAATGCGGGTACACCGAGTCCACAATTGAGTTCGTGTTACTTGATGTCGATGGAAGACGACAGCATTGACGGGATCTTCAATACGCTGAAAGACTGCGCCCTGATCTCGAAATGGGCGGGTGGCATTGGGTTGCACATCCACAACGTTCGCGCGACCGGGACCCACATCAACGGTACCAATGGTACATCGAATGGCATTGTCCCGATGTTAAAGGTGTTCAACAACACGGCGAAGTACGTAGACCAGTGTGTCACACCCGATACTTGGATTTACACCACCCATGGACCCCAAAAGATCGAGGATGTGGTTGCGCACGAAACTTGTATTGTGAACGAAACCGGGGCGACGGAAGTCATCGACAATGTATTGGAACATCCTTACGAAGGATCGATGTTGCAGATTTACAACATGCACAGTGTCGAACCGCTCCAAGTCACTCCCGAGCACCCATTGTATGTGCTGGCGGGTAGCGACATCGAAGCGGGGAACATCCAAGGGGAGTACCGGGACGCAAAGGACATCACCCTCGACGACTACATGATCTACAGCATTCCGACCTACACCCAAGACATCGCTTCGATTACCGACGACGATTGCTTCATGTATGGCATGTTGCTCCAGGTGGGTCGTTTCTCGAACCAACACAGCCACGGATATCTTCAAATGGTGACACCTGGTATGCAAATGTTTTGCGAGCAGTACTTCGCCTCGAAATGTGTACCCTACACACTGGTGGAGAACCAACTGAAATGGAAGAAAACCATCGACCTTCCTTTTCGACACACGGACTTTTACAACAGCCAAAACGAATACCATGTTGCGTCCAGATGGTTGCATTTACCCAAGACAAAGCTTGCCCAAATCATCAAAGGCTATTTGGTCTCGCAGACTGAAGAAAGACCTTCCTATACGTATACATGCAAGTCCAAACGCGTGTCAGAATCCATGCGGTACATGCTTCTTCGACTCGGTGTAGCGGTCAAACGTAGCCACCAAGCCCCTTTCTGCATGAAACTCCCCCGCACTCAAGTCGTGTGTACTTTGTTGGGAGACGACGACAACGATGGGCAAACGACGGAAAGATCGGAATATTTCATCCACGACAACAAGATCTTTTCACGGGTCACGTGTGTCACTACGACACAATACCAGGGTACATTGTACGATCTCCAGATGAAAGACGTTCACAGCTACATGGTTCACAATGGTGTCATACACAATGGCGGCGGAAAGAGGAACGGTTCGTTTGCCATTTACTTGGAGCCATGGCATGCAGACATCGAGATGTTCTTGCAAATGCGCAAAAACCACGGAGACGAAGAACTCAAAGCCCGCGATCTTTTCTACGGTGGGATCCTCTAGAGTCGACCTGCA
>JGI24920J38491_100068_pt1 | contig 34568 bp, 19 predicted proteins | sample LinPFosmplate8_FD_38491 | JGI IMG/M metagenome (IMG submission 38491)
ACCCACCACAAACAACACACGCCATTATACACAAACCCACCACAAACAACACACGCCATTATACACAAACCCACCACAAACAACACACGCCATTATACACAAACCCACCACAAACAACACACTATATGGGCTCGCTTCGATCGCCCCCAACCCAAACACACAACCCTAGGAGGGGGCATGGGGGAACCTAGGTTCCCCCAATTAGATATCCAACGATACTGTATTCTTATCCGACTTGTTACGTCTTCGCGATTTCTTTGGCATTGTGGTTCCATCTAAATCTCTCAACGAAGTAACACTTATTATAGATTCACTTCCTTGCATTGGCATTTCTTCCATGACAATTGATTTGGGCGTTACCGGCTCAGAAGCTACACTAGACAGCTGCGGTACCGGTGCGGGTTTTGGTTTTAAACCGGCCAATAAACTATCAATGTCTGGGGTGGTTTGTGGACCACGCATTTCAGGTCTCGCCATTGGGATAGGTCTAGGTGGTTCCATTACGTTCTGATGATTACTTCCTAAATCCACTCCCGACTCTCTAAACATTGGATTGGTTGCCGCGGCTAAATCTGGACGATTCCCGGGATGTGCCGTAAATTGCATTGCATTGGGTCTTGGTGGTGGGGCTTGCGTTTTCGTCTCTACTGGAGCCGGTGGTGGTCCTGGACGTGTATTGATTTCTTCTGGAGGATTCATTAAATTTTTCGCAAAATCAAAGGCGGAATTTTGCTTACTCATTGTATCCACTGCGGCGCTAGAAAACATTTTCATCAATTCTGGACTTTGCTTTATAACATCATTAAACCCGGGTGTCGCTGTACTTAACATCTTATTACTCATATTGACCACTGCGGCGGAAAACCCAATACGTAATAATAATGAGACTTCTGGTGCCATTTTACCTCCTTTGTATTTGTCATGCAATTCTGAAAAGATTTCTTCATACGAATCCAAATCTTCATTTACTTGCTCTCCCCATCCATCTAAATTCAAATCAAATGGATTCAAAAAAGCATTTCCATACTCTAATGTATTAATGGCCGTCGTAAACCACCATCCTTGCAATTTAATGGAATCTTTCTTGCGTTTTTCTTCTAAAGCCCCTTCGTATTCATCTTCCACTTCATCATAATTGGATTCCATTGTAAATGAAGAACCATGTTTATAAAGACCCTTTTCTGACCATTCTTCTAGTTTCTTAATCATTAATCTCTTTTTACGACGTTTTTCTCGTTCGGTCATATTGATTGAACTTCGTGGTTCCGATTTAGGCACATCACTGGCCACTTTGGAAAACCCATCCCATGTACTGGTTTGTGCGGGACCTGTATCTTTGGTCGCTTGCCCTAAATTGGAAGACGAAGAAGTATCTATATTGCCACCTCCTCCACTTGTTTTATTGCCGAACCCAAACATATTTCCGAAACCAGAAAGTCCATTGAGAGTCTTTGCGCCGAAACTAGATTCTTCTGGTGCAGCAGAGGTGGATGTTTTAGAAAGGTCGTTTAATTCAGATTCTAAATTGTCCAATTCGTCTAAATCAATCTTTGTGGAAGAACTAGACGATTTCTTTTTTTCATTCATTAATAATTCAATACCACCCCCAAAAGAAACCGAAGGTTTTTCATCGGCCATAGAAGATGAGGATGGAATGTCTTGAGAAAGAGGAATATTGTCTAAATCTATATCAACCACTTCCATTAGTTATGGTGATATCTCATAATTTATTTTTAAGTTGTACGCATCGTAAAATATATTTACGGCGAGCGAAGCGAGCCCTATACAAATAAATCCCTAAAGCCATCTTTATCTATTCCCATCTATCTATTCACAACCATCTATTCACAACCATACACAAATATTCACAAACATCCAATAATGCTAAATAATTATCATTGAGACAAAAATTCAATAATAATAATAATAAAATAATAAAATAATCATTCATTAAATAGAGCTATATATGGCTCGCTTCGCTCGCCACCAACCAAGCACGCCAACCAAACAACCAACCCTAGGAGGGGGGTATGGGGGAACCTAGGTTCCCCCTAGACCACCAAACTCCCTGCAAAAAACAATCCGCCAAATCATCCTTCTTCACCGATTGTCTCAATACCTCCACCCACGCTTCCTTATTTTCATCCGAACTTTCATTCAAAAACTTTTCACAATAAAATATACCATCTTGTTTATTTTGTTTATAGCCCGTCTTCGCTTCCGATTGTTTGGCAAAATCCTTCAATTTATTACTAGATGAGACAAATTCTATAGTACCTATCTTCAACCCAATAAAATGCTGCGCAATCATACCTTGTAAAGTCTTCATACGATTCGCAATAGGACTAATTTGATTCTCAATGATGACATGCGTGACAGTTGACATTATTGCACGACTACTCAACTGTTCATACAATGCACGACCTATAGTAATTAAATCCGTTTTAGATGCGTTTGTTTTTTTGGGTATTGAGACAACAGACCAACACGTTTCATTGAAAAAAGTCAACAACTCTTGGATAATCGCCTCTTTTTTCACCGGGCATGGCATATTACATACCAAAAGACCCAACTCATTTTGCCTAAATGTTTTCAATTCATCCATTTTCATTTTTTTGAGAGAACCTTGCGAAAATTCTTTTTTAGGAATCTTGTATTTTGCAGATAATTTGGCATGTTTCTCACAACTGTATACGTCATTTTTCCTATATTTCGCCTTCTTTCCACAACATTTGCCGTTTTTTTGCACTTCTGTACACTTGTGCGTAATCGCTTGGTCATCACCTGAAGCACATAAATTCAATACATTCCATTCCACTATTTTTTTTTCACTTTGAGACAAATCCAAAATACAATACGCTAAATTCTTGATTCCCACATCAAAACTAATTAACCGAATAGACATATAGTATTCTATTGGCGAGACTCTTTTATACGTATAGTCTCAATAATATTTATTCCAAACTATAGTATATATGGAATTGCAAATTTTAGGAACATTTCAATACGACCCTACGAAAGATTGTTCTTCGGTCAAACATGTATTGTTTATACACAAAAGCGTGTCTGAATTTATGAAATATTTAAATAGTCAATCGTATGGTATATGTTACGACGAATCCACTTCATTTGAAGAATTAAATACACATTTGAGACAACGGTTCTCTCATTTACCAAGAATCGGAATTATAAATCACTATAGTCCTAAACCACGTTTTATAAATAAACAACTATTGTTTGATACATGCGATTTAAACAACATCGGTTTGTCTCAAGGCGTTCAATATGTATTGACCATGTTATTGGATTTTGACGTCCGGCATTGCGACTTTTTAGCATGCAAAACATTGTTAGATAATAATTGGTGTACCTATTTTGACATCATTGAGAGAAACAGCAGTGCAGTCGTAAGTGCGTCTAGTGACAATACTGGAAACTTGAAATACGGCGGCAATTGGATTTTGGAAAATAATGCAGTCAATGTAAAGTCTCTCTATTTCAATGATTTAGTAGACGACTATAGTGTATTATTGCAAAACGACAGTTCGTTGTTCGTGCATGACAGTTTCACCCCCAACGCATATTACCATGTGTTTTATAGTTTGTCCAAAAGCAATCCGTCAGTGCTAAACGCCAAATTTTACGACGAGTCTCAAACACTTGTTTTATCGCAAGACATTTCTTTTAATTTAAAGTCCATACCCGAAATGTTGTCGTTTTTAGAAAATACTTCGTCTAATCCATATGCCATTGGACGCACATTAAATGGGTTTCGTAAAATGGATTTGGCGTATGGTGCCGTTTACAAAAAAGCGCTAAATGATACGCAACAACAAAGTCTCATGACGTATGTAAATAAACACTATAAAAATGTATTTGCCAATATGATTACCACTTACGAAGTCAAAGTGTCCGGTGGACAATACATGATTGATGGTGTGGCGCAACCCGATTTAACTGTTGACACATTTGGCGTTTATGTATTTGACCAAAGTGACAGTACCAATAGTGGACATCCCTTGCGTTTTCGCTTACAAAGTGACAGTTCCGCATATACTACAAATGTGAATACTTATGGTACACCGGGCACGCCGAATAGCTTTAGCGTAATAGAATTAACGGAATTTGGCGTTTCACTGCAATATTATTGCACGGTACATAGCGGTAGTATGTATGGTAATTTTGAAATAGTTCAAACCGCGATTTATGGATTCAATATGAACGATTTGTCTATGGCTTATGGCCAATTTTTATATTTGCCCTTTTTGACCGATTCTGGTTTAGGAGGTTCAACCATTACGTATAGTGCGACCAACCCTGATGGTGCAAGTGCAGTAACCAATAACGATTTTATAAATATTGATACAACAGGAACATATACTATAGTCGCCACTAAATCAGGCGGCAGTGAATTTGACGATGTGTCATCCACATGTTATGTCTCATTGACCACAAATGCTTCCGATGAAGAACATTTAACGAGTATACCCTATAAATCATTGTCCCGTGTACATGAAGACTACAGTCATAGATATTTATTGACAAACTTTTGGCCTGGGTTTGACGGGTTTGAGACGTATGATACAAGCGACTATGGGTTTCCTCAAGCCCCTATACCACGAGGATTGTTTGAAAAACTTGTCTCGTTGAGACTGCCGAAGAGACCGTATTATCCGGGCGCAAATATATGCCAATCGTATTACAGTGAGTTTGGAGACAGTCAGGAAATCTCCTATAATGAATTGCATGACTTACAACAACAAGGAACCCCTGGTGTATTAGGCCGTCTGACCACTCCCCATGTTCATTGGTCAGAAACACATGCCCCGTCTGAAATGATTTTATTAGACCCTTTGCCTGCCGCATGCGGAGGGAAATATTTATACGGAACAACAGTGGATATTTATGTAGATGCTCGCGAGGACCAAACCCCTCCTTATTATCATTTCTACTTAGATGCATCGGGAACAATAGAACTAAGCAATACAACTTTAGATATTGATAAAAAATATAAATTCAGACGATTAAACAATGAAAATAGCCATGCATTTTATATTAGTGACCAAGGGGTAGGTGCTGCTTCCACAAGCAAGCTCCACCTAGTTGGCGACGGCAATGAAACGACTGGGATTAAAGGCCCTAACTCATTTGTATTGTATTTCAATGGTCTTACCACAAGCGATACATTAACCTATTTTTGCACGTCTGACCATTCTATGGAAGCCAGTTTTAATCTAGTTTCAAACGGGCCAGAGGTAATTGATATACTGAATGGTCAAAGTGACCTAATGACCGCAACAGAGTGTTATAGTTCATGGGATACCAAATATGTCACTCCTGACTCAAACTATAGAAATTTCACTGATTCGGACGTGAGTGGCATATACTACCGTCCCGGTTACTATTTCCGGTATTTCTTAGACGGCATTCAAAATGATACATGGACGGAATTGCAAATGGACGATTATGGTGGGCATATTCAACCCGATGTTACTGTGTCTGTGAACGGGGAAAATGAAATATATGGAGATTGGCATGCCCATACCGCGTCACAATTATTCGGATTGACGGATTTTTCAAATTGCGTGATTGGATATGCGGTTGACGGAACACCAATTATGGGCGGCGGTTCAACCGTCTATGATTCTCAAGGAGGGGTCAGTGGTATCGCGACACCAAGTTGGAGACGACGAACATACCCTTACGAGTATGACCTTTCATGGAGTCAATACGGAAATGGTTTTTTCATTTATGATTATAAGCACGATGCAGATGTTGCGGGAGCCAATTTAGACGAATTTAATGGCGGGTATACTACACTAGATGGAGTATTGACGTATTGTTATTTTTTGACGCAAACGTATCCAATATGGCCGAGAAACATACGCGGTGCAGTCTCTAATATGGTAATCAGTTCTGGTCCAGCACCACCTGATGCAATATCGGAGGATATAGTCACTATGGTAACTGTCTCAAATGGAAAATATTATTTAGACGATGTGGCGAGACCCTTCATTGATTTTTCGGCAAACAAAACGTACGTATTTGACCAAACGGATTCAACCAATACGGGGCATCCCATTGTATTTGGTTTTGAAATTGACAATTCCTCTAATATATTGTCGTCCTCGGACGGGGTAACTAACGTAGGTACACCAGGACAATCCGGTGCATATAGTGTGTTGGATTTATCGGCTGGTTTTGTAGGACCGTTGTTTTATTATTGCTATAATCATAGTAATATGGGTTCCGAAATATCTAACTACGATATATTGTTTGCAAACGTTACAGAACCCTCATTTTACTGGGACTTTCGTACAACAACCCCTTTGACAGATGGAACAGGCGATTATGTTGAAGATGTAATAAACGGCACGATTAAAGCAAGGGCAATCGGGGATTTAAGTTTTAATGATTTGTCTGGTCCAACATTTAATGGTTCTGACGATATACAAATTGATTCTTTTACATTTGGGGGAGCTTGTTCTATTGAAGTTTATTTTTATATTACTCAACATATGCAATATGGGCGTATAATAGATTTTGCATCTTCCGCGGGAGGTGGCGATAACGTTATAATAAGAGTTGACGGTCAAAAAACTGTTTTCCAATTCCGTGCAGGGTCAAATAACGCAGTTCAAACGGTGGTTACAGGAAGCACAACCATCAATTTGAACACATGGTATCACGCAATTGTTACGGTAACATCGTCGGGTTCCATAGAAGGTTATGTTGACACCGTAGACCAAGGTATAAATGCAAAATTTAATGCAGGTTCGGGCGTCCCGACAGTAACAAGAAATGTTAATTATGTAGGAGATGACACATGGAATACGGCTAACGCCCAACACTTAAATGGCAAAATGTCATTTGTACGTATATGGCACGGCCATGTATTGTCATCTAGCGAAATTTCGTCATTGTATAACAATCGTGATTTAATTGCGAATGACAAAACTTAAGAAATGTTTATACATACTATATGAATACTTTTAGTAAATTTGCGTCGCAGTTATTTCGCGGCTCAGTGAGCTCAAACTCGTATTCGTACATTAATAGGCAAAACGTGGGTGCTTCATTAGACCCCAGTGGAACAGACTACACAGATTATAGCAACAATAATGCATATTTTACGGATTCGCATAACATAAACCCAAATGACGAAAATACAACGTCTCTCATTTTGAATAATTCCGATTCTAATTATTTGAATTTGTCTTCTTTAGACGAATTCACGATATATATGAAATACCAAGTATATGACTCTAGCAATATCCCTGTATTAGGACAAATGTATAACAATCCAAATTACGACATTTCGTTTTCAAATAGTTCACCGCTTGTAGGAGACAGTTTTCAAGTGTATGTATTGAATGGTTCCGGGACTACATTGACGTATAGCATTAGTGGGGATTTTACATCGGCCAATTTAAATGGGGCCTCTTTAACCGGTTCTTTGCCATATATTGAAAACATTTTGGATTATACGATTAGTTCAGGAGGTGGTGAATTAAAATTTTTATTAAATGTGACAGATGTCAGTGGAATAATTAATATTATTAAGACGTATTGGGTAACGGTTCAAGACAATTTATATGGTGAAAAGGTATTCGCATTTTCAGAAACAGGAGAAAATGGAACATTTTACAATCAGAAGAGTCTCACCTTTACAACAGGGGATTCGGTACGGTTTGATGTTTCAGACCCATCCAATAATGAGTTTATTTTGGATTTTGGCAGTACAATAGATAGTGCATCCGCAGACGGAGTATACCTAAATGCCGATGCAAGTGTAAATATTGTATCAGACGGTGGAAATAAATACGTGTTCAACAACGGGTCCACTTATGACAGTTCCTTGGTTTATAAATTGTCAACCGGAACATACATCGCCCGAAATGTACCAAATGGACACCCTATTGCAGTTTTAAACAGTGGCAATACAACAAACATTACCTATAATGTACTAGACGAAACACCTATCGTGATCAACGTAAGTGGCGGTTCTTTTTCGTCCCCTTATTATGATTTCACAGATGAAGATAATAATGCGATTGATATTGCGGATTTCTATTTTATGAGAGGTCGTACATATCAATTTGTGGCGAATGGTGTTAGTGGTTCTCATCCGTTTAAAGTTCATTCTGATAATGGTGATAGTTCTACATTAACCGGGTCGGGTGGTTCGTTTAATGTCACTATACCGGTAACGCAATCATTGACTGCTGGTGATTTATATTACATTTGTGCTGCTCATGGTTCCATGAAAGCGAATATGTCTATATTGAATAATGCTGTTACGGGCACGACTTCAGACGGCACATATGATTTTTACTATGGTGACGTTCAAATTGATGTTTTGGGCGAGTTTGGTACGGTAAGCGTATATTGTTATTATCATGGATATATGGGAGGAGAAAATATATTTACTTACAGCGCACCTGATATAACACCGTTCATCACACGTACAGGAATACCGGGTCAGTCTAGTGCAATAGTTGCGCTCTCTGTACCTGAATCGTATTCTGGAGATGTAATTTATTATTTTGAAGATAGTAGTGCCAATATGGGATATAAACCTGCGATTAGTGAAGAATATTTTCAAGATATTTTAATCGTGGCGGATTTTAGTGAAAATTTATTTACAAGCGATGACAGTAGCGTATGGGATACTTATGGGTATAAGGAAAACACATACATTCGTAACGAATCCACTAACACTCTTTTAAACGGGACGTACGTATTTCGTTCGGACAGGTCTTCTATTGCAGAAAACATGAATGGTAGAGAACCAAAAAGTGTGATTTCTTCTATTGATAATTGGTGTCGGTTTGAAAGATATGTTGAAATATTGTTTCCATTTTTCATACGTTTAGAAAGTAGTCAAGTATCTTTTGTAACGACCGGTGTACAGTACATATCCGATTATTATTTGTATGGTATAGACGCATACGATGTAAGTTATGAATTACTTGATGTTTCTGGAGCGACTTTGAATGACCCAGTACGAAGCATTTCTTCCAATAAACATTTTAAAAAATTACATATTGAAGGAAAAGATAACCATACACGAATTAAAGATTGGGCAATTAATGGGTATGTGATTGATTCAACAAGTTTAGTATCTGGGACAACTTTACAATATGAAGTCACAGTATCAGGGGATGTGTTTTCTTTGTCTGGAACAGACCAACTAAGTATTGCATTTGAGCCAAATAATTCTTACTTGTTTGACCAGTCTGACCCTACCAACGCTGGCCAACAAATCGTGTTTGGATACATACGAGACAACAGTTCCAATATTTTGACACCTGCGGATGGGGTTACTATAATGGGTACACCCGGTCAACTTGGTGCGTATACTTATCTAGATTTGTCTGCTGGTTTTACTGGAACCTTGTATTATTATAGTGATGGAAGTGCCAACATGGGGATGGGATTATTATCCGACTTTGCGTATAGTTTCACGGTCCAAAATAACATTTATGATGAACCCGTTTGGGCCGTATATGACGATGCAAATTCTATATATTATAACCAACCTGATTTGTCATTTGCTGCACCATATACATATTTATTTGATGTATCTGACCCATCTAACAAAGATTATGTATTGTCGTTTGGTACCACGGTGGATATCACTTCTACGGAGGTTGATTCAGAATATATTATACGGAATGGTACACCGGGTGATGCGAACGCGAGTGTGATATTGGATTTGACAAATTATAGCGATTCGACATTGGTTTATTTTGAAGATTCCAGCGCAGGGATGGGGTATGTAGAAGCAAGTACTGAAACATTCACCGCATTAGATACAACTAGTGTAATAAATACAAGTGATGCAATTAACGGTAAAACTGGAAGTGCTTATAACGGAGCACGTACAAATGTAACAACATCATACACTCTTACAGATCATGTAGACGATTACAAAAATGGTACATATAAAGTTAAGGTATCATACGAAAAATTCAATAATCAACTATTATTTGAGTTAATAAATCAAACAAACACTAATTTTGCATGGCACACTAGTACAAACATGTATTATAGCAGAACTGTAGTTGGAGGTTCTACATACACAGGTAAATGGGTTGAAGTTACAATACCATACGCAATTCAGCTCACGCGAGTAGATATAGGTAATAGACATTTCGACTATAGATATCCAAAAACTATGCAAGTATTAGGCTCTAATGATGGAGGCTATACATTAAATTACATTCAAAGCATAACTGGAAACAAGAGCAGTAGTTCATATTATAGAAATATAATAACTACAGAAACATATTCTACATTTTGTATTGTGATTACAGAAACATATGATGACAATAATACTATCAACATGCAAAAGTTGCAATTTTCAGGTTACCCTATGGTTTCACGTTATCCAGTAAACTACACCGTAACTGTGGCAAATTCTGTGTTTGAATTATCAGGCACACCACAACTCAACGTGTTGTTTACGGCAGGCACGACCTACGTATTCGACCAATCCGACTCTACCAACGATGGTGAACAAATTGTATTTGGTACGACTGAAGACAACAAGGATAATCTCTACACAACCGGTGTAACCATAGTAGGAACACCCGGACGGCCAGGTGCCTATACACAAATAGAAGTTCCTAGTGATTTTGGAGGAACTCTTTATTACTACAGTTTAAATACAACCGGAATGGGTAACAGTTAATCATCTCCAACAAAAATATCAATATGGTAATTATATAAATCAAGTTTTTAATGATGATTATGCTAGTGGTGTAGCAACTTCATCTCACTCAACGTTAATAACTGCAACAAATAATATCACGTACAGAGGTTCTTCTATACAATTGTCTATGCCTTATTCATTGCTATTGAAACAAATATCGGCACGTTCTGAAAGTACAAACGCCAACAATCCACCGAAGGACGTAGTTTTATTGGGTTCAAACGACAATGGACAAACATTTGATTTAATTGTTGATACTGCATTCCCTTCTGGAGTGAAGACTGCAATAACAACGATAACACCTACAATAACAAATACTACTGCATATAATATGATTCGCATGGTTATATCAAAATTTCAAGGCACTGGTGGTACTGCAATCCTTGAATATTTTGACCTTATAGGAGATGTATATTAGGTCCATATCTAGCGCCAATATGGGATATGGGCCACCTTAGGTTCCCACATAATATAAATAACTACTATATGAATACATTTAGTAGTTTAGGAGGTCTTATTTTTCGCAGAAAAATAACAGCCCAAACTTCAGGTATTTATTATAGTTTTTCAGTCCAACCCAATCTTTACGACGAACCCGTTTGGGCACTATACGACGATACCAATACAGTCTGGTATAACCAACCGGATTTATCATTTAGCGCGCCAAACGTTTACGAAATTGATGTTTCTGACCTATCCAATAATGGTTATGTATTGTCGTTTGGCACTATTGTAGACGTTTCGGACGCAACTATAGAATCCACATACGTAACCCGAACCAAAACGCCAGGAACAACAGACGCGAAAGTATTATTGGATTTGAGAAACTATAGTGGCGATAATTTAGTATATTTTGAAGACACTAGTGCGGGAATGGGATATATAGGATATGCTGTAGCAAATACAGACACGAATGATACTATATTTTCGAATGTTACATTGCCTTCATTTTATTGGGATTTCCGAACAACTACACCTGAGACTAGTGGTTCCGATACCTATGTTTCTGATATTATGGACAACCAATTGATGGGAAGCAATGTAAGAGCAGTGTCTAATGAATTGTCTTTTAATGACAGTACTGATGGGCCTTACTTTACCTCATCGTCTAATCTTATAGTGGATGATATTACATTCGGAGGAGAGTGCAGTTACGAAGCGTATTTTAAAACTGGTAGCAGTGTCGCTAAGTGGGCTCGTGTAATTGCATTTCAGCAATCAGGGTTTGTTTTAGCTGCCAAATATATAGGTAACAACTATATAGGAGGAGCGTTTAATAACAATGATCAAGATAATAACGGTCTTTATTCTGCAAGTGGTGCAACAACGACCTCTAACACTTGGTATCATGTGATTGTAACTGTAACCAGTGGCGGCGTTCTAAAAATTTATAAGAATGCAACAAACTATTCTGCGGTTGCAGATTCTGCATTCCCATCTCAGACATTTACGAATGGAACGTACAAAAATTACTTTGGTAATGATAATTATACAGGCTTCCAACCCTTAAACGGAAACATACGCTACATTCGTTTTTGGCAAGACCATGTCTTAACGCAAACCGAGGTGACTAATTTATTTGGTACAAAAGACACTAACTATGAAGTGTATCAATTTTCATCAGAACTTTATACCGTAACCGTATCAGGTGACCCAGGTGTCTTTGATTTATCTGGAACTCCACAATTACAAATTAACTTTTCCGCAAACGAATCTTATTTATTTGACCAATCCGACCCTACCAACACAGGTCAACAAATCGTGTTTGGATATACTCCAGATGATACTACCAATATATTGACATCTGCCGATGGTGTGACCGTAGTGGGTACACCAGGCCGACCAGGAGCCTATACTCTATTAGATTTGTCTAGTAGTTTCGTAGGGTCATTGTATTATTATAGTGACGGTAGTGCCAATATGGGCTGGCAATTAGTTGCAGACATCAGTTACCAATTTACGGTGAAAACGAATGTTTATGATGAACCAGTTTGGGCACTATACGACGAGACCAATAATGTCTGGTATAATCAACCCGATTTATCCTTTAGCGCACCGTACGTATACGAGTTTGACGTATCGGACCCGTCCAATAATGGTTATGTATTGTCATTTGGCACTACCGTTGATGTATCGGATGTAACTATAGAATCTACATACGTAACACGAACAAAAGTACCTGGAATGACCGATGCGAAAGTGTTATTGGATTTGAGATACTATAGTGGGGACTCGTTGGTGTATTTTGAAGATAGTAGCGCGGGAATGGGGTATGTCACATCACCACCCACTACAGAAATTCAAGTTAATATGTTGTCTGATTGGACTCAATTAGGAAACGACCTTGACGGGGAAGCCGCCGATAATTATTTTGGATATATAGTCTCTTTATCGTCTGATGGAAAAACAGTTGCAGTTGGTGGACCTCTTAATGATGGAACCGGAAGTAATAGTGGTCATGTAAGAGTATTTACGTACAATGATATTTCATCTTCATGGGTGCAAAAAGGTTTAGATATTGACGGTGATTTTGCAGGCGATCTTTTAGGATATGGCTTAAGTTTATCATCTGATGGAAATACAGTTGCAGTTGGAGCTTTGCACAATGATGCCAATGGAAAAAGCAGTGGTCTCGCGCGAGTGTATGGGTACAGTAATTCTGCATGGTCGCAGATTGGTTCAGATATTAAAGGTGCAGAAGGTGACGCACTTGGGTCGTCGGTAAGTATCTCATCTGATGGGAATACACTTGCAGTTGGAGCGATTAATAACGATGATAACGGAACACATAGTGGTCATGTACGAGTATTTGAGTACAGCAATAATACATGGACGCAGAAAGGTTTAGATATTCAAGGTGAAGCCGCTAACGACCATTCCGGTAGACAAGTATACATATCATCTGATGGAACCAGGGTTGCAATTGGGGCTCCAGAAAATGATGGAGGTGGTTCAAACAGTGGTCACGTGCGTGTATTTGATTGGTCTGGGAATGCATGGACGCAGATTGGTTCCGATATTGACGGTAAAAGTGGCGGCGACCAAGTTGGATTTATAAAAAGACTGGCTCTTTCATCAGATGGAAATACAGTTGTATTATCCTCCGCTTATAATAATTCTAATACTGGATATGTACAAGTATACACATATACTAATAACGCATGGACGCAGAAGGGTTCAGATATTTTAGGTAATACATCTGGTGATTATTTTGGGTCGTCGGTAAGTATATCACCTGATGGAAACGTCATTGCAATTGGAAGTTCGTATACTGGAAACGCAAGTTATGCGGGTTTTGCGCGTGTTCTTGAATACAGCAATAACACATGGACCCAGTTAGGAACAGATATCCAAGGCGAAGCGAACGGTGATAATTTTGGCGATTACGTAAATTTATCCTCTGACGGATATATTGTTGCAATTGGAGCGCTTCATAATGATGTAAACGGAACAGATAGTGGACATGCTCGTGTTTACACGATTAAAGAAGAAGTAGAAGTAGAATCACCAAGTTATACAGTAACCGTATCTGGTGACCCTGTGGTTTTCTATCTGGACGGTTCTGCGAATCCACAATTTGACTTTTCCGCCAATACATCCTATGTATTCGACCAATCTGACCCTACCAACGCAGGTCAACAACTCGTGTTCGGGTATGCTCCAGACAACACCACTGATATATTGACTGCTGCCGACGGAGTCACTGTAATGGGTACTCCAGGCCAACCCGGTGCCTATACACAACTAGATTTGTCCAGTGGGTTTGTAGGACCATTGTATTATTATAGTGACGGTAGTGCCAATATGGGATACGACCCGACCATACCTGTTGATGTTAGTTATAGTTTTACAGTGAAAACCAATGTAATCGGTGAACCAGTTTGGGCAGTATATGATAGTTCTAATTCTGTATGGTACAATCAACCCGATTTGTCATTTAACGCACCATACGTATACGAATTTGACGTATCTGACCCATCCAATAATAGTTATGTATTGTCGTTTGGTACTATAGTAGATGTATCGGATGCAGCAATAGATATATCTTACGTAACACGAACAAATGTACCAGGAATGACAGATGCGAAAGTGTTGTTGGATTTGAGATACTATAGTGGGAACTCGTTGGTGTATTTTGAAGACACTAGCGCGAACATGGGGTATTATATCGCACCACCAAGACCCGTAATAATGGTAAATGCGGAAGGAAATACACAAGTAGATACAACAAATAAAAAATTTGGAACAGGTAGTTGTCTATTAGACGGCGATGTTGATTACCTTCGCATAGATTCGTCATACAACCAGTATTTTAGTTTGTCAGGCGATTTTACAGTTGAACTTTGGGCATATAAAAATACTCATAGTAATTCGAATAATTCCAGTGGTCGTGAACAAAGACAATTATTAGTATCTAATTGGGGTAACGATAATAACGCATTTTATTTCTCCTTCTTTTCTCAAACTCAATTGGCTGTGTATCTAAATTCTGACTTTACTACAGGCGTTACGAATGACATGACCGTAGATTACACTGCTTTATTAGACACATGGACACACTATGCAGTTGTCAGGAATAGTGGTACCGTTACTATTTATGCAGACGGTACTTCACTGGGTAGTTATTCATACTCAGGTGCAATATATTTACAAGAAGATTGGGCTTTTGGAGCGAATGCGGTTCCTTCTGACCCAAGGCAGTTTTTTAAAGGACAACTGGATGAGATTCGCATTTCAGATACTGCACGATACACTAGTAATTTTACACCAGCAACATCCGCATTTATAAACGACACCAATACTTTGTTGTTGTTACATTGTGATGGCACGGATGGTTCAACTACCTTTTTAGATGACGCAGTGGTTTTAATAAACTATGCAGTCACCGTATCAAACGAAGCATATGTTTTAAAGCAAAACGGCTATCAAGAATTAGATGATACCGCATTAGATAATACGGAGTTAGATGTAAGTTATCAAAATGTGTCTTCAAGCTATTCTTATGGCTCACCATATTTGGACTATAAAGCATTCGGCGAATATACTCATGATGGTAAACTATGGTATGAAAATGAATCATCATGGAGTACATATCAAAATACTACTACATATTATACAAATATAGATGGGGTTAACGTGACTGGTGATTGGTTGCAAGTAGACCTTGAAAACAAAAAACAAATAATATCTTTCCATATTGTTCGTATAAACGATTGGGGTGATGTTGTTCAAGGTCAACTGAAAGAATTCTATGTAGTTGGTTCAAATGATAATACGACTTTTACTGAATTAGGGCATTATTATGGTGCCAATATTCCTGCATTAAATTCATCTCCAGATTTTAATTCGTCTGATTTGGTAATACCAGAATATTATTCACACATAGATAGCAATACATTAAATACAAACAATATACTACAAAGAACCTCAGAAATAATACATATTACAACACCAGGAGAGTACCGTTATCTGCGTTTTGTAATGCATGACGTAATTACCAATGCTGCGGTGTCAAATATTAGATTGTTTGAATCACCATCGCAAACAAAACCACAATTTGACTTTTCTGCCAATAATTTATATATATTTGACCAATCCGACCCTACCAACGCAAGCCAACAAATCGTATTCGGATATACACCAGACGATACTGCCAATATATTGACATCTGCCGATGGGGTTACTGTAATGGGTACCCCAGGCCGTCCTGGAGCCTATACACAATTAGATTTGTCAAGTGGTTTTGTAGGACCGTTGTATTATTACAGTGACAGCAGTGCTAATATGGGATATAGTCCGTTGGAAGTTTCCGTAACTGTCTCCAATGGGGTGTTTTATTTAGACAACGAAGAAACCCCCTACTTTCATTTTGAAGCAAATAAAATATATAAATTTGACCAATCTGACTCTTCTAATACTGGTAATCAAATCGTATTTGGTCCAGATTACGACGACATTAGTACAATTGACAGCGGTGTAACAACTGTAGGGACACCAGGACAGTCAGGTGCTTATACATTATTAGAATTGACCTCTTCTTATGTTGGCCCAATTTACTACTTCAGTTATAATAATACGGGAAAAGGAAGCGGGCCTCAATTTCATTTGGTATTTGCACAAAGTGTAAATTATTGGATGTCTGAATCACTTGCCACGCATACTGGATATACGGATGTTAATAATCAATACAGTATACTCCACAAAATGAATAATACAACATACTTAAAATACGGAAATACTTATCGTTGGAAATATTACGTAAGTTCCACCAAATACATTATATGGGAACAATCTAATTCTTTTTTAAATGGGGAATGGAGTTCTCCAGTTACTGGTTATAATAAAATAACAAACGTAGGTATAGATGAAGGAACCGGTACTAACACTTTTGGTGGTCTATCAGTCACGGCCGGTGGTAGCAGTCCGCAATATGCTCAATATGATTTGACACCAATAAATGACAGTTTCTGGTTTGCAATCGGCCAAAAACAAGGATTAGTACGTAGTGGCGTTACAGGACTAGCATTAGACTTTGTAGTAGGGCCTAAAATTGAGTTGTACGCATATTATTAAATGAACCCATTATATTTGTTCAGTTTTCGGAATGGAGGGGCAGATGGTATAACGGGTAGCTTGGCAAGTCTACGTATATCCAAGAAAGCAGTATATACTGGCAACTTTACAGCTCCTACCCCAGATTTGTCCACAATACAAAGCGCGGGTACAACCCATTAGGTAACAATAACGAAATTAATGAAAGTGAATATAGTGTAACTATTACAGAAGATGCAGCAATAACAACAACATTAGAACAAAGCGTATAAAGCGCATCATTGAACTGACAATCGAACAGTTTTATACAATGCATAAATTTATTGTATAAAATATTGCGAAACAATAACAATACAATACCCAACCATAAAACAATTTGATAAACCATTATAGGTGCTCGCTTCGCTCGCACAATAAACCAAACCCAAGGAGGGGGCATGGGGGAACCTAGGTTCCCCCACCCATTTATATGTCAATACCTACTATATGAATACATTTAGTCGGTTTGGGTCCCAGTTATTCCGCAATGGGGGCACCGTCAATTCAAATACACTTTCTTATGTTAATAGACAAAGTTTGAATCTGACATTAGACCCCAGCGGAACCGATTATATTGACTATAGTAACAATATCATTTATTATGACGAAGCATATTCCATCAACCCAAATAATGAAAATACTACATTGCTCACTTTAAAACAAAACAATGCACCCGTTTTCTTATCTTCATTGAGCAATTTCACGATTGCCATAAAATACAAAATCAACGATTTTTCAAATAATTTACCCTTTTTAGGACAAATTTATAATAATCCCTCTTATGATATTTCATTTTCCGATACCACTATATTTACCGGCGAATCATTTCAAGTTACAATTGTAAAAGGCTCCGAACCTGTAAACTATATTATTTCCGGAGATTTAACTTCCACAAATATAAATAATGCTCCTCTTACTGGTGTATTAACCGACATTGAGAGTATTTTGACTTATAATGTTACTTCGGGGTCCGGTGTCTTTCAGTTTACTATAGAAAACTCCGACGTAAGCGGCTCTATTGTGATTGCCAAAAATATTTGGGTCAAAGTACAAACCAATGTTTTAGGCGAACCTGTATTTGCTTTCTCCGAAACTGGTGTAAATGGACCTTATTACAATCAATTAAATCTTTCATTTTTGGCCGGAAATAGCTATAGGCTTGACGTTTCAGATACTACCAATGCTTCTTATAATTTCGTCGTTTCCACTTCGCCAACCGATTCACCCAATACATCCGTATTATCCAATAATAATGTCAACCCAGGAACCAACGGGGCATATTTGTATTTAGAAATACCGAACGATTATAGTGGAGATTCATTACACTATTTTGACGCGTCTAATAGCAATATGGGATTAGAACAAACCTTTTTCTCATTGTCATTGCCCAATGAAAATATTTACTATAACAACACGTCTTGGAATAACACGTATGGACACTCTCAATATGACACTTCATTTGCGCTAAGCGCTTCCAGTTTAGGCGCAAACAACAATACATTGGAATATCTATTTAGCAATACTATTGGTACCGAAGGTGCTGATTCTGTCGTACTAGGTTCTAGCGCGTATTATAGTGTCAACCCGGTTGGCTATAGTGGGCCCAGTGCGACAATTACCACAAACTTGTTAACCATTTCTGGCGAATGGGTCCAATGGGAATTTCCATACAAAACACGTCTTCGCTCTATTACATTGAATCAAGGCTACGATTCTATTGCCAATACTACATATATTACACAGTTGTCCAATACATGGCCGCAAATGGTTTGCCTGCTAGGGTCAAACGACGGAACCGCGTGGGATTATTTAGACTCTATAGATACCAATGTGAGTGCGTCGGCCATTAGCAACTCTGGTTTGCCATCCGCAGTAAGCTCAGGCTATGGTGAATTGACGATACAAAACGAGGCATATTATACGTATTATCGTATGGTAGTGGAAACGTTGGTTAATGACAATGGGGCAACCATAACCAATAGCAATACACAATCCCCACGTATTGGACACATTCATTTGGCTTGCGATATACATACCGGTGTTAGTGCGGAAATCCATCACGTAAACGTATACAATGACCTTTTTTATGTGGATGGTCTGGTAGTTCCCGATTTGAGTTTCGCTTCTGGGACAACGTATTTGTTTGACCAATCGGATAGTACCAATATTGGAAATACTTTTGTATTGGGAACGGTCATGGATTCCTCGTCGTCATTGATTAATTATCAGAATGTGATTGGAACGCCTGGATTATCGGGCGCATATAGTTCGTTTAGTGCAACTTCCGAAAGTGTGTATTATTTCAGTTATGAATCATCCAATATGACGACTTCGTATAGTGGATATAGTGTAAAAGTCGTATCCAATGTATTGGGACAACCAGTGTTTGCCATTAAATCGCCGAATGATAATGTTTATTATAATCAACCAGATATTTCGTTTGGTGCGGGCGACAGTTATGAAATTGACATTTCTCATCCTTCCATGAAAGGCTATAAAATGGTATTTGGTACATCGGTAGATGTGTCGTCTAGTATTGTGACGAGTGTTTTTAGTGCAGATACGAAACGTATATATTTGGACATTTCTGCGGGCTATAGTGGAGACGGCTTAGTATATTTTGATGAAAATGTCAGTGGAATGGGGTATAATGTATATGTGACGGAAAATAGTTTTGTCATATATAACGTAACTGTCTCAAACGGAGTATTTTACATTCAAGACGATACAAGCACCACCGCGAAACCAAATCTTACATTTACGGAAGGCACTTTGTATATTTTCATACAATCCGATAGTTCAAACGCAAATAATCAACTTGTATTAGGTACTACAAGCGACGACAATAGCTCAATGATTAATTATCAAACTATAGTTGGAACACCAGGTCGTCCGGGTGCCTATACTTCATTTACGGCCACATCTGAGACGGTAAGTTATTTCAGTTTTGAGACTCTAGGTATGGGGTATGAACCACCTATTATATATACATTCACCAATGCAGACACACCTGAAACATTAACAATGACGTCAACTAAAAACATACAATACGTATTAGTTGCAGGAGGTGGTTCTGGGGGAGGGGGAGCATGGGATGGTGGAGGAGGTGGTGCTGGAGGTGTATTACATGGTACTATTGAAAATGTACAACCTGGTGACTATACAGTAACTATAGGAAAGGGTGGTGTTTATGTTTATAATGATAGTAATCTATCAGATGGTGATGATACTACAATTACATTGATAAACAATACGGGTAATGTAACCCTTACTGCAATAGGTGGTGGTGGTGGCGGTAATGGTAATGGTACTGGTGGTAGTGATGGTGGGTCAGGTGGAGGAAATTCACACAATGGTAGTAACGGAGTAGGTTCTGGTACATCTGGACAAGGTAATGACGGCGGGATTGGTGGAAATACTGGTGTATATCATTGTGGAGGAGGTGGTGGAGGAGCTTCTGTTGCAGGTACAGCATGGGGTTATACTGATGGTGATGGAAATGGTGGCGATGGCGTAAATGTGAAAGATTTAATTTCTGTATACCCAACTGATTTATATATAGGAGGAGGAGGAGGAGGTAGTGTTGGAATGACGAATATAAGCCAAACAGCACCAAGTGCATTGGCTTGTATAGGTGGTCTTGGTGGTGGTGGCAATGGATATGTTCAATTACAAAGGTCATCCGCTGACAGCGGTATAAATGGAACTGGAGGAGGTGGTGGTGGAATACGGGGTGATAAGGGGGACCCAGGTTCGGGTGGAAGTGGTATTGCAATTTTTTATTTGTTTTAATTATCAAACCGTGGTTGGAATGCCAGGGCAACCCGGTGCCTATACTTCATTTACAGCCACGTCTGAAACAGTCGTTTAATTCAGTTACAATACAAACAATATGGGTATGTAAACGTAAATTAAAAATAAAGTAAAAAATATGTCTATTAAATTATAATACACATAATGTCATTGTTTCATGACAGAGATGTCTCATTGAACACATATCAATATGTTTTTTATAGTTATTCTGACAAAACTCCAAATGTGTTGCAAGCCACGTATTACGACAATACTCAGAACTTAATGTACAGTACTGATATTTCGTTTGGTTCTAAAACCGTTGGAGACATGATGTTGTTTTTAGAAAACTCTCAAACAAATCCGTACGCATTGGGAAAAGACAACATTACCCCGTATTTTCGCAATATAGATATCCCTTTTAGCGGATTATACAAAAAAGTATTAACTACGTCGCATCATCAATTGCTAATGTCTCATGTGAATTCAAACTATAAAGAAACCTATGGAAACGCAATGAATATTTACGAGGTAAAAGCGAATGGGTCGTCCAATTATATTATTGACGACATTTCTCAACCTGACATTTTAGGGTCTTTTGCAGGTATATATGTATTTGACCAAAGCGATAGTTCCAATAGTGGCCATATATTGAAGTTTAGAAACAAATCTACCCAAGCCGCGTACGAAGAAAATGTTACGTATGCAGGAACACCGGGTACTCTCAATAGTTTTACTATCATAGACATTGATTATAGTACTCCTATATTGGAATATTATTGTGAATACCACAGTGTAGCCATGTATGGGGAATTCAAAATATCGCCTAGATATAGTGTCAAAGTAGTGTCCAATATAGTCGGAGATTCCGTGTATGCTTTGTCTTTCCCTTATAGTTCTGTATATTACAACCAACCAGATTTATCCTTTGGTGCAGGAGATTATTATATTTTTGATGTATCAGACCCTACGATGGCAAACTATAACTTGGTTTTTGGTACAATCGCAGACGATGCAACTACTATAAATAATAGTGTAGTAAGTGAAACGAATGGATTCATGATATTGGATATATCATCGGGTTATAGTGGTAGTCCTTTGGTATTGTTTGATTTGTCCAATGCAAATATGGGGTATATTTCTAAACCAGAGTCAGATAGTTTGAATAATACGGATTTAGTGTTCCACATTGATGCAAGCCAATACAATTATAGCCATAATAGTCAAATCAATATGACAGACGTTTCTATTAATGATATTTCGCCTTTGGGACATACACTAAATAGTGTAAATGGTGACGCTACAAACGGTCTCATTTATTTTTCAGATGATGGTAGTAGAAAGTCATTGTATTTCCCAAATCCGGGGAATAGTGGAACGTCTGAAACATTAATTTATAATGTGGCTGGTGGAACATTTCCAGACGACGTTTTTACTACGTTTATGGTTAATAATACGCAATCCATTTATCCAGTATCGTTTAGTCGTACAAATGGGGGTGAACCATTTCATTCTAATGGTGAGTATTTAAGTGTTAGAAATTATAATGGGTCTTGGGTAACTTTTGATGTTTCAACCAATATTTCAAGTTCAATTAATTTGCAAACCATCGTATTAACTCCCGATTTGCTTGAATATGATATGTTAGGTATTAATGGCGAAACATTTAATGATTCTGTATCTGGTGATTTTGTAGGGTCAGGTTACGATGATGATAGTTTTCATAACTACTATATAGGTAGTATCCGTAATAATGACCAACCCTTCCAAGGTCACATTTACGAGTTTTTGGCTTATAAAAATGCGTATATGAGCGATTCCACCATTGCTTCTATACAAAATTATTTGTCCAAAAAATGGTTTACACAAAGTTTAGTGGACATTGTAACGTCTTATATTGTAACTGTGTCTAATGAAGTATTTTATATAGACGATGTTGAGAAACCGGAAATTGCTTTTGTATCGTCAAACATATATGTATTTGACCAATCGGATGCCACCAATGCTGGCCAACAAATTGTATTTGGATATACGTTTGACTCGTCCAATGTATTTGTTTCTACAGACGGCGTACAAGTCGTTGGCACACCCGGGCAACCTGGTGCATATACGTCATTTACAGTACCAAGCAACCCTAGTGGAACCATACATTATTATAGTGACGGCAGCGCCAATATGGGATATTTACTAGTCATAGAAGCTAGTTATGTGTTTTCAGTGAAAAACAACGTGTTTGATGAACCTGTTTGGGCACTATACAACGATACTGAAGCAGTCTGGTACAATCAACCCGATTTGTCTTTTAGCGCACCATACGTATACGAATTTGATGTGTCTGACCCGTCCAATAATGGTTATGTATTGTCATTTGGTACTACAGTGGATGTATCGGATGCAACTATAGAATCCACATATGTAATACGAACCAATGCGCCAGGAAGAACAGACGCGAAAGTATTATTGAATTTGGAAAACTATAGTGGCGACTCGTTGGTGTACTTTGAAGATACTAGTGCGGGGATGGGGTATGCTGAACATGATATTGATACAGGTGTAACATACAGCGACCCATCTAATCCATATAACCCCGATAAAATCTCACGTGAGTTTTATGGTTCGGCTGATACTAAAAATGAAGATGCAAGCCAGCTGGACACGACAAACGGTTGGGGAGCGTGGAAAGCCGCCGGCCCGTGGTTTTATTACACAGGCACGTACATGAGTGCGTATATACAAATTAACTTAACTGCAGACACAGACATAGCAGGTGTGATTACTCAAGGCAACCCGAAAAGCAATAGGTGGTGTACATCCTATAGATTTACATACAGTACAGATAATACCACTTTTTATGACATTGACGGACGAACATCTTGGGAAGGTAACAGTGATGGTAGTACATGGCATTATAATTACTTTGCTTCAACATTGACTGCTAGATATGTACGTATTTATCCATTAACATATCAATATGGTCTTGAAATGAGAGCAGGATTATTTTTAGGACAGATAGGGGATGTGACAAATGATTATACAGTCACCGTATCAAATGAAGTCTTTTATTTGGACAGTTCTGCAAATCCACAAATTGACTTTTCTGCCAACGAAACTTATGTATTTGACCAATCCGATTCTACCAACGCAGGCCAACAAATCGTATTCGGATATACAGTTGACGACAGTGCTAATATACTGACATCTGCCGATGGCGTGACTGTAATGGGTACACCAGGACAATCTGGAGCCTATACAACATTAGATTTGTCTAGTGGTTTTGTAGGACCATTGTATTATTATAGTGATGGCAGTGCCAATATGGGGTACAAACCACCTGACTTTAATTATAGTTTTACAGTCAAAAACAATATTTATGATGAACCTGTTTGGGCACTATACGACGACAACAATTCAGTCTGGTATAATCAACCGGATTTGTTGTTTAGTGCACCATATGTATACGAGTTTGATGTGTCTGACCCGTCCAATAATGGTTATGTATTGTCATTCGGTACTATTGTAGATGTTTCGGATGCAACTATAGATATATCTTATGTAACCCGAACTAGTGTACCTGGAATGACAAATGCGAAAGTATTATTGAATTTGGAAAACTATAGTGGCGACTCGTTGGTGTATTTTGAAGATAGTAGTGCGGGAATGGGGTATGTTGTATTTGAAAGTAGTTTGGCTGAGAGTTTTGTAGTTACATCTGTATTGAGTGGCTGGCCATCTGGGGATTTGTCATATAGTGTCACAGGCAATGGAAAATCATTTGTAAACGGTACATACAATATTAATGTTTCCGACCCTGTTGGTGGAGGACTGCATTTATCAAGAGCGTTAAGTTCTGGTTCTGATGGATATCCAGGATATGATTACTACTCAGAAAACGGTAGTTATACAAATGGTACAGAAAGTGGTACACATGATACTACTACTGTATCTGGAGCTACTTACAATGGTTCATGGATAGAATTATCATTGCCTTATAAATTACAATTAAACCAACTGGAAATTCATGCAAGAAGTAGCAGTAGCGACCACTTAGAATGGTTACCTAAGAAAGTGCATTTCTTGGGCTCAAATGATGGGAGTAATTATTATTTTTTACAAACAATCACTTTATCCAATCAACTAACACAAATTGTATCAATCCCAAATATTACAGATGCATTTACTACGATAAGAATGGTAACTGAAACTTTACAAGGTACGAGCAGTAATGCAATTAAAATTAATGTGGAATATTGGAGCATTGGTGGGACTGTAAATCTAGATGTTACTGTATCTGGCTCACCAGAAGTGTTTTACATAGATGGTTCTGCCAATCCACAAATTGAATTTTCTGCCAACGAATCCTATGTATTTGACCAATCCGACCCTACCAACGAAGGCCAACAAATTGTATTCGGATATAGTCCAGACTATACAACCGAAATATTGACTTCCGCTGATGGCGTGACCGTAATGGGTACTCCAGGCCAACCCGGAGCATATACCTCTTTTACAGCTTCTGGTGAAACAGTGTATTATTATAGTTTTGACACACCTGGTATGGGATATGCACCAATTGTACAACAATACTTTGAAAATACAGAAGGTCGGTATCTTGGTAATGAAGAACATGCAAATGGTTCTTCATCGGGTTTGAATAATTCTTCTGATTTTGACATGCCATATGACCCAGGTAGTGGTAAAGCAATCCAAAAAATCGCGATTCGTTATCCATCAATTACTACCAGTAAAACGACAATTCAAAATGCAACAATAAAAATGCATATAAAACAAACTGGAAGTGGTAATGTTGTTATAAAAATTTCCGGAGAGAAACAAGGAGATTCTTCTGCATTTACTATAACAAGTTATGACATAACGAATCGTACAAAAACAGACAGCTATGTACTATGGGATATACCAAATAGTGCAGTTGGTGAAGTCCTCACAACACCAGATTTAAGTACCATCGTACAAGAAATTATGGATTTACCTTCGTGGAGTTCAGGCAATTCTATCTGTCTAATATTTGAGAGAGACGATTCCACAAGTGCCACAAACGCGACCAGATACTTCTACCAAGATGGTCAACATGTAACAATTGATGGCGTAGATTATGAGACACCATTGTTCACCCTTCTATAATGTAAAACAAATATTAATCAATACCTTCAAACTAAATATGTGATTTTATAATGACATATTTATCTAGAGAAAATTCCTCAAAAAGGAGGGGTCTAAGGGGAACCTGGGTTCCCTTTTTAGTACCCTCTCAATTTCACCAATTCATCTTGTGTCATAGATGGTACCACTTGTTTCGCTTGTAATTGTTCACGAGTCATGCAAATGTCTTTCAAATCACTTGCAGCGGCTTGTCTATGTGAAATTGGTTCATGACACGTTCCATACACTTTCGGTGTTTCAAACATTTGTCCCATTTCCGGATTCTCATTACGAACACTATAGCCAACATCATTCAGTGAATCTCTCAATAAGCCCAACCCTAGGAGGGGTCTAAGGGGAACCTAGGTTCCCCTTGGTAAATAACTCCGCTTGTGTCATGGATGGAACCACCCTCTGCGCTTCCAATTGCTCTCGTGTCATATAAATGTCTTTCAAATCGCTTTCGCCGGCTTGACGATGATTGACTTTTTCTTGATACGAACCATACATCTTTGGGGTCTGGAATATTTCATTAATCGCCGGATTCTCATTTCTTACACTATACCCCACATCATTTAGCGCGTCTCGAAACAAGTTGGCTTTAATGGCTTCACTGTTTTTGGATAAAAATTTGCGGTATTGCCAATTGGATTGAATTCCGTTTTGTTTCAATAAAATTTCATTGACCACCGTACCAGGCTGCCATGAAGACACTAAAGAACGCCCGTCGCTCATTAAAGGAGGAAAGTTTTCATATTGATTGTTTGTTTGGTATCCCAAATTTGCACTTGGTAAAACAGGATATGCTTTTTCTAATGATTGTCCTGATGTAAAATGTAAATTCATTATAAATTACAAATAGAAATAATGAATTTCCTAAACATCTTATATGGCGTCATTTGTGGATTCAATCACATCTGGATTTTCTATAGCCAATGAAGATTGTGTATCATTTTCGTGTTCCAATATAGAGTCCACTAAGTCGCCTTTTTTCATTTTAGATGGGTCTTCTGCGATACCATCGCGAATTACAATGGTGCGTAACATTTGGACCGACATTTTTTGCAATGATTTTTTCGTGTATTTTGGAGTGGGGTCAATGTCTAATGTTTCCACTTCGGGCAATGATTCCGAAACCGAATCCGACTCATTTTCCTCTTCCAATTTAGTCACTTGTATGGTTTCTTCTAAATTCACTTGTTCAATGGTTCCATTTTCCGAATCAGAATCAGAATCGGAACCGGAATCAGAATCATCATTTGCATCTTCTACGTCTTGCAATTCTTCCACATCGTATACATTGAGATTCAACGGTGGGTCTTCTTCTACTTGCATGGATTGCGACAAATGGATTTGTTTGTATAGTTCTTCCATAGGATTCCAATCGGTTGGGCCTTGTCCTTCATCCGGAAAAGAGCCAAACATATATTGCGGTTGTGTCGTTGGATATGCCATATGTTGTGGCGATAAAAACACCGACGACTTATCGTTTTTGACAGAGTCAATTTCTTGTATTATAGTTTTGCATATGTCACCTAGTGTCTCGTTTTTTTTCTCTAAAGCATCCATTCTCTTTTTGAAATGATATACCATTAATAAAATAAGGAAAAACGATAGACCCAAAGACATGAAAAAGAAGCTTTCCAATAGAGAAAAGAAGGTCATATTATTTTATTGGGCTAAATTATTCTTATATAGTTAAACGCATTTATAATATAAGAATTATCGCCCCATACATTATAGCCATGAATATAATGGAAGAATTGCCCAATGAAAAGCCTAAATCTTCTAAACCTATGATTTTCTCAAAATCCATAAAACAATCTGCTCCTTCATTTTTTTCATTTAATAATGATTCATCTTCTGTGCCTACATCATCCTCGTCCAATACGATGCCTTTAGGGTTTTTAGATTGGAAAATGTTTTTCATTTTCATTTTATTAATTATTGTCGTGTTGAGCTATTATGGCATCAATGTATTGAACATTTTAGGCGATGCAAACAATAGTGGAGTGTCTGGTGCTTCTCCCGCAATATCTTCCTTTTTAGAAGTTTTGGGATATTCCACCGGAAAAGCTTTAAATAAAACGGCAGAACTCGGTTCAGATGCCATTAAAACGGGTGCGGATATTGCAGAAGGAACGGTACAAAACGTCGGGAACCTTATGATAGGAACGAACCAAATTAACCAAGGTCCACCGAACCCACACGACCCTCAACCAGACACCCCCGAAGACAGCATCCAAAAGTCTCTCACTTCTTCTAAAACGAAATGGTGTTTAGCGGGTGAATACCAAAACAAACGTGGATGTATTGACATTTCAGAAAGTGACAAATGTTTGTCTGGAAAAGTATTTCCCACACGTGAAGCCTGCCTGGGGAACCAAGGTTCCCCATAACCCCTCCTTTTAATATGCGTGCGATGTTTTATTTTTGGCTATTAAATTTGTTTGTATTTTTGAGAGTGTTATTTGCAGATGAACTTAATCACGTAGTAATACACTATAGGTATAATATAGTGTATAACCATCCAAACACGTTTTATGTTTCCGCTACATTGATTCCAGTTACTGCAATATCGTTTTCTTCAAAACGTAGAAAGAATTCATAAAAGTAACCCGCTGTGGTATACAAGAAAATATTGCTTATTGTAAGAACCCCGTTGTCAAAACTATAATTATAATCGCTATGCAATACTGGACTCTCACTATAGGTAATAATCAATACAGGTTCACTAGTTAGTACCCCACTATAATTCACCGTTAATGAAAACGTGCTGGAACCATAGCTCGTCTTGTCCAATATTTCTAAAGCTCCGATGTTTTGAGAAACATTGGATGAAAACGAAGATATACTTTCATTAATAAATAACCGAAATGCGAACTCATTTTCTTCGTCGTTTTCACTATACACAGGAACAATGGGTTTGTAATTGTATAGGGGTATAGATTTGTCGTAATACAAGGGTACAATCGGTCCAGGTACATCCGACGACGACGAAGGAAACACATTGGAGCTTGCATCACATGTGGTAGATACGCGTCCGCTTGAGACATGTTTTTGGTATGGGCTATATCCGCGTATTATTTGCGCATATTTTTCCGCTTTTGTGAAATTATTGTTATGGGTGCTTTTTTGAGGTCCAGAATGTTTTAATACTTCGGCTTTTCGTCGCATATCCAATTCATATTTAAATGCGTTTATTTTATCAGGACTAATGTTGGTATAGGGACTGATTATATTAAACCGGTTGCCCATAGGGACATTAAATTGCATTTGTAATTTCCGTTGTTTGCAATACGATGTTATATCTGAAACACTATTACTCATATATAAAAAATATAGGAATAATATTTATCCATAAGCGCGATTGTACCATAAATTGGACAAATAACTATAATTGCCACTTTTGGTTTTGGAATCTACTGATAATTTACTAGGTGTCAAATTGGGTCCTCTCATTACTATATTGTTAATTTCAAATACATTGAGAGCGCGTGCAAAATAACGTAAGTCTGAAACCGTTCCTTTGAACCCTTCGTTGCCGCTCACGTGTACGTCATGTGAATTTTGTTTTGGAATGTAATCCATATTGTGACGTTTGACAATAGTACCATTGACATATACGTCTAAAATCATGTTTTGCATACGCATCGCAATATGAAACCATTTTTCAATGGGAAGGTTTTCCACTTCCACTGTATCTCGGCCGCTGTCTCCATCGCCTGTCGTGATTGGTTCGCTTTCACCTATAGTATCCATTACGAATTCTAATTTGTATTGATAGGCGTCAGTTGCATCTACCGCCATTACATACATTCCTGGACCGTTTGAAATGCTTATGCCATTGGAATCATAGGAATCCGCGCCCTTTACGAAAATGTTTTCACGTGTTGTTGATACACCGTTGGGTTCATTCAAAAAGAGCCAACTAGACCATGTAAATTCTAAACCTCTGTGTCGGTCATTTGACCTTAATATAGGTATAGTGGTATCTTTGCCGGGGGCTTGTGTAATGGTGGCTGTATCGGAACCTCTTATGGTACCTTTAATGAGATAAGGGTCGTTTTTTGGACTCATAAAGTATCCGATTATGGTCATCATTAGTTTTAACACAATCATAAAAACTATAAATACTAAAATAATAAAGGCAAATTTTGCTAAAAGGGAATTGGAATTTAAAAAATCACTTCCAGCATCTACGACGGATTTATTGGAAAAATCGTTTAGTGAACTCTTCATCCCGTCTTTTGCTTCATTGAGAGACTCTCCAATCCCTTGAAAAGCATCGGAAGTACTTTTGGCCATATCTGATATTCCTTCTTTCATGCCATCTACAGATGGTGTAGAATCTTTCATTTGCTCAATGATTGGTTTATCCATACTATAATAAAACATGTTATAAAAAAACATGATTTATTTCCTTTATTTTTTATAATTTTGGATTCATTAAAACAGATTGAATGTTCTTACATCTAAATCGTCTTTTGTAACGGTAAATGATGCGCCATAATTGGATAATAATCGGCTAAAGTAACTACCACCATGGCCTTCCATATATTTGTTCCATGCCAATGATGGGTCAATTGGTTTTGGTTCACGCTCAAATTTTGCTAAATAAATCACGGATGTATCGGTATCAATCTTATTGTATGCGATTTCGTCGTCTTTGTTTGGGGCATCTGGCTTAACCGCGAGTCTTTCAGAACGTGTCATTTTCCCATCAATATAAATATCAACCACATCTCCATCAATACTCAATACAACACATACCCATTTTTGCAAAGGAAAGTTGTCCATTATTGTATGTTCTGTTGTTGTACTAGCATCTTTTATTGTATACTTCAACGTGGATGATGTGTCTAAATCAATGCTTAGTTTTACAGTACTGTCGCTACTCTGTTGTATTTTAATCATGGTATCGTTTTGACTTACTTTTTGCTCCACGAAAATCCATGTCATTAAATAATATCGGGAAGAATTCGGGGTCACTAGTTTTGACATTGACAATTTATCGTTTGTGACAGTTAAATCAATTTTGTTTGCTACTGTTTTGCCCTTTTCTTTAATCACTTTGTACAGAATGTAAATGACAATCAATAAAATGATGCCTAAAATCACTAAAGTCCAATTCATTATATATTGTTAATTCAGATTATTTACTGGTGGATTTTTCAAATTAAGTATATTATATGTTTGAGTGATTTGAGTAAGATTCAATTCTTTCAAGTGAACTCTCAAATTACATATTGCACCGTGTAAATTGTTTTTTCCCGAACCAATACATACTTTCATGTCATGGCTATAAGATGGCGCATTTTCTCCTAAAGTAATGGTTCTTTCTAGTTTTCCATTGACAAATAAATCCACAGATTCCGAACTATAGTTCAATACTATATAGTTCCATCGTTGCATCGGCATATCTAGTTTTATTGTCATGTTTTCTAATGCGCTTTCGTCAATATTATTGTTTTCATCGTATACATTATTAGAAACGACAAACTTCCATTGTCCATTTCCCATACAAGAAATGTATGGAGCACCATTGAGAGGCGAATCAATGGATGTTGTCTCATTGTCATCATTTTCTAAACCATATCTAAACATCATGTTTTCATCGTCTGGTCCGTATGAAGGGGCGTTTGTGGTCATCCACATGGTTATTGCGTAATTACGGCTGATTTTATAGTCGTCTTCTCGTTCTTCTAATTCTTCTTTTGGAAATTTTTTGCCAAAAGGGTCCAATAATTGGTCTGACCGGTAAAAGGGTTCTATATTGCTAATTGTTTGTTTGCCATAAAAATAAACGGGGTCGCGAATTAATTCCACGCTGTCGGTGAAAATTAATTTGCTAAACCATTTCGGAATGTAAATGTACATGAGAATTAATGCGATTTCAATTAATAAGAGAACATAAACGACTTGTGGTGTGGTTTTCAATTCTACAAACAAATATTTCAAATAGTCACTTATGGCACATGGAATATAGAACAATGCATATAGTAAAAAGCCTAAAGTTCCTTGTGTACGATATCCTTCATTTAAAAATACGTTGTATATGATGGAAAGGGCTACCATAACCATAAATATTAAAATCAGTTTCATTGAGACCACTACTAGAAAAGAATTGGATTCGCTTAAAGGATGCAATGGTGTCACCTCTGACATGAAGGATGCAAAATTCTTCAAAAATGTATCAAATGATGGCAATAAGGTTCGTAATAAAATTATTAATATAGTTATTACCATCAATACGACTAGACCTAAATACTTCTTGTCTTCCACGGACGTGAAAATGAAATAACAAAATATTAATAATGGGATAAAGATTCCAATTAAATAGAGAGCTACATTTTGACCAGTCAATAAATAAGCATCGGATTTTGATGTATTGAATAAAAATATGAAATATAATATGAGACCTAATATAGCTCCATAACGAGTGGCATATTTTATAAATTTACTCTCAGACGCATATTCATTTGTAAACCATGATATATCTAAAAATGCCGCCATATATATTTATAGAGTATTTTACAGTCACGCAAATCACCCAACCCAAACAAACCCAACCCAACCCAAACCCAACCAAACAACCCAAACAAACCAAACCAAACCAAACCAAACCAAACCAAACAACCCAACCAAACAAACCCACAACCCAAAGGAGGGGGTAAGGGGGAACCTTGGTTCCCCCTCTTAGAGGTTCTCAATCGTTGTTTTCTTTCCATGACATTCACGACACAATGCTACTAAATTATCTATGTGGTTGCTCCCTCCATATTCCAAACGAATCTTATGGTCCACTTCAAACCAAGCCGACAATTGCTCTCCACAATCCCCACATTTCCAATTCTGCCTAGACGCTACATATTTCTTCTTCGTCTCACTTACCGACCGTTTGGTCCCTTTTTTACCCGAATGCATCATACGCGCTTCGGAATTGTTCTGTTTATTGGGCAATAACATATTCATCATACTGTATGTACCTCCAGCCGCTGTGGTTCCACCCCCCATTGAACTACTATAGTTTTGTTTTGCAGTGAAATCCAATATAGGTGAAATTATATTGCTGGTGCTTTGGTCCACTGGTAAATATTTCAAATATTCATTGGAGGTTGCAAACATTTCGGTCGCTTTTTGGGGATTCTTTTTCATTAACCACCATACCATCAATCCGCCGAATGCAATACCTGCCATTTGATAATATTTTTTATAGGTTAATAACTTTTTGAACAGTTTCCCTTCACTATAAATATTAAACATTAAGCAACCGGTTACGATTAAAATGATTATTTCAATACGCATCTATATATAGTTTGACTATTTTTTCAATGTATTCACCTTTTTTCAATGTATTGACATTAATATGAAAATCGCACACAACGCAATAAAACACAATACAATATGTCGTCTTTGTATTCCCAACTTTTTAGATAAACTATACACTGGTGGTAAATATGAATCGTAATATTTGTCTAAATGTTCAAAATAAGTGTATTCTTCTTTTCCCAATTCATAATTGATTTTATTGTTGATAAAATGGACCCAATACGTAAATGAATCTTTATTTGCTAAATATGGGGTTACCGGGAAAGCATCCAATACACGAATGAATATTTTTTGGTGTTCACTATGGGGAATATATAATGGAAAGTTTTGAATAAAGTCGTAATATTTTCGTTTTGAGACATCATTTGGATATTTAGGATAACCGTGTGCCACACTATACAAGAAAAACCATACATGTGGATACCAAATATCGGGGTCTAAATCTTTCATATTATACAATACGCAGTAAAAAACAATTTAAATTTAAATGCTTGTTTAATTGTAGGACAATGAAACAAATTGAAGGAGAACTCTTTTGCAATAACTGTGGAAAACACGGTCATTTATTTTACATTTGCAAAATACCGATTACCAGTATTGGTGTAATTGCATTCCGCAAAGTGAATGACCAATACCAATATTTAATGATTCGTAGAAAAGATACTTTAGGTTATATTGATTTTATGAGAGGAAAGTTTGTTTCTGACCAAAAAGAATGTATTTTAAATATGATTATTCAAATGACGCGAACAGAAAAAGAGATTTTATTGAAAAAATATGAGCAAATTAAAGCGGGGGGTGTAATACCACTGAAAGAAAGAATATTGGAATTGGTTCATGGGGTTGAAACCATACATGGCTTCTATGACTTGAAAACATTGATTGAAGAAAGCCGAACTATATACGATTGGGAAACACCCGAATGGGGATTCCCTAAAGGTCGTAGGAATGCAGTGGGATCCCCGGGTACCGAGCTCGA